>MWVV01000778.1_pt1 | contig 11533 bp, 13 predicted proteins | sample 1047281 | NCBI WGS metagenome assembly MWVV01 (sample SAMN06349986, study PRJNA376086) | soil metagenome | isolation source: PT-2 sample Antarctic (ecotone) soil | place: Antarctica | collected 2015-01-13 | reverse complement strand
TAGGGAGTTCCAAACTTTTAGCTAAAGAAGCCAGTTTATCGTTTAATTCATCTGGAATACGTATATTAATTGCTTGCATAATTTTCTGCTCAATAACTTTTTAAATAGTTAATTTACATTGTAATACAATGTAAATTAACTGTCAATGACTCTTGTGCTCAAGTATTATGAATATAAATCTGGTAGACATTTAGCTTGATGTAAAATTAAACATCTGTCTAACTTGATGGCTTACAACTTTAGTGAAAATGTGGTGGAGTCTAATGTTTTCCTGATTCAGGATGTCAAATTTAAATGTAAAGCAGTTAAACATCCAATATAAGCTTAATATTGGACGTTTATTTCTGGGCTGACTTACGCTTTAACTAGTATTTAAAAGCACAGTAAATGTTGCGCCTATTCCTTCACTCCTAACTTTAATATCTCCGTCATGAGCTTCAATAGCTGCCTTACAAAGTGCCAAGCCTACTCCTCGTCCTTCTGCTTTAGATTCAGTATGACTTCCCATTTTAAAAGGTGTAAAGATATTATATAGTTCAGACTTAGGTATACCTATTCCCTCATCCTTAACTATCAGCTCAACCATATTATTACTAGTGCGCAAAACACTAATTTTGATCGTACCGCTTTTGCTATAGGTAATTGCGTTGATAACTAGGTTATCAACAGTTTGGCGAATATAGTTTGCATCTACGTCAGCAAAAATATTTGCCTCAATATTTTGTTCAAAGCCAATATTTTTATCTTGTACATAGATCTTACGGCACTGTTCTACCCTATCCTCGACCAACTCACTTAAATTTATTGTTTTCTTATTCAGCTCAATTTTCTTTACGTCAAGCATAGCAAGATCAAGCATATTTAAAATCATAGTAGAAAGACGATTAGAGTTTTTAAATACTTCATCAGATAGTTCTTTTAACTGCTTTTTGGTATATTTGCCTAACCCGTTTGAGAGCATCTCAGCAAAGTTCATTACGTTACCTACGGGCAGGCGGAGTTCGTGATTTACGTTATTGAGTATCTTCTGTGCTGTTGCTCCTAGCCTCTCAATTTCCATAGCTTGATCAGTAATACGTTGGCTATAATGTCCAACTTTCTCATCAAGGTCGGTAACTTTCACATTCAAATTGCTTACTTCTTGACCTAAGTAAACATTTTTATGTTCAAGTTCCCCGACTTCTACCTCAAGATCATCGACCTTAAGCTCAGTTGCCTCCATATAATCTTGTTTGGGTTTGAGGAAGAGTATTAAGGTACTGCTTAACATCACTAATAAATATATGATTGTAAATTTCGATCCTGCTAATTCATTTACGCCTTCTACATAAATGTATTTATGGTAACAGAGAGTTGTTACTAATATGCCAGTGATAATTGTAAATAACGACCAACGCCAAGTAACAAAGGCTGATATTACAAGAATATTTACCATAAATACCGTTAGTTGTATTTCAGCAAAATTACTTATTAAAACCATTAGAAAGGCGCAACATATCAAACAGACGAACATTACTAAATTCCATGCAATAGAAATTCCTGTCCTTGTCTTGCGCCATATTGGTAACCAAAGGGGGTAACTAGTGAGACTGCTAGAACAAGATAAAGTAGCAATATAGATAAAGCGTGCTATCTGTCCGTACTCGGGAGTTTTAGTTAAAGAATAGGTAGTAGCAAAGGCAGAAACCATTACAAAGAATCCTACAAAAAATATCAAACCATCGCCCTTCGGTGTATTTTTTTCTAAAGTAATAAGCAAGTTAAACGACTTTATACTTGATATAAATTTTTGATATTTTAACTTTCTCTTATTACGAGCACTTATTAGAGGAGTAAGATCTTTTATACCAACCCAACCCCCAGACTGTTTCAGTAGATAGTGAGCCCCAAAGTGAAAAATAAAATTGGCTATTATACCCGGAACCAGGCCGCCAATATTATTTATTTTAAAAAACCTCTCCCAAGCTAGAGCAATTATTAAACCCGCTCCCATGCCTATTAACGCAGATTTACTGCTACTTCTAAAACCAATTATTGCGAGTATAAATGGTACAGTCACAACCGGCATATAAAACATACTTGCCCAGATAAATAAATCTAAAAAACTTCCATCGCGTAATGCAAATAAGATAGAAAGAGCCCCTATTAACATTGCCCCAATACGAGTTGCAAATAATTCATTTTTAATAAAAGATAGATTTAAAGCCTCGCGTAAATCATGTGTAATCAAAACAGAAGTAGAGTTAATATATGAATCGATGGTAGACATTACCATAGCCATTATGCCAATTAAAACTACTCCTTTGAAGCCATTTCCCCAATTAGAGTTATTAATAATAAATTTAAAAATCTCATTTTTTTCCATGTTTGGGTGTGAGGATAAAACTAATATACTAATCCAGCAAACTGTAAAAGAAAGAAATAAACATAAGAAAGCAGCTATTTTGAATGAGCTACTAGCTTGCTCTGTATCTCTAGACATTGCAATTCTTTGGAAATATGGAGGTTTAAATGCAGGAGTCATACACCATATAAATATAGTAAGATAAAAATAGGTCTGAGGATTAGAAGAGTTAAAAGCTATTTTATAATCAAATATAGAATTATTTACTACGGTATTGACAATAGTTTGATTATTTTCAATATCATCAAAAAGAAAATAGCTAATAATTGGAATAACTACACAGAAAGTAGCACATTGTACAACATCGGTTAAAGTCACTGACTTAATGCCACCAAGTGAAGAATATAATGTAATGATAATGCCGGATAATAAAATACCATAAATAGGTTTCACACCTAAAGCATATTCAAATAAAAGGCCAGCTACTTTCAATTGTACTGCGATAGTTCCTGCTACACAAACAAAGCCGGAAATAGAAGTTATAATTCGTACTTTATTCCCATATAAGTCCCCCATTGCTTCGGCTATGGATATTTTACCTAAAAACTCACCCATACGAGGAGCAAAGTAATAACCTATCAATAAAATGCTTATAAAATCTCCTATTAGCAAAAACATATAGCTTATACCATTAGCGTAAGTTTCAGCCATATGAGAAAAGAAAAATCCACCACTTACCCAAGTAGCTACTATTGTTGCAACCAATGTAGCGGTACTGAAGTTTTTGTCGCCAATCGCATAACCCCGAAGTGTGGTTACCCCTCGGCTTGTCCATAAGCCGAATATAAAATTACCAGCCAAAAAAGCTATAAAAATGACAGCATTAATATCAAAATTCATTATTACCTGTTATGCCGAGTTGTAAATAATTCACTTAAAATAAACTATGTAAGTTTTTTTCACAACGACTAGAATAACGAAAAATTTTCTTAATTCCCAACGGGCGCAATACACGAACTTTTCATTTCATGAAAATTCGTTTGCTCTTAAGGATTATATGGGGGGTTTTAAGGCTACCAAAATTTAAATAAGCACACACCCGAATTGAGTGTAAATATTCAATTCTCCTCTCAAAGTAAGACAGAATTAAATTTGATTACAAAACTACAAGATAGTTTTTAAGAGGTAAAATTTACAAATTAAATTCCTCATTTTTTATTAGGAAAAAGTTTTGTTAGAAATGATGACATTACATCTTGAATCATGCAGAAATTATTATTCGTAATTTGAATTAGTTAGAGTGACATTGTTAAGATGTATAATCATGTCACATTAACATCAAAACTTTTTTTTAAAAATCTCAGGATGCCATTTCTCTTCAATAGCTGTTCTAATCATGGCTTTAGGATTTTTTGCTTTTCCTCTTTCAACTTGTAGATCAACAGCACGTATAGCATCTTTAACTGTTTTTTCGCCATGAAGTGTTATGAAACGTTTAATGGTTGTTTTGCTAAAACCATATTCTAGTAAGCTATCAACAACGATTCGCTCAGAGCGTAATTCTTTTTCAAGTCGGTCTATTTTTTCTATGTGTTCTTGCTTCTCTGGGTATCTCTTTTTAATAGTCCATTCAATAGCAACAATTTTGCGCGATTCTTTGATTTCAATGTAGTCAACAATTATGTCAGTTTTTTCATTGATTTCTTTTTTTGCTCTTTCTAATACATTTTTTTTTAAATCATTATATTTTTTATATTCCTGATCAATTATCCCACAATACTCACGAAGTTTTTGTAAATAAATTGTCCGCTTCCCAATAGATTCGTACTGTTTTAATAATTCGTAAAATCTTGTAGTGTAAATACTATTTAGGTTCATCATGTCACTTAAATTAAGCTTAGTAAAATGACTTTTAAGTTGAAGAAGATAAGGTTTTAATGCAGGATCAAACCTTAATTCAATATAACCTTTTTTTAGATAGTATCTAGCAAAGCTTAACCAAGATACTTGAAAAAAACTATCGGTTTGTGGTTCATGGATTTTAAAAACTCTTCTCATTAAATTTGAAGTTATTTCTTGTAATTTTGAATATTGATTATCAATTCCTAAACCCGTCATTTTAGAAAATTCTGATACTTCTAGCTTATGTAACTTGAAGTCCTCATCATCAGACTTAATTTGAGTTAATAACCAGAGTACTATGCGTTTCTCTTGAAGACTAAGACGATATTTTGCTTCGACTAAACTATTATGTTGAATCACCAAACCAATAGCATTAGGCTTTTTTATTAATTTGTTAGGAGCTAATAAATTATCTAAAGCTGTATTTATAGATTTCATAAGACTGTACTTAAATTTAAAATTTTTTTAATTATAAATAAATATCTTAATCAAGTAAAAACGCGTTGTCAACAAAACTCGCTTTTAACACTCAAAAACTCGCTTTTAACACTCAAAAACTCGCTTTTAACACTCAAAAACTCGCTTTTAACGCTTAAAATCCTAGGAATCATAAGGGTTTCAAGGCGCCGAAAATACATTAAAATTTTATAAAAGTTAAAAAACAAGTAAAAACAATTGTTTTTTTATATTTTTTGTTGTGGATAGATACGATTATTTAAAAAAAGTGCTATTGAGTTAGCGAACGCTCACAAGATTTTTAGAATGAGGGGGGCACCCTCAAACTCCCCTTGGTTATCAAAAAGATGTTTTTGGCTAATTTTGGGTTATTAAATACAAAAAGTACTAATTTTGCTAAAAGCTATTCTAAGGCTTTTAAAGAGGGTCGTTTATTTTAATGAGTGAATGCTTATCTACTCCCCTCTTTGCTTTTAAAAAGTACGTCCAGGGGTGTTATTGACGAGGTTTGCTTTGTTATGATATTTGTTTTATGTAATTTTATACAAAAATCATTGTTTTAAGATTTTAAATCTAATTTTACACATTAAGACTATTTTATTTTTCGTAATGACTCCATATACTTAATATTTTTATTATCTTCTCTTCTTCAATTATTTCATAAACTAATCGATGTTGTAAATTGATTCTAATAGAACGTTTACCTTTTAAATCACCTGATAGCTGTTTACTGTATAATGGCTTTGGATCATGAGATAAAGCTTTACATAGTTTTTCTGTTTTTTGTAATAATCCACAAGCACTTAAATTCTGCTTATCAGCAATTGTTTTTTTATAAAATTCTAATCGATACATAGCTTATTTCCAGAACTCTTCTTGGCTGATGTAATCCTCTGGAGGCGCATTACTAGCGTTGAGTATAGACTTTACTAAGCCAGGGATAGAATGCAAATACAAAGTTTCCTGCATAGATTCATAATCTTCCTTTGATAATATTACTGCATCGCTACGCTTGCCCTTAATATAAATTGGTTCATGAGTTTGGTTTGTTTCGTCAATTAAACTAAATAATTTTGCTCTTGCTTGAGTGCTTGTGTAAATATTCATAGTAGGCTCTAAATGTAGTTTATAATTAATGTACTCTATTACGTACATAATATCAATCAATTTATTATTGCTAGCACCGCAGCCTCAATTGGCACTGGCCAATTGAGAAGTGTTTTGACCTCCTTTTTTACATCTCATTTGCTCCAACAGTGAAGCATAAAAATAGCATCTTTTTTGCGTTGAGATTTTTCTCACACTTAACGCACCCCATGGGTGCCGAGCAAAGCTAGTATCTATCAGGCTTTACAAAAATTTTGCTAAAAACTTTTCGAAAGTTGTTAGTGTACTACAAAAGTGCTTTTTTTAAGGTGTTTTTGGCTTGATGAGGCCATTTCTTCGTATACACAAGTAACTACAATTTTCTAGAATTTATTTAATTATGTTTTTTCAGCTACTATGTCAAAAAGTGGATTCAAAAAGCACTGATTTTTAGACTACTGAAACCCTATCGAATCATTTAGAAAACGACCGTTTATCTACCTCCTTAGATGCTTTCGTAATCTTATTTGTAACTACATAGTAGTATTTGTACCCTCTCAGAACCCTTATGTCTATTGGTCCTTCGGGTCTTAAATGCTACTTTTTTACAGTCCAGACTATTGATAAATTATTGACATTTTTAACCTACTATGTAATACTTTGTGTTACACGCTAGGTTATTTAAAATTATTCTATATTTTAAGAGGGCGAATGTTAAAAAGTGTTACAACGAGTATACGTTTAGAATTAGGTTTAAGTAAGAAGCTCGAGAAAGCGGCTCATAATTCGCATCGAGGCAAAAATTGGTTAATTAGTGAAGCAATTCGTAGATATCTTGAACAGTTAGAGAATACCTCTCTAGTTCAAGAAGCTAGGAAGCAGTCTTTATTGGTTAGTAATCAAAAGAATATAGATGATGATTTGTGGGAAGCAAATAGTGACAGGGAAGGATGGAGTTGTTAATTGAGAGAGGAGATATTATAATATGTGCTTTAAGTAGAGATTACGGTAAACCAAGGCCTGGTGTTGTTATTCAATCAGACTTATTTAATTCAACTCATGCTAGTGTTACGATATGTCCTATAACATCACATATAACTGGTGCAACATTATTTCGTCTTTTATTGCTGCCAAATAATCTAACTGGGCTTACTTTAGAATCTCAAATTATGATTGATAAGATTGTTTCGATAAAGTCAGAAAAAATTACCAAAAAAATAGGCAACCTTTCATCTGAAGAAATGCTAAAATTAAATGATGCTTTAAAACTCTGGTTAAATTTATTTTAGGTTTTAAATTAGAAAACCATTGGTTTTTGCAAAAACCGAATCTTTTTACGAAATAAACCACCTCAAAAACACATTTAGGGCTACTTTTTAACGGCAAAGAAGGGTGTAGATAAACATTCACCCATTAAAGTAAACGATCCCCTTTAAAAGCCCTTAGAATAGCTTTTAGTAATCTTGGTACTTTTGATGTTTTATAACCCAAAATTAGCCAAAAACATCTTTTTGATAACCAAGGGGAGTTTGAGGGTGCCCCCCTCATTCTAAAAATCTTGTGAGCGTTCGCTAACTCAATAGCAACTTGATCTTAGGATTTAAAGTTTGGGACATGTAGCGGTTTGAGGTATCACATCGTCATTTTTGTAGAGATGTCGAATGCCCACATAAATCAAATACCTCTAAAAACGAGCATGGAGGGGTTTTTAGAACCGAATCATAGCCTTAACTAGGAAACATCCGTCAACACAAATAACCTATCTCAAAAGGCTTTAGAATAGCTTCTTAGCAACTTAAGTAGCTATTCTAAACTTGTTGAATACAAAATCAGCTAAGAATTTCTTTTTACCAACTGTTACGAACTGCAAGGGGGGAGTTTGAAAGCATGACTCGATAAAAACCTAAATGTTGATATTACCAAAGTCGGTAGCTGCTTTTTTGAACGGTAGTCAAATGAGTGAAAAATTCAGTTGTTTTCAGCTGACTTATCCACCGAGTTTTCCCTTTCATAACTTCTTACTATTTGTATTCTACTATTTGTAGCACCTTGGGAGGCCTTATGTTTACTGGCCTCCCAGACTCGAAGTATGACTTTTTTACACCTAAAACAAAGGTTTATTATGACTTTTTTACACCTGAATTATGACAAATTTACACCCGTTTTTTTTAGTCATTTTGATCTAAAAAAAGGATATAATATGAAAAGTCATTTAATATTAGCTGAAATTACAGTAAATCTATATCTTTTATTATCATTATTGATAATAAATATGTTATAATGTACGATGTCATATTTATAATGATTAAATGATACAACTTATGATAAAAAATTTATTACCTCAAATTTTAAAATCAAAAACTCCTAAAGTTTATAAGAGTAAAAAACTCAATAAAGCAAATTTTGGAGATTTCAATTTTAGTGACTATAAAGTATTTTTACATTTAGTTAGCAAAATAGGTGGAGTTGACAAATATGGTAAATATTTACAGCCTGAACAAATGCAAAGGAACCATGTATTAACAGCAAGCGAGTTTAGTAAAATTTTTAATATTAATATTCATAATAGTTATGGCTTTTTAAAACAAGCAGTAGATAAACTAATGAAAACGGACATAAGAATAGAAAAACCTGAAGAAAAGGGATATTGGAGGATTAATGTATGTTCGCAAGCGGAGTATAACGAAGACAAGGGTAATATAAAAATTCAGTTTACTGATAGTATTATGCCCTATTTAGCTCAAGCCAAAGAAAAATTTATACTCTATAATTTAAAGGAAATAGCCAATTTTGGCAGTCTATATACCACCCGCTTGTATGAGTTAGTACAAGAATTTCAAGATACCGGTTATATGGTAAAATCTGTAGTTCAATTAAGAGAAGCATTTGCAGTTGGGAACAGCTTTAAATTATACAGTGATTTTAAAAAAAGAACATTCGGTCATGCATGTGAGGAAATAAATAGTAACTATGCTATGGGCTTAAGATTTGAAGAAATTAAAGAAGGACGCAAAGTAGCTGCAGTTAAGTTCTTTTTTAAAAAAACCAAAATTCATAAAGTTACTCACCAACACACTGGGGTTTCAAAGAATGTTTATATAAAGCCAGAATTTTTGAATAAGCCAAAAAAGAATAGAACTAAAAAAATAGTTTCTGATTTAGAAAATCAACTTCCTAAAAGTTTGAACAACGATCCAAAATCAATGAAAGATGTAATGTCATCATTTCTAACAAAACTTTTTCCTAATAAAAAGTGAGTAACTTTATTCATCAAATTTTGCTTCTCAATTACCATTCTGTATTCTGTACTTAAATTTAATTCTGTCTTACCTTGAGCGGAGGATTGAATATAAATATTTAATTCGGGCATGCGCCTATTGGAATTTTAGCAGCCTTGAAACACCCTCTTTAATCCTTAAGCGCAGACGAATTTTTATGTAATGAAAAGTTCGTGTATTGCGCTCATTGGGCTCATTGGGAATTACAGAAAATCATTTTGGATTTTTACTTTGTTTGAATTTGTAAAATTGGTATTTCACTCATTTTGAAGAATAGTGAAATACGCAACATGTGTTGTACCAACACTTCAAAAGTAAACTAAAGTTTGCATCTTGCGTATAACAAAATTCATGAATGTTTGCTATAACCTTAGCTTACAAATTCGAGTTATAGTCTTTAGTACAAGTTCAAAAAAATGCAAATTCTAACATTTGCTAAGGATACTTTGCAGATGTAGGGCTATCTTTATTTACCCAATTATAAATTCCTAAATTTTTATAAAAAACATTTGCTTATAAAAAACATTTGCTTATATAAAATATTAGTGATAAATCATAGCAAAAATGCTATATTATGAGTTATGTGATGCATGGGTGAAAAGTGGGAAATAATAATAGTTAATGAGGTAGCGGAAAAAGAAATTTTAAAGCTCTCTACTGATCTTAAAGCGAGGTTTCTACACGTCAGTAACCTCCTTGTTAAGCTAGAACCTGCGAATATAGGTATGCCTCATGTCAAATTTCTTGGAGACAAGTTATGGGAAATGCGTTTAAAGGGTAAAGACAACATAGCTAGAGTGGTATATTTTTTAGCTTATAATAAAAAAATAGTAATCTTACATACTTTTATAAAAAAAACTCAAGGAACTCCAAGACGAGCTATAAAGATTGCACAATGTAGAATAAAAGAGGTAGAAAATGGTAAAATATGAAGATTTAAAGGCCAAACTTTTATCAGACCCAGACGTAAAGAAAGAATATGATAGTATGAGGTTTGAATATAAAATAGCGGAAACTCTAATAGAGGCTAGAGTTAAAGCGAAGATGACTCAGGCAGATGTAGCCCGCAAAATGAACACCACACAATCAGCAGTAGCACGCCTAGAAAGCGGCAATGCATTTCCAAGCCTGCAAACGATTCATAAGTACGCATCTGCAATTAACAGAAGCATTGATTTACATGTAATTCCATAGATAACTATGCTTTAATTCTGTAATAAAATTGATATCATCAGAATAAATAAAACATAACTCAGAATCTAACATTGTTTTTCATAATGAGTTTCCTTACTATTTTTCGAGGTATTTAATACTGATTTAAGCTTTGCAAGGCAAACGACCGTTTTTCTGGTGAATTTGATATTAGTTATTAAAACATAGTAAAAAGTATCCGCTAACCCATTATCAAAAATAATGACAGATTTTTGGTTATGTTTTATCTATTTTGAATAAGCTCAATTTTTTTGATTACCTTAAGCAACGGCTTGAAAATTTATTTTTTAATCGATAAGTGCGCCTATCGGAATTTTAACTTATTTTGTATTTTCTTGAAGGGTGACTAAAAACATTATGACCTGAATTTGAAAGTTAAAGTTATAGCAAATATTCTTGGAATTTTGCGATACGCAAGATGCAAACTTTAGTTTGCTTTTGAAGTGTTGGCACAACACATGTTGCGTATTTCACTATTTCTTAAAATGAATGAAATAACAGTTTTACAAATTCAAACAAAGTAAAAATACAAACTGATTTTCTGTAATTCCCAACGGGTGCAATACACGAACTTTTCATTTCATGAAAATTCGCCTGCGCTTAAGGATTGCAGGGGGTATTTCAGGGCTGCTAAAATTTCAATAAGCTCACACCCGAATTGAATATAAATATTCAATTCTCCGCTTATCTTCTAACAAATTTTTATGAATCAAACAGTTCGTATATTTCATCACGCTTACCTATCTTTAGAGCTAACACTAAAAATGTTCCCTCTTTTATTTGACAGATAATTCTGAACTTATCAACTCTATACCTCCAATAGCCTTTCAAGTTTTTGCGCAGTGACTTACCTAATAATCTAGGATGATCTAGCCTAGCAACCTTATTATACAAATAATTTAAAATTAATTTTTGAGATTGAGGATCTAGTTTTTGTAGCTCTTTTTTGCAGCTATCATCTATACTAATAGTCCAGTTCACTTTCTAACCCTAAATCTTTAATCACTTGTTCCAAAGGATGAGACGGGTTATTCATGGCTGAAATCCTAACAGCGTCATTGTAATCTTCAACATCTTCTTGAAGATCTATTATATAAGATTTTATCGCTTTCCTTACGATATAGCTTTTAGGGAGTTCCAAACTTTTAGCTAAAGAAGCCAGTTTATCGTTTAATTCATCTGGAATACGTATATTAATTGCTTGCATAATTTTCTGCTCAATAACTTTTTAAATAGTTAATTTACATTGTAATAC
>MWVV01000777.1_pt1 | contig 11534 bp, 9 predicted proteins | sample 1047281 | NCBI WGS metagenome assembly MWVV01 (sample SAMN06349986, study PRJNA376086) | soil metagenome | isolation source: PT-2 sample Antarctic (ecotone) soil | place: Antarctica | collected 2015-01-13 | reverse complement strand
GTCTCTGACCGCCGCGATTGTTTATGCTCCGCTCGAGAAACTGAATATCCAATTTTTAGTTCTTTGCTGTTTCGCCATCGGTTGAAGCTCGCGGATGACGCTTGAGATTCCGCGCTTCAAATCGCATATCGCCGTTTCCGACACGTTCGTTTTTCTCGCCCTTCTCTCATACGGCGGCGAATTTGCCGTTCTGCTGGCGGCTGCCGAAGCGTTTTTCTCGTCGTGGCGTTTCTGCAACAAAAAGATAACCATATTTTTCAACACGGCGGTTTTGGCGCTCTCGACGACGATTGCTGTTTTCGCGCTGAAAACTTTCGATTTATACACGGAAAGTCAACTGCACGGACGCGACGGAAACTGGAGCGAATTTGTGATGGTCTTGTCGGTAATGGCGCTCGCGCAGTTTGCCGTCAACACGACGCTCTGCTCGATTTACCACGCGCTGAAAAGCGAGATGCCGTTTTGGGAAACGTGGAAAACAAAATACGTCTGGACGTTTATCACTTATGTCGTCGGCGCGCTCGGCGCGGGCATTCTGCTCCAGTTCGGCGACCGCATCGGTTTCGGCGTCGTCATCGCTACGTTTCCGGTAATTTATTTAGTTTATTTAAGTTACCGGATGTATATGAAAAACGTGGAGATGTCGATCGCTCAAGCCGAACAAGCCGAAAGTCACGCGCGGGTTTTGGAAGGACAATCGCGCGCGCTCGCCGAGAGCGAAGAACGTTTTCGCAGCGCTTTTAACTACGCGCCAATCGGCATCGCGCTGGTTTCGCCGGACGGAAACTGGCTGAAGGTCAACAACGCGCTTTCGGAAATTTTCGGTTACGCGGAAGAAGAATTTTTGGCGCGCGACTTTCAGTCGATGATACACGAGGAAGATTTGGGCTTGGCGCTCATCAAGCTGCACGAGCTTTTGTCAGGCAAAGTTCCGGCATCGCAAGCCGAGCGGCGCTTCGTTCACAAATCCGGCGCAATCGTCTGGGTTTCGTGGAGCGTCTCGCGCGTTGCCGCCGGCATTGCCGCCGAGACGGAGCGTCCGAACTTAATTTTTCAAATTCAGGACATCACCGACAAAAAACTCGCCGAAGAACAACTCAAATACAAAGCGACGCACGACGCGCTGACCGATTTGCCGAACCGCGCTCTCTTTATGACGCGGCTCGAACAGGCGCTCGATAAAATAAAAAAATATCCGACTTACAAGGTGAGCGTGCTTTTTATCGACCTCGACCGCTTCAAAATCGTCAACGATTCTCTCGGACATCAAATCGGCGACGAGCTTTTAATCGGTATCGCCGGACGCCTGCGAGATTGCCTGCGCCCGTCGGATTTAGTCGCGCGGCTTGGCGGCGACGAATTTACGATTCTCGTCGAAGGACGCTACGACACCAATGAAGTCGTCCGCATCGCCGAGCGAATCAACGAAAAATTCGCGCTTCCCTTCGATTTGAGCGGACACGAAGTTTTCTCGTCCGCCAGCATCGGCATTTTGCACGCGGCGGAAAATCACCGCACGCCCGCCGATATGATGCGCGACGCCGACACGGCAATGTATCAGGCAAAGCGCGGCGGCAAGGCGCGCCACGAAGTTTTCGACCGCGATATGCACGTCGCCGTCAAGGAAACTCTGCAGCTCGAAACCGATTTGCGCCACGCGGTAGAAAAACAACAATTTGAAGTTTTTTACCAGCCGATTTACACGCTCTCAGACGGAAAACTTGAAGGATTTGAAGCGCTCGCGCGCTGGGAACATGAAACGCTCGGCGTCATTTCGCCGGCGAAATTTATACCGCTTGCCGAAGAAATCGGTTTAATCGACCATTTCGGCGAGCAGATTCTGCGCTGCGCCTGCGAGCAGGGGCAGCAACTGAAAGCGATTTTGCCGGCGGGCGAGCCGCTCAGCCTGAGCGTCAATCTTTCTGTCAAACAATTCGCCAACGCCGCGCTCGTCAAAAACATCGAGAAAATTCTGCGCGAAACGGCTTTCGACGCTCGAAATTTAAGATTGGAAATCACGGAAACCGTGTTTCTCGAACAAGGCGAGCGAGCGGTCGAGATGCTGCACGAGTTGCGGCAAATCGGCGTCGAAATAAATATCGACGATTTCGGCACGGGCTATTCAAACTTAAATTATTTGACGCGACTGCCGATTACGACTCTGAAAATCGACCGCTCCTTTATCGCGCCAATCGAAGCGAGCGGCAAAAACACGGAAATTCTGCAAACAATCGTTATGCTAGCGCGCAATCTGGGAATGCGCGTGATTGCCGAAGGCGTCGAGACCGAAGCCCAGTTGGAGCAGCTAAAAAAACTTAACTGCGAAGCCGCGCAAGGTTATTATTTCGCCAAACCGATGAGTTTCGCCGACGCAAAGAATTTTTTAACGAAAAAATCGCAAGACATCGAACCTGCTACAGCCGAGGACAGCGCTCGGTCATTCAATGGCGTTAGTTTGCTGCCGATGGTTCAGTAATTTTATAGGAATGAAACCTGAAATATAAACTTTCAAATTTCATTCCTTATTTTCTCAGCCAGCCGAAAAGCCCGTGAATCGTAACTTCGCGGTTAGTTTCATAAATGGCGCGCGTCAGCGGCAAACTCATCGGGCAGACTTGAACGCAGTTTTGCGAGTTGCCGCAATTTGTGATGCCGTCATCGTCCATTAAACCTTCGAGCCGCTCGTCGCGCGACATTTTTCCCGACGGATGCATATTAAACAGCCGAACCTGAGCAATCGCCTGCGGTCCGATGTAGTTATCGTCGTGGTATTGCGGACACGCTTCGAGACAGCAACCGCACGTCATACAGCGCGAATAAGCGTAACGTTCTTCGACCGTTTCCTGCGACATTCGCGGTCCCGGACCCAAATCGTGCGTGCCGTCCAGTTCTACCCAAGCGTGAACTTTTTTCAAATGGTCGAACATCTGCGTGCGGTCAACCGTCAAGTCGCGCACGTTGGGAAACTTCGACATCGGTTCGAGCGTGATTGTATTTCCGCCGCCCGAAATCAACAAATCATCGACCAGCGCCGAACAGGACTGCCGCACGCGCCCGTTGATAACCATCGTGCAGATGCCGCAAACCTGCTCCAAACAATTCATACTCCAAACCGGCGGCGTCGTCTGTTTGCCTTCTTTGGTAACCGGATTTTTACGAATTTCCATCAGCGCGGAAATGATATTTAAATTTTTCCGGTAAGGAACTTCAAAAGTTTCCGTGTATTGTTTTGCGTCTAAATTCTCGCGGCGCGAGATGCGAAAATTAACCGTCTGCGGCGGATTTTCAAGACGCTTTTTTTTGTCTTCGTGGACGTTTGCTTCGTTCATAAAATTTTTATTAACTTAAAATAAATCGGTTCGCCGATTAATAAACAAATAAGGTTACCAGTCCAGCCGTTACCAAAATCAGTCCGAGCGCGACAAAAATGGTTGACAAAGTTTTGTTGCGCCCGGTGAAAATGTTTGCCAGACCGACGCAAATCATTCCCAGAGGCGAGAGAATTTCGCGCAGACCGTCTTTTCCCTGCGACCACGAATAAAGGCGTATGCAAATAATAACGACCAAAACGGGAATTAGAATCGCCCAGATTACTCGCGCCGTCCGCATTAATTTTCCTTTTCTCGCAGCTTCGGCTTCGTTCGGCGTATTGTCCATATTATTTAATTTCAACCTCGACCGACTTTTAAAACCGGACGTTTATTTTTCTTTGAACGATTCGCCGTCGGCGATTTTCTTTCCTTCTTTAAGCCACACTTCTTCGCGTCCTTCCGGTTTGAGTTCGCTGCCCGGCTGCGGAACTTGCGGCGCGCCGTCGGTTGCGGGAAGTTTTTTGGCAGCGTTTGCCGCTTTGGCTTTGCCGCTCGAATAATCGCGCTTTCGCGGCTCGATTAAGCCGATGTCGACCGCTTCGTAAGACAAAACCGGCGCTTCAGAAGAGTATTCGGCAATCGTTGTTTTCAAAAACCGCTCGTCGTCGCGGTCTGGAAAATCCGGTTTGTAATGCGCGCCGCGCGATTCGTCTCTTTGTAACGCGCCGAGCGTAATTACACGCGCTAATTCCAACATATTTTTCAGTTGACGCGCGTGCGGAACGGCTTGCGTCGCCCACAAATTCGAGTCGTTAATCGAGATGTGTTTCAAACGGTCTTGCAGTTCCTGTAACTTATTATCCGTCGCCTGAAGTCGGTCATTGTAACGCACGACAGTTACGTTGTCGGTCATTATCTTGCCCATTTCTTCGTGCAGTTTGTATTGATTTTCCGTTCCCGTTTGTTTAATCAAATCGTCGTTTATTTCCTGCTGACGTTTTAATTCCGAAGCGTGAACGCCGTTCGTCTCGGTGTTTTTGCGCTCGACGTTTTTCGCGTAATCAATGGCGGACGGCGCGGCGACGAAACCGCCGTAAACGCAAGAGACAAGCGAATTCGCGCCGAGACGATTCGCGCCGTGAATCGAATAATCACATTCCCCAGCCGCAAAAAGTCCGGGAATATTCGTTCTCTGCTCGAAATCAACCCAAAGTCCGCCCATCGAATAATGGACGCCGGGGAAAATCCGCATCGGAACATAACGCGGGTCGTCGCCGACGAACATTTCGTAAATTTCAAGAATCGCGCCGAGTTTTCTTGTAAGTGTCTCCGCCGGAATATGTGTTAAATCTAAATAGACTTGGTTTTCGCCGCCGACGCCCTGACCTTCGAGACAAACTTGAAAAATCTCGCGCGTCGCAATATCTCTCGGAACAAGATTTCCATACGCGGGATATTTTTCTTCTAAAAAATAATTGCGCTCGGCTTCCGGCACATTTTGCGGCTCGCGCGTGTCCTGCGGATTGCGCGGAACCCAAACGCGCCCGCCTTCGCCGCGCGCTGATTCTGACATTAAACGCAACTTGTCTTCGCCCGGAATCGAAGTCGGATGAACTTGGATAAATTCGCCGTTCGCGTATTTCGCGCCCTGCTGATAACAAGCCGAATTCGCGCTGCCCGTGCAAACCATCGAATTGGTGGATTTGCCGAAAATAAGTCCGGGTCCGCCCGTCGCCATAATCACGGCGTCGGCGTTAAAAGCGCGTAATTCTAAAGTCTGCAAATTCATCGCAACAAGACCGCGACAAACCTGATGGTCGTCCAAGACAAGCGACATCATTTCCCAACCTTCGTATTTCGTAACATGCCCGCCGACTTCGTAACGGCGAACCTGCTCGTCGAGCGCATACAATAATTGTTGTCCGGTCGAAGCGCCCGCAAACGCCGTGCGATGATGAAGTGTTCCGCCGAATCTGCGAAAATCCAACAAACCTTCTTTCGTGCGCGAAAACGGAACGCCCATTCGGTCGAACAGATAAATAATGCTCGGCGCCATATCGCACATTTTTTGAACAGGCGGCTGATTTGCCAGAAAGTCGCCGCCGTAGACTGAATCGTCAAAATGTTTTGCCGGCGAATCGCCTTCGCCTTTAGTATTGACCGCGCCGTTAATGCCGCCCTGCGCGCAAACCGAATGCGAGCGCTTTACCGGAACAACCGAAAGCAAATCAACGTCGTGTCCGGCTTCGGCAATCTTCATCGCCGCTGCAAGTCCCGCCAAGCCGCCGCCGACAATCGCAATTTTTATCTTCGCTGCCATAATTTATTACTTGTTTGTAACGAGCGCTTTTTGTCGCGCGCTCCGTATAAATCCGACTAAAATTTTCTCAACTTGCCTTCTGTGTTGCTGATACCTTTTTTTTCGGCTTCGGAACAGAAAGATTTCGGGAAAAGTCCGCAAGGTTTGACAAAGGCGACCGCCGCGTTGATGCCGACGGCGCTCAAAAATACGGCAAAGCCGACCGATGCGTAAAGCGCGTATTTCTGCGCTTTTTCGCCGATTATAATGCCCCAGTCAACGGCGAACAAAAATATGCCGTAAGCCAAGTGCCAAGCCGTCGTCGCAACGCCCAAAATATAGAAAATCATTACCCACGGAATTGCAAATTCGCGCGCGACGATGTCGAAGGCTTGGTCGGCGTTTCCGGCGACCGGGGTTAAGTTCAAACCCGGAATCATACCGAAGCGCAGATTTAAGATGTGAAACGTTAAAAAGAAAAACAGAAAAATGCCGGTCGCGCGCTGGAAAAAGTAAAACCAGTTGCGCCCGTAGTTGTAATTGAAAACGTTGTTGCGTGCTTCGGCGGAAATCATAATTCCGTAGACCGAATGAAAAACGAGCGGCAGAAAAATTCCGAAAATTTCGACGAACAGCAGAAACGGCAAATGGTGAATGTCGGTTACGTGGTCTTCAAAAACCTTTTCGCCGCTCATCACGGTCGAATTGGTATACATATGCACGAGAAAATAGATGCCGAGCGGCACGATGCCCGTTATCTGGTGCAGCTTTCTCAAGAGAAAAGTTCTGCTGATTTTGATAGCCATTTTTCTTGGTTTTTGTTTCGATTTTAGATTGTTAAATTGCGATTTCGTTCAATTCTAATTTCAAACGCGCGAATCGGCAATCGTAAAATTTCAATTTCCATATCATACTTTTTTTCGTTTATAAGATAAAATGAATTCTATTGCACAAGTTGTGTAGAAAAACTTATTCTTAAAATAGTTGCAGACAGTTGCAGGTGGTTATTGATTGATTTTAACTCTGCAACTTTCTGCAACTACCTGTAACTGTCCGCAAACTTTCAAAAAATGCACGTTGAAACATTAAAAGTATTTTGCGATTTGGTCGAACTGCAAAGTTTTTCACTGGCGGCTGAGAGAAATTTCGTTACGCAATCCGCCGTCAGCCAGCAAATTCGCACGCTCGAAGAAAAATTTAAACGCCGCCTGCTCGAACGAGTGCGCGGGCGGCGCGAAGTGCGCCTAACGCCGGCGGGCGAGATTTTTTACCGTGAATGCAGAAACGTGCTGCTCGCTTACGAACATATGCAGGAAAGTATGAGCGGCTTGGTCGGCAAAATCAGCGGCACGGTCAAAGTCGCCACCGTTTATTCTGTGGGTTTGCACGAATTGCCGCCGAAAGTGCGCGAGTTTATGTCGAAATTTCCGCACGCGAAAATCGATTTGGAGTATTCGAGAACGACGCGCGTCGTCCGCGACGTTTTGTCGGGCGCGGTCGAACTCGGCGTCGTCGCTTTTCCCGAACCCAGACGCGGCTTGACCGTTGTGCCGATGGCGAGCGACCGACTGGTTTTAATCTGCGCTCCCGAACACGAATTTGCCGAACGCAAACAGATAAAAGCCAAAGAATTAAAAGGGCGCGATTTCGTTTTGTTTGAGCGCGACATCCCGACGCGCAAGGCGACCGACAAAATCTTAAAATCCTACGGCGTGGACGTGCGCAAAGTCGCCGAATTCGACAATATCGAAACCATCAAGCGTTCGGTCGAAGTCGGCTTCGGCTTGGCAATCGTCCCGCATCCGTCGGTCATCGACGAAGAAAAAAACAACCAGCTCGCCGTCGTCGAACTCGCCGAAAAAGACTGGATTCGCCCCGTCGGAGTGGTTTATAGAACAGACCGAACGCTTTCGGTCGCGGCGAAAAAATTCGTGCAGTTACTTGAAAGCGCGGATAAGAAATAACTTTCCGAATCTTGTTGAATCAGCCGAAACTCGCCGTATAATCGTTCTGCATTTAAGGTTGTTATGTGGGATAATTCGACATAATCATTAGTTGGGTGTTTCTTGATTGGTTCGATGCGATCATTATGTTGATGAAATTTTTTTGGCAAATTTCGCTTTCTCTGATATTGCTTTTATTTTGCGTCTCGAGTGCCTTAGCTTGTTCGTGCGATGAGATTAACTACCGTAGAGAGTTTGCAAAAGCTAAAGCTGTTTTTATCGGAGAAGCTCTCGAATATCGAGAGAACCCAAACGTGAAACAAGACGGTTTATTGATTGTTCGATTCAAAGTTGAAAAGTCGTGGAAAGGCGCAAAACAATCTGAAATTATTCTTCCGACGCGAATGGGTTTGGTTTGCGGTTTTTATGTTGAGCCGGGCAAAAAGTATTTGGTTTACGCTTACGGCAAAGAAATGTATATACCGACTGTTTGCAGCGCAAGCAACACAAATGTTACAGGCAACCTTTACGAATCGAAGCAAATTAAGCAGCTAAAGAGTAGTTGGTTTAGATTCTTGTCGCGTATCTTTCCGTTTTAGTTGCGCGCAGAGCAGAAGGCATTTTGGTTATGACGACACACCCAAAAGTCATTGGACGTGAAGGCAAAACAGCGACTTTCTTAAAGCGGCGCGTGATTTATTTTGGCTTGCGCGTATTTGGTTTCCTCTCCACAACAACTCCTCCTTTAGATTTTGTCTGTTTCCTTGCGTTGAAGAAAGAAATCTCCCAATCCGACCGTAACAACCCAAACGACGCCCGCCGCGTAGCCTGCCAGAACGTCGCTCGGATAATGGACGCCCAAATAGACGCGCGATAAGCCGATGAGAAGAATGAGCGCGGCGGCGAATGTCCAGACGGCGATTTTCGCGGCTTTATTTTTCAATCGCGCCGCGACGAGCCACGCTAAAATTCCGTAAAAGCAGAGTGAAGAGAGCGAATGACCGCTCGGAAAACTGTATGAGAGGGGAAGCGCGTAATCGAAATAAGCGTCGGGGCGCGCGCGTTGAAAAGTCGCTTTTAGAACGGTTAAGATAATGGTCGAGCCGAGTGTGGTTGCGAGAAAAAGCACAAGGGCGCGCTTGCGGAGTAAATAGAAAAAGGCGGCGGCAACCAGCACGCCGAGCGCAATTAAAAATAAAGTTGAGCCGAGAACGGAAAAGAATTTCATCGCTTCGGTCAGCGCCGGATTCGACAGGTTGTGAACCGCGCCGCGCACGGTTTGGTCGAAACTTATCGTCTCGTTTTCAAAAACGCTCTCGGCGAGACGGGCGAAAAATAAAAGACAAATAATTGCCGCGACGAGTCCGGCGAACAATCGCCATCCGAAAAATTGCAGTATTAAAGCGACAACTTTTCTGAATGAAAACTTTGACCAGCTTGCTTGTTTGTCGTCGGAATTTTCAGACATTGAATTTTATTTTTCGAGCGCAAAATCATTCGGCGTTTGCAGCATTTCGCAATCGATTTTCTTTATCGTCGTCTTCCGCACCGACCAAAAACAAATAAGAATACATCGCAACGCCGGTAGAAATTCCCGTGCCGAATTTCAAGTATGCCGGAAGATTTGACGGCGATAGAAAACCTTCGATAATTCCGGCGACGACCAGCAAGCAGGCGCATCCGACGGCAAGGCGGACGGCTTCGAGACCGTTTTTCTTTAAGGCTTCGGCGCGCGTTAAATCTTTCGGATTTATCAACGAGTATCCGAGCAGAAGCCCCGCGCCCGCCGCGATGAAAATGCACGACAATTCGATAACGCCGTGTCCGACCATAAAGGTTACGAGCGCATTGCCGAACGCCGGATTCGCCCCGTAGCAAACGCCCAAAACGCCGCCGATGCTCAAGGCGTTTTGAATTAAAACGTAAATCGTTCCGACGCCGAAAAACGCGCCGTAAGCGAACGCGCGCAAAGTTACGAGAATATTGTTGGTCAAAATCGCGCTCGAACCGATTTGATTGGCTTCGTTCAAACTTTTCCACCATTGCCGGTCGCTCTGCGCCGCGTATCGGACTTCAGATAAACCGAGCGTTTCGGCAAAGTTAAAATCGGCGTAGCATAAAAGAAACGATGCGAGCGCGAAGACAGCAAAAATCGAAAAAGCGAGCGCCGTGTATTTCCAAGTTCGCCGAAAAGCGCGCGGAAAATCCTGCGCGAAAAACTGCCAAACTAGATTGACGCCGCTCGATTCGGCGCGATAGATTTTTCCGTGCGCGCGAATGACGAGAGCGTTCAGATAATTTATCAAGCGCGCGTCGCGTGTCTCGGCGCGCGCAATCGCCAAATCAGCCGCCGCGCGCCGGTAAAGCTCGCCGAACTCGCGCACTTCCGCTTTTGAAAGCCCGCGCAAAGACCCCGCGTTCGTCATCGAAAGCAAATCTTCGAGACGCTGCCAGTTGTTTTTCCGGTTATCGATAAGACGGTTCATAACGAGTTTGGATTTTAGATTTCGGACTTTAGATTGTAAAGCCAAAACTGCGGTTGCGATACGTTCAAAACGAGAATTTTATAAATTTGAAATCACAGATTGCCAATCGAAAATCCAAAATCTAAAATCTAAAATTAGAAATGGCGGAAGAAACAAAGAAAATACACGAAGATGCGATTGAAAAAACTTACGATTTGCGCGTAACGGGGCGGCTTCTGCGCTATTTGAAACCGTATTGGAAACTGGCGGCGGTCGCGCTTGCGCTTACTTTCGTAACGAATATCTTAATCAGTCTTCAGCCGTATTTTACGAAAATCGCGGTCGATGATTTTATCACTCCGAAACGGACGGACGGCATCTGGCTGTTCGCGTTTTTGTTTTTCTGCTTGTTTTTGTTTCGATTTATTTTCAGTTATTTGCAGGAAATTCTTCTGAACGTCGTCGGTCAGCGCGTGATGTTCGATTTGCGAACGCAGATTTACACGAAACTTCAGTATCAGGAAGTTTCTTATTACGACAAAAATCCGGTCGGGCGCATTATCACGCGCATAACGTCGGACGTTGACGCGCTCAACGAGCTTTTTACATCCGGCGTTATCGACGTTCTCGGCGATTTGGTGATTATTTTCGCCATTATCGGCATGATGTTTTGGCTTGATTGGAAACTCGCGCTCGTTTCTCTTATAACCGTTCCGCTTCTTTTTACGGCGACCAATTGGTTTCGCAAGCGCGCTCGCGTCGGTTTCGACAAGGTGCGAACCCGAATGGCGACGCTCAACGCTTTTTTGCAGGAACACATTTCCGGCGCGCAGACCGTTCAGCTTTTTAACGCCGAACAAAAGACGCAAAATCGCTTTCACGACATCAACGATGATTACCGCGACGCCAATATCGAGACGATTTACTACTACGCAATTTTTTATCCGATGGTCGATTTCATCGGCGCAATCGGCGTCGCGCTAGTCATCTGGTTCGGCGGGTATCAAACTTTAAACAATATCTCGGCAAGCGGAAACGCGCTGACAATCGGAATTCTCATCGCTTTTATTCAATATTCGCAGCAGCTTTTTCAGCCGATACGCGATTTGTCCGATAAGTTCAACGTTCTGCAAGCCGCGATTGTCGCCTCGCACAGAATTTTTCTGCTGCTCGATTTACCCGTCAAAATCGTAACGCCGGAAAAACCTTTGAAGACGGGAAAGGCAGTCGGCAAAATCGAATTTCAAAACGTTTGGTTCGCGTATAAAGACGAAGATTGGGTTTTGAAAGACGTTTCCTTTACGGTCGAAGCGGGCGAATCGGTCGCGCTCGTCGGTCATACGGGTTCGGGGAAAACAACTGTAACCAATCTTTTAATGCGCTTTTACGATGTCCAGAAAGGGAAAATTTTGCTCGACGGCGTTGACGTGCGCGATTGGGATTTGGCGAGTCTGCACGAAAATTTCGCCGTCGTCCTTCAGGACGTTTTTTTATTCAGCGGTTCGATTAGTGATAA
>MWVV01000776.1_pt1 | contig 11550 bp, 12 predicted proteins | sample 1047281 | NCBI WGS metagenome assembly MWVV01 (sample SAMN06349986, study PRJNA376086) | soil metagenome | isolation source: PT-2 sample Antarctic (ecotone) soil | place: Antarctica | collected 2015-01-13 | reverse complement strand
AATATTTCGACAACATGAAAGGCAAAAAATCCGATATGGAACGCCATGCCGACCGGAAAAGCGATGCGACCGATTTAAGAAATAAATTAGTTGATGAAGTCAAAAAATCACACGGTCAAATCCAAACCGGCGAACGAATGAATTTTAGTGATTTGGCTGCTATCTGCGAAAAGAACTTCTACCAATCAGCTGAATTTGCTGGAGGCAGAAAAATTTCCGGCGTTCGCTCCGTCGTTACCGCAAAGGCAGCGTTAACTGCTTTGCAGAGGTTTTTTGGGAAGCGAATGCTTGGTGAAATTATGACCGAAAGTCTTTTTGATTACAAACGCTGGCGACTAAAAACCGATTCCAATAGAACAGGGGAACCTGTCAAAATTTCAAGCGTCAACCGGGAACTTTCGGTAATGCGAAAAATGATGCGTTTTGCTTTCGGAAAAGGATGGGTTCTGAAAGACATCTTTTTTAATGCCAAAGTAATAGATGCCTCCGCCGAAATTGAAAGGACGCGGCTTTTAACTTTTGATGAAGAAAAACGGCTGCTCGACGCGTGTGAAGGGGAAAGGAAAACCATCTACACGCGAACCCGGAAAAACGGCAAGCAAGAAGTGATAACGGCAACGATAAGCGTTAATAATCCGCATTTGAAAGCAATGATTACCCTTGCCATTGATTCAGGGTTACGACTTGGCGAAATCTTCAAAACAAGCTGGAAGGATATTGATTTTGATAACGGCATCATTCGAGTTTTGGGAACGCACACGAAAACCGAACGCGAAAGACTTGCTCCGCTTTCAGACCGCGCCCGGATCGAACTTGAGCAGCTTAAAGAAATATCACCGGGCGAACATCCTTTTCCGCTCAAAGATATAAAACGCTCGTTTGCGACGGCGAAGAAACTGGCAAAGATTGAAGATTTACATTTTCACGATTTGCGGCGAACCGCTATAACGCGCTGGATTCAACAGGGGACGCCCTTAGCACTTGCCGGAAAACTCGGCGGACATACGCAGCTGCAGACGACAATGAAGCATTACACGGCGAACGATGCCGAAGGCGTGAAAGAGATAACGGAACGAATGAATAACTTTTATTCTCAATTAGAAAGGGCAGATGAGCGGATTATTAGCGAAACAATAAATTAAAGTTTCGGTTGTTCTTACGCTGAGATTAGCTATCACAGCGGACAAGCGCAAAACCTGATGCGCCGAACAACCGGATATTTTCAGGCTAAAACTAACAGGAAGTTTTATAGATATGGAGCAAAAAATTCTGCAAAGAAGTCGGTGGAAAATTCCACTTGTCGAAACTTTCAATTATCAATTTCATTTTCTTATTCAATTTTGCAAGCATAACCCCGAATTTGTCCGTGAACTGGTAGATGACTTGTTTCCGCTTCATCTCGACATTTTTGGAAAGCACGAAAAAACTACTCCGCTTCTGTCAGAGTATAACTGGCTTTTAACACCAGGAATTGCCGGGAAAGATTATTTTTGGTTTTTTTGTGCGGTTGAAACAAAGTTGAAAGTTTTTAATTATGAAGTAACAAATCAAGAAACTTTTTCAAGTGAAAACTTGAGAATTAAGACTGATATTTTGCTTGATAAAATTATTAGCGTCATTGAACGCTACAATCTGTTTTTCGGAAATGCTAATGAATATATAGACCAATGGTTAATTCACTGGTTGCTATGCCAAATTGAAGCCGGAACTCCTTCCCTAATGTCTCCTATAAAACAAATAGTTTTTGAGCTTCCTTTCAAGATGCTTGAAGGTTTGTGGCGAGAGTTACCGGAATTGGAGCAAACTTTGATTATGAAAAATACAGAAACTAAGTTCAAGGCGCAGGGACTTTTCCGCCACCACAAACATCATTTTGAAAGTTTAGATGTTTTTATGAAAACATTCCCGTTCAAACATCTTCCGCCGCCGATGATGTTTGATTTTAGACACTATAACATCTACGAAGATATGGAAAATTACGAAAAAATGGCTGTCAAAGCCTTTAAGGAACATATTAAAAACTACACACGGCGAATCACTAACGCTTTTAATGAAAACGGCTTCAAGCGCAATAACACCGACGATTACAGTCGAACGGAATGGCTCGTAATTTGGAATAAGCACAAAGTTGAGTTTTTGTGGGAAATCCTTCCTTATATACCAGATTTTCAAGATGTGAATGCAAACAATGAAGATGAGAGCAGGAAAGCAGAAAATAGCTTGGAAAAAGCATTCAAGAAATTTGAAAAGTTTGAATTGCCCATTAGACCATTTGGACGGAAGCGGAAAAACTCAAAGCAAAAAACGGGCGCGGACAGTTCCGGTAAGAAATAATGACTTTAGATTGACATTGGAATAATCTGCATATGGTTTGAAGGAAATTGAAAGCGCCGTATTCGTTTGAAGTTTGGCGACTAGACGAATACGGCAACTCGAAAAGCCTTAAAAATAACGCGCCTTGCGGCGTGTCACAGGGGACATTTCTATTCACAGAGGATAAACGAATTATGGACGAAAAACAAATATACACAGATAAAGAAGCAAGCGGGTATTTACGAATTTCACAAGTTACGCTCTGGCGTGAACGGCAGAAGGGGAATATTTCATTTCGCCGTGCCGCGTCAAAAATTATTTACACGCGGCAAGACCTTGAAGATTATCTTCAACGAAATAAACGGGAGGCGTTCGCGTGTACAGCTTGACCACAAATAAAGACAAAAGAAAAACCCGTCTCGACAACGGGCTTCAAATTAACTCGATAAAACAGGAACAAAACCAATATGAAAATTGTACCACAAAACGAATTTCAATTCCAACCAAAATTAACAAATGTTCCGGCAACCAAAATAAATCTTTCGCGGCTGCCGAAGCTCCCAGCCCGCCAAAAATTTGAGCTGCCATCAAAAGCTGTTGCTACTGCTTCCGGCTGCGCCGGATGCGGGGGACGGGTCGACCGCGATGATAATTTTCAGCAGTCAGTCAAGGTTTGCCGCAAGTGTTTGGCGCATTACGCAAAAATCGATACGGCAATTGATGAAGCATCGAAGCGCAAACGACGGGAATTACTTGAAAAATTTGCGGGGGTGGAGTAATGACATTTTTAGAACCGCAAATAAATACAATTGTCGGGATCAGTGAAAAATTTAATTTAACCGCGTCAGACATTGAACATCGCGGGAAAAGTTTCACAGACGAAAAAACCTTGCGACTTGGCGGCATCCGGCGCGTGTCTGACGATGTCGGTCATCAGATATTAGGCATCAACACGCGCAAAAAGGACGTGGATTATGACGGGCTGGCGATTCCGTATTTTAACATTTGGGACTCCTGTAAAACCCTCGAATACACCATTCGCCGTGACAATCCCGGCTACAAAGAAAACGGTGGCGGCGAATTAAAAGAAGCCCGGAAGTATGTCAAGCCGTTTTCGACTAAAAACTTGCTTTATGTGCCGCCGATGGTCAACCCTGAATGGCTTGCGGATAAGAAAAAGAAAATAATCGTGATTTGTGAAGGCGAGTTTAAGGCTCTGGCGTTAGCTCGCGTCGCGTCAAACGATTTCACATCAGATAAATGGTCATTCATTCCGCTTGGCATTTCCGGCGTGGACAATTACAAAACTAAAGCCACTAAGATAAAAGATGACGGCGAAAAGGTGAGTGTCAGCGCAGGCTTGCCTGAATTTGCAAATATCGAATGGAGCGGCGCGAAAGTGATTAGATGTTTCGATTCGGACGCGAGCGATAACCCGAATGTCAAAAGCGCGGGTTATCGTTTCAATCAATTTTTCAGGGAAAAGAAAGTTAAAGTTTTTAATCTTGATTTTCCAAAGGAATTTGAAGGCATTCCGACCAAAGGAATTGATGATTTTTTGGGCGCGGTTGAATCAAAATACGATGCCCAAACTGCTATTGGTGCAGTGCATCAATTAATTGAAGAGGCGCAAAAACCGACACAGAAGAAATCCCCGATTGCAGATAATTTTGAGTTAATCGAAAACGGTGGCGGCGAATCACCCGGCGTGTATTACACCGATGAAGACGGGACAAGATTTCAGGTTTGTTCGCCTCTTAAAATCGTCGCCGTAACCGAAACTGAGACGGGCGAAAAATGCGGGCGGCTGCTCGAATGGCGCGATAGCCAAAATCGCGCTCACAAGTGGGCAATGCCGATTGAACTTGTCCATTCGGAAGGCTCGGAGCTGGCTAAATATCTGGCATCGAACGGTCTTGAAATAATGCCGTCAAGAAAACACCGCGAAAAACTAAATTTTTACATTGCCACTTCAAAACCCGAAAACGTCATTGTTTCAACTGACAAAATAGGCTGGCACGGCGACTGTTTTGTTCTGCCCGGCGAGACCTTTGGAAGCTGCGAAAGCGAAATAGTTTATCAGACCGAATACGAAGGACACCACAATTTCAAAACTTCCGGCAGCATTGATGAATGGCAGGAAAATATCTCAAGATACTGCTCCGGAAATTCGCGCCTTGCATTTGCAACTTCGATTTCATTCGCTGCTCCGCTTCTGCCGATTGTTCAAATGCAGGGCGCGGGGTTTCATCTTCGCGGCTCGACATCCACAGGCAAAACTACCGCGCTGCTTACAGGCGGCTCAGTTTGGGGCGGCGACGGCGAGCGCGGGTTTTTGCAGACCTGGAAAGCGACGGCGAACGGTTTGGAAATTATCGCGGCGGGACACAACCACGCCCTTTTACCGCTTGATGAAATCGGCGAATGTGAAGCCCGTGAAATCGGCAATGTCGCCTATATGCTTTCCAACGGAAGCGGCAAGCTGCGAATGCAGAAAACCTTACAGGCGCGAAAACCCTTAACCTGGAATTTGTTTTTTTTATCAACCGGCGAACAATCACTCGCCGACAAGATGACTGAAGCCGGACAAGCGGTTAAGGGCGGGCAAGAAATCCGCCTTTGCGATATTGAAGCCGATACGGGCAAATTCGGATTATTTGAAGATTTGCACAACTTTGCGAGCGGCACGGCATTTTCTGACCATTTAAGAGCGGCGGCGCGAAAATATTACGGAACTCCGATAAGGGATTTTTTAAGTTATCTGACTGAAGTTGACCACTCAGAAATACTCGAAAAATGGTACGGCTTCAAAGCCAAATTTGTCAGTGAAGTCTTGCCCGCTAAAGAAAATGAAAACGTTCCGGGTGAAGTCTTTCGCGTAGCAGAGCAGTTTGCTTTAGTCGCATTCGGCGGCGAACTGGCAACCGACGCGAATGTAACTAAATGGCAGCCGCTCGAAGCCTACGGCGCGGCAAAAACAGTTTTCCGGCAATGGATGGGCGGACGTGAAGGTGTTGGGCAGAGCGATGCCGAAAACGCTGTTCGGCAAGTTCGCGCATTTCTTGAAAAAAATGGCGCGAGCGCATTTCAAGACGTTGCGTTTCCTGACCAGAAAGTGATTAACCGCGCCGGATTCATTAAAAAAAATGCCGTAACGGATAAGACCGAATATCTGATTATGCCCGAAGCGTTCCGGCGTGATGTCTGCAAAGGCTTGAATTATAAATTCGTCGCTAAGGTGTTGAATAATCGCGGCTATTTGGAAACGCAGGACGATAAGACGCTTTCCAAAAATTTCTATTTAAGCAAGGAGTTAGGCAAACAGCGCGTCTATGTTGTCCGCGATATGTTGACGGAAACGGAAAGCGAAAATGCCGCAAATTTTTAAGGAGTGGCTATAAAACGCTGTAACCTTTGTAACTCCTGTAACCTCGTTGAAAATAAAGAGGTTACAAGGTTACAGAAGCGAAAAGCAATTTGTAACCTTGTAACTGTTGCAAATAAAGGTAGGTTACAGGAGTTACAAAGGTTACAGAAAAAAAATAGCAGTCTGAGAAAAAAAATGAAAACTATTACACAAGCAAAACCGAAAAAGAAACTTTCCGCTTTCTTTGACCAGTTTATTGATACGGGAAGCCGCACCACAGGCGAAAGCGAAACACATCAAAAATTAGTTTCGTCAGTTAACGTCAGTGGTCAATTAGTAGATACTCCCAAAAATAATAATGAGTTGGCAGAAATCAAAGCCGAAAAATTTCACGATGTTCTAAACCGCTTCATTGAAGCCGGAGTTGCTTTTGATGTTTCATCCGACGATTTTCTTTTTATCGACACGGCTCAAACCTTGAAGTTGTCAGATATGGAATTTCTCAAACTCAATCATTCGATTGTCCTCTGCACGTTGCAGCAATCGCTTCTGGTGAAACATTTATTTAATCATTCGCCTGAACAATTTGAGGATTTTGCATTTGAGATTCGAGAACGTGAAGCGATATTTTCGGAAGTGTCTACTAATTCGGCACTGACAAAACTTGCCAAAACTCCATTCGAGATTTACTGCGAAGCCGTCAAATGTGTAACAAGGCGATGGTTTGCGGATTTACTGGAAAAAAAGACATAACAGAGTGAGGCTTCGACAATAAAAGACGCTTAAAACGAACGCAAAAATAAAGACTTTGGCAGACTTTGAAAGATTTAGGTGAAATTATGGCAAAAAACACAGAAAAAGCATTAGTCGCATTATTGACCAGTTCGAGTGTGAAAGACGCGGCTTTGGCAAGCGGATTATCTGAAGAAACGCTTTATAGATATTTGCGCGATGAAAAGTTTTCAGGCGAATACGAGATTGCAAGACTGCAAATTGTCGAAAGTGCTGTAACCGGTTTGCAACAAGCGGCGAATGAAGCGGTTGAAACCTTAAGACGGAACTTATCTTGCAACAACCCGCAAGCCGAAATCAGAGCGGCGCAACTTATTCTCGATAATGTTTTCGGCAACTCTGAAAACTCAAAACCGCAAGGTGAAAAACAAATTGTCATTTCATTTAATTTTAATAACCAAGTGAGGCTTACCAATGATAAAAACTAAAACAGGCGATAAAGTTTCAATCCACTATAACCGCCCGCAACTGGCAAATTATCAACTTGACGCGCTGTTTAATGATTCGCGTTATGGAGTTGTCGAAGCGTCAACCAAAGCCGGAAAAACCGCAGCTTGTCTTGTCTGGATTATCGAACAGGCTTTGCAGGGCAAAAGCGACCAGGATTTTTGGTGGGTTGCTCCGGTCTATGGACAAGCCCGCATCGCTTTCCGCCGACTAAAAGCCGGATTGCCGCGTGAATCTTACGCGGCGAATGAATCCGATTTAACGCTGACACTGATAAACGGCGCAAGAATCGTCTGCAAGTCTGCTGAAAAGCCCGACAATCTTTACGGCGAAGATGTCTTTGCGGCGGTCTTTGATGAAGCCTCACGCGCCCGTGAAGAAGCCTGGCACGCGCTCCGCTCGACACTGACGGCAACACGCGGCTCGGTGCGGATAATCGGCAATGTAAAAGGTAGAAAAAACTGGGCTTATAAACTCGCCCGCCGCGCTGAATCAGGCGAACCGGGAATGAGTTACGCAAAAATTACGGCTTATGATGCCATTGATGCGGGTATTTTGTCCGAAGATGAAATCGAAGATGCTCGCCGTCAATTGCCTGACAATGTTTTTCGGGAATTATATCTCGCCGAACCAAGCGACGATGAAGGCAATCCGTTTGGAATGATTGCCATCCGTGACTGCATCGTTCCGCTGTCAACCGACGAACCGATTTGCTTTGGCGTGGATTTAGCCAAATCTGTGGACTGGACTTGCGTTATCGGTTTGGACAAACGCAAACAAGTCTGCGTATTTGAACGCTTCCAAAAACCCTGGAATGACACCATCGAAACCGTTCGCCGGATTGTCGGAAAAACAAAAGCATTAGTTGATTCAACGGGCATTGGCGATGCAGTTCTCGAATCTTTGCAAGCTGGTGGACGCTCAAACTTTGAAGGCTTCAAATTCTCTCAAAGCTCAAAACAGCAACTGATGGAAGGTTTAGCCGTTGCCATTCAAAAAAACGAAATTAGTTTTCCCGAAGGCATTATCACAAACGAATTAGAAGCCTTTGAGTATGAATACACACGAACCGGTGTTAGATACTCCGCTCCGTCTGGAATGCACGACGATACGGTTTGCGCTTTGGCGTTAGCGGTCAATGTAGCGAGCAGACCCGTTTTTGAGATTCCCGTTCACCGGACAAAATCATTTTACTACGACTAAAAAAAAACAAAAAATAGGAGATAAAACAATGACGAATGAAAAAACAAAAACAAAAACAGTCCAGGAAGAATTAATGCGAGAAAATAAACCGGAGAACATTCACGAGTGGCTTCGCGAGCAAAACAGGCAGCCAGCCGACATTCACGAATTCGTTAAAATGCAGAATCAATCAAATCAAAAAGGAGAAAAAACCAATGAAAGCACAAAAATCAACTGAAATTGAAAACGAACTTAATCAGACAGTCAAACGATTGGATGAATTAACAGAGATGCGGATGCGTCTCAATACTAATCTACAAACCTTACAAAAAGGCTTTATTGACGGCAAAACATCGCTTGATGAGCTTCAAACCGCGCAAGGCAAGCAGACAACTTTAGAAAGTTCAATAAAGGCTTTAGAAGCCAAACAAAGCGAACTACACGATGTTTTTCAAAAGGCGAGTTTGTCCGAATCGCGCGCCGATATTCTTCGAGAAATGGAAAAAACCATAGTTCGAGGGAAAACGAGTTTTGACGAGTATATTGCCATCAGAGAAGAGCTTAGCGGCATTATCGGCAAGTATTGTGAAAGGCTAATCGCTAAATCAACTGTTTTCCACAAAAGCCGCGAGGAGTACCAAACGCTTGCCCGGCGGCTTGAGCCGGAACTTGCCGATTTTCACACGCTCAGTCGGCATTCAATCCAGCGACAGGAACTCGAAAAAAGCGTTGCCGAAGAAGTTAAATCGCTTGATGTTAGAGGCGAAGATTTGAGATTACTAAGCACTGAATCGTTAATCCCGCCGGGCGTTCGGTTCGGGCAATCCATAGAGGCAGCCGTAAGCCTTGTGGCAGAGGAAAAACAGCGAGAAATGATAAGCGGATAAATAATCGGCAAAAAAGGCGGTGATATTTGATGCCTCGCAACTTTCCGACAAATTTAGCCACCATCTTCGTGTTGGTATGCCTTAAACGTAAAAGAAGCCGTGAGCGTTAAAACTTACGGCTTTCTTTATGTAACCGTTATGTTAATATTCCTAATATGTGGGACTATCAAATAATTAAAGAGAAATTTTATCGTCTCGCGCAAGACGCTGAAAATAATGTTCGCAAGGACAAACTGAAAGCTCCAAAAGCTCCGCCCGTTTATGAGAGTTTTCACGACATCAGTTTAGCAAAGCGCGATGTGTATATGCTCCTTGCGACAAGTCATTACTCAAACAAACAAGATTTTATTGATGCTCTCAAACAGCATCTTGAAAGTTCGGTAAAAAACAGCAACGCATTTGATGAGAAAAGATATTCTGATGCACGCGGCAATTACATTAGAGACTTGATTGCTGAATATCAATAGCAAGCCACTCTTTACTTGACAACAGAAAAAGCCGTGAAGTTTAATGTTCACGGCTTTTCTCTTTACATTTTATTACTATCAAGAATCATCTAGTTTTTTCCTTACCATTATATTAAAATAAGCGAGAAGCGGTTTTCTAAGGAAGGGGAGAGAAGCGCTTCTCGCTTAGTTTCCGCACTTATCCCTTCTAAAATGCGGAAATTATGTAGTTGTCTCCAAAACAAACCTTTTTCTTTGTTTTCGAGACAAGTTAATAAATGGATTAAGAATTAACTAACAACTTAAAACAAAAAAGCCGCAAGTACAATGACTCACGGCTTTTCTTTTTTGTTTATTTACTTAATTGAATTAGTTTTGCAAGATACTCCGGCGAATCTTGCAACGAAGAAAGCTCGATGTTCGCTTCACTCGGAAGCTCATTAAAAGCATCGTCCAACCCGCCCTTAAGGCTGTTGTAAATGCCGGAGGGCAAATCCGGACTGTTAAGCAAGTCGGACAGCATCAGCGCAAGATTATCAATCTCCGCACCATCTATAATTTTTTCTTTGTTATTGTTTTCTGTCTCGACTTGTTTTTCAAGGGCAATGCCGTATTCGTCTAAACCTCTGTCGGCAAGAATGGATTCCGTCCAGTTCCGCCTGGCTTCCTCGTGTCCAAACGTCCAGGTATAAACGTAGGCTTTCAAATCTTCAATAAAATCAGGCACGTAAAAATTCTTGTGTCTAATTGAAAGTATTTCAAACAGCTCGATAAAAATCCCGTGTCCCCACTCATTGTTGTCGACTGTCACAACAGCATTGCCGGTTGTCACTGATAAAATATCGGCAATTAGGTTTTGGGCGCGGTTGAGTGATTTAGCTTTGAACTCGTAAGCCTTTTCAGTGTCATCCAATTCTCTTAATAGTTTTTCGTAACTCGTTAGCTCTTTGGTTTCGGTTTCGGTTTGATTTGTATCCTTCATTTTTTAATCCTTCCTTTGTTTGTAAATTCTGATCATTGCTGATCAGTTAAATTGTTTTGACCAATGCCGCAGCTTCATTCATTGCGACGTAGTAACCGACAGCGAACGAGGTCAATGCGAGAAGAAATATCAACAGTATGTTGATAGCTGCGTCCACTGCTTTATCTTCCTGTTCCGTTGTTGCCGATTGTGTTAATCTTTCGTTATTCATTGTTTTCTCCATTTGTAAAACGTGAATGAGAGAGGCTTTGGAATACTTACCGGTTTCCAAAGCCTCTCGTTTTTAGCCGTTGCACGCCGGACAGAAATGCTCGCGGCTACCTAAGAACCAGCCTTCACTCTTGAGCGTGTCGGCGCTGGCTGTTTCCTGCTCTCCGCAAATATCGCAGAAGCCGGTTGTCGTGTTTGTTTCGTTATTTGTATTTTCGTTTGTCATTGTTTAATCCTTCCTTTTGTTTTGAATTCGTTAATTGCTTAACTAGAAATATATTACTACGCATGACAATATAATGTCAAGCAAGATAATGTCATTTATTACATTAAATTGAAAGTAATACTATGCTTGACATTTTAATGCAATAAAAGTAAGATTATGCTTATGAAAGTGGTAACTGTAAGAATAAAAGAAGTCGCACAAGAAAAAGGATTCATGACTGCGTACCAGCTCCAAAAAGCTACCGGAGCGCAGCCTTCGCTTGCCGCGAAGTGGTATAGAAATGACTTAAAATCAATCGCTATTGAGACTTTAGATACTCTTTGCAGAGTGTTGGAGTGTAAGCCAAGCGATTTATTAAGGTATGAGACTGACCCTGTTGAAAAATAATAAAGCCAACCTTTTGATACTTTTGATACTTTGTGTGTCGGTGTAAATTCTAAAAAATAAAACCTTCTGTCAAACAGACTAAAAGCTTAGATATTTTGAAAGTTGAATAGTATTTGGTGTGAATACAGGTGTGAATGAGAAAAGAGACATCACTATGATGTCTCTAAACTACTGTAAATAATGGTACTCGCGGCAGGAGTTGAACCTGCGACCTCTCCCTTCGGAGGGGAGCATTCTATCCACTGAACTACGCGAGCATATATAAAAGATGGAAGATGACAAATTAAGAAAGTGTTTCTCGCTTTCTGTTT
>MWVV01000775.1_pt1 | contig 11562 bp, 10 predicted proteins | sample 1047281 | NCBI WGS metagenome assembly MWVV01 (sample SAMN06349986, study PRJNA376086) | soil metagenome | isolation source: PT-2 sample Antarctic (ecotone) soil | place: Antarctica | collected 2015-01-13 | reverse complement strand
GAACCGCTCACAGCGTACTCGCCGAAGGTGCGGACGCGAACGCGGGGGCGGACGGCCTTTGCTCGCTCGATTGCCTTTTCGATAGTGGCTTGTGATTTCAGGATGAACATCGTCTTTGTCCTCTCTTTAAGGGTATTACTGACAAGGGAGATGTTAACGCAGTCGCTAGTAATCGTCAAGCAAATAATTAGCACTTGCGCTAATAATTATTGAGGGCTAAAATGCGCAAACATGAGCAAGCAGACCTACACCACCGAAGAGGCGGCAGATCTACTTGGCGTTACGCCCGGCCGCGTGCGCCAAATGATTATTGACGGTTTGTTGGAAACTGAGAGGTTCGGTCGCGCTCATGTAGTCACGGCAAAAGCCATTGAGGCAGCCAAGCAAAGGCGTACTAAGCCCGGCCCAGCGCCGAAGGCACCCGCCGAAACCACAGCCACATTAAACAAAGCCTTCCGTGAGGCGAAAGAGGCCGAAGAGACGAGCACGAAGAAGGTGAGCGGGGCAAAGAAAAAGCTTAATAAGCCATAATTCTTTTAGCTCTAAGACCACGAAAGAAAGGAGAAAGTCCATGATAGAAGTAACAATCCCTTACGAGAAGCAACACAAGTCACATGTGGCAGCGGGCCTAGTTCATAGGTTTTGCAGCTTATGTGATGTTGCACCTAAACAGCCTCGGCGTTGTACGGATGGCGAGATGAATCGGGTCGGCGTATCAATCATCGACCTGCATAGATTGTCGCTTCAATGCAGAGTTTGCGGCCAGCGGTGGTTCCCCAACCTTCAATCCGGCGGACGACTATCACGTCGATACTGGCACTGTCCATCTGGGTGTAACGTACCGACGGAATAAGTCTTGGGCCTAACTGAGACTTCGTAAAATACCCACAAATCAACAATAACGATCGTTGCATGGCTTGGTTGTGGGTTATTTAGTATTTTCTCCGAGCGCTTTAAATCAAGCATTCCGACATGCGAAAGAGGCCGAAGAGGCGAGTCAGAAGACGAAAAAGAAAGGCGGGAAGAGATGACTTCAAAGAAAACTACAGGTAGGAAACAGCGAGCACAGTCGGCCCCCTCAAAAAACGTTGATGGGTCGGGTGAAGTAAGCGCCCGCGACCATAAAGGCCAGAAAACACGGGCTGACCAATCGCTAAGCCAAGCCGATTCAAACAAGAGTGTTCGCCGTGATGCTGCTACAGGAAACTTCGTTGACGCCGCGAACAAGCACATGGAGCGCGCCTGGGGGAAGGTGTATGCCGGCAGCCGAAAGAATAGAAAAGTGGCGTAACTAACCAATGCCGAAAGTCACTTACGACTCGGATGTTTTTATGAAACGTAAGCCGCAGAAACTCCCACAGGGTTTTTATATGTCTGCGGTGGTGATGGAGGAGTTGGTAGCTGGAGCAATTGACGGATCTGCAATACGGGAGCTTGAAAAGGCATTAAAAAACTATGCAAAGGCGGGTAGGCTGCTTGTTCCTACGGCCGAAGATTGGTTCTTAGCAGGAAAAGTAATATACGCGTTACAGCAGAGAGCCAAGTCAAGGAAAACAGGAGATAAGCCTCCTATGCTGCCGGAGATGCGTGTGCGCATCATTAATGATGTTTTAATCGCGCGCACATCAAAGCGCGTCGGCGTCACAGTTGTGACTTACAACATCAGGCACTTTGAACAAATACAAAGCCATTGCTCAGTGAAAGTGATTAATGCGTCTGAGTATTTCGGAAGATAGACGTTCCTGAGTTGAAGTTCATATTACTTCGGAGAAACGTACAGTGAAAACAATTTGCATCGCGAACCATAAAGGAGGAGTCGGGAAGACAACCACGGCGCTCAATCTGGCTGTCATCTTGGCCTCTGAGAAGGCGAGAGTGCTCACGATAGACCTCGACCCTCAAGGAAACCTCTCGGACGCCCTGGGCGTCGATTTGCGCAAGCTAGAAGCTACCAGAGCGACGGCCTACCGCATGATGCTTGATCGGGACGGCGACTATGCCGCTTACATTCATCGCGCCCGTCCATTTCTTGACGTGATTCCGACGTGTTTAGATGCTGTCACGGAAAAACTGCTTGAGGCGGCGGAGGTGTCGCGCGAGCTGTTACTGAGAAAGAAGCTCATCCCCGCTTATGAGGGCTATGATTACTGCGTGATCGATACACCGCCCGCCCTTCGAACGGCGACCTTGAACGCGCTCGCCATGACGGACCTGACGATCATTCCTATTGACACCAGCAAGTACGCGCTGCTCGGCCTTACGCACCTACTGAAAATGATCGGCGACGTAATGAGCGAGCACTCTCCCGAGATGACGATCATGGCGCTTTCAACGATGTTCGCGCCCCGGCAAAAGATGGATCAAGAGGTGCGGTCAATGGTTGTTCAGAAGTTTAAGCAGAGCAATGTTTTCGAAACAGTAATTCCCCGCCATATCGCGATCAACCAAGCGGCAGCGGCTGGCTGCTCAATCTTCGAAACAGATCCGCTTTCGAACGGGGCCGCGGCATTCTTTGCGCTCGCACAAGAGGTAAAGGAGGTACTGAGGGATGAAGAAGTCGGATTGGGCGAAGGCGCTAGAGAGCATGAAGGAAACGCTTGAACCGCCGCCGGTTCGCTCGGAGCGAAAGAACCAAAGCCGGTCGCTCGTTCAAGAGTATAGGGCCGATGATGAGCCAGTAGTACCGCCACCAAGCCTTACGTCACGTGAAAGCCTTACACCAGAAGTAAGGCTTTCACCAGAGGAAAGCCTTTCACAAACTATCCCAATAGCCTTACAAGATGAAAGGCATCCATCAGAAGAAAGCCTTTTATCTCATGGCACCCCAAAGCAGGGAACGCTGTTAGAGCTTGCAAAGTCTATCCAGTACGGAAAAGGCCACCAGCGGATTTATCACGACTTCAATGATTTGATCCTGCGAAAGCTCCCGCCGCTCGCCCGCTATCTTTTTCTCTGTCTTGATCGCTACCGGGAAGGCATGTCTAATACTACTGTTATCCTCAGTTGGCCTAAACTGGAGGAGATCACCGGCCTCTCGCACGGAGCGATGAACAAATACATTCAAGTCCTTGAGCGCGAGGGTTTGGCGCACCGCTTTGGGCCCAAGTTTGGTAAGCATAAAGAGCAGGGAAATAGATTTTGGGTGTTCTCAGTTGCAAGCCTTACACGTGATGAAAGCCTTTCACGAAATAAAAGCCTTGCTTCGGGTGACACCAATAATAGAAAAGATTTAAAAGAAAAGAATATAAAAGGCGAAGCACCCAAAATTAATCGGCTTGCGCCGGAAGAATTGTCAGAATTTCTGGTTACAGTTCGCGATTTAATTACTGATGGCCAGACGCTGGAGCAGATAACTGATCGGTTTGCACCAAGCCTTCATCCAGAGGATTGGGCAGTGATCCTCGTAAAAGTTGTAGGGCAGGGAAGTTGAGCGTAGGGATACGGTAATAACCTGGTCAGGAAATTCATTCACACGAGAAAAGCCTGGAAAGGATCAACTACGAGGCGTCATCAGGGAAGTAACCTGGGGCTTGACCGAATGAAGCATAGCGCTTTGAAGCACATTGCCGCCTAGCCGCTCGTTTTCACCAATAGGTCAGATCTTTACATGCTCGATTCAACACAGGTCATTCTCAGGCGTCAGATAATGATTTCACCGCAGCCTTGCTTCTTGTGCAATATGCGCCCTCATCTCCTCAAGGGAACCTGTAGTGAGCAAAGGCATCGAAGCGGTCATGCTCGCCATCGTTATCCTGTGCTTGATTGTCGGAGCGTGGATCGTTTACCTGGTGCTCACGCAATCACGTCGTTGAAGCGATTCATGCCGGCAAGCTAAAGGCTAAAATCATCGGCCCCGGCTGGCGCGTCAAGCGCGATGATCTTGATGCTTACGTCTTGAAGCTATGACCGAATGGCAAGCCATCCAATATATCTGGTAGCACTCGGAGATGAACCGCGCCGGTGTGATGTGCCCGCTGTGCATTAAAGCAGTCATTATCGGTCTCGAAATCTAAATTAGGCAGCTATAAACACAGCAGCCAGCTACCGCGATAATAGTTCATAGTTGATTCTGCCTATGTTTGAACAAGCCTTCAAAAACATTGATGACGTCCTCTGGAAAGAGGCCGGTTGCACCACCGAACTGGATTACACCGAGCAAACATCGTGGCTTCTCTTCCTGAAATACCTTGATGGGTTGGAGCAGGACAAGGCGATGGAGGCGGAATTGGATGGAAAGAAATATACCTTCATCCTCGACGAGCCTTACCGCTGGGAAAGCTGGGCCGCGCCCAAGGGTAAGGGCGGCAAGCTCGATCACAATACCGCCAAGACCGGCGACGACCTGCGCGACTTCGTTAATCTCAAGCTCTTCCCCTACCTGCACGGCTTCAGGCAGAAGGCGACGGGGCCGAACACCCTCGAATACAAGATCGGGGAAATCTTTGGGGAGATCAAAAACAAGATATCCAGCGGCTATAACCTGCGCGAGATCATCGACCACATCGACGAGCTGCGCTTCCGCTCTCAGACCGAGAAGCACGAATTGAGTCACCTTTACGAAGCCAAGATCAAGAACATGGGTAATGCGGGCAGGAACGGCGGGGAGTATTACACACCGCGCCCGCTGATTCGCGCCATCGTGCAGGTGGTGCAGCCCAGGATCGGCGAGCGCATCTACGATGGCGCGGTCGGCTCGGCAGGCTTTCTGTGCGAGTCATTCGATTTCATGAAGACCAAGCCCGGACTTACCACTAAGGACTTCCACATTCTCCAGACCCGCACCTTTTATGGGAAGGAAAAGAAGTCGCTAGCCTATGTCATCGCGATCATGAACATGATCCTGCACGGCATCGAGGCACCGAACATCGTTCACACCAACACGCTCACTGAAAACCTCGCCGACATTCAGGACAAAGACCGCTTCGATGTGGTGCTCGCCAACCCGCCCTTCGGCGGCAAGGAGCGGAAGGAGGTGCAGCAGAACTTCCCCATCCGCACCGGCGAGACCGCGTTCCTCTTCCTCCAGCACTTCATCAAGATACTGAAGTCGGGCGGGCGCGGCGGCGTGGTCATCAAGAACACGTTTCTCTCGAACACCGATAACGCCTCGGTGAGCCTGCGTAAACTGCTCCTGGAGACTGCAAACCTGCACACCGTGCTTGACTGTCCCGGCGGCACCTTTCTGGGCGCGGGTGTGAAGACCGTGGTGCTCTTCTTTGATAAGGGCGCGCCCACACACAAGGTCTGGTTTTACCAGCTCGGCCTTGGTCGCAACCTCGGCAAGACCAATCCTCTGAACGACGCTGACCTCAAGGAGTTCGTCGCGTTACAAAAGACGTTCGCCGACTCGCCCAAGTCGTGGAGCGTGGACGCCGCGAGTATTGACCCGAAGACCTTCGACATCTCTGTGAAGAACCCGAACGGCGGCGAGGACGTGGCGCACCGCAGCCTTTTGGACATCATGGATGAAATAGCCGCGCTGGACGCCGAGAGCGCGGAAACGTTGCAAACCATCCGGGGGCTACTGTGAAAAACGGTTGGACAACAAAGCCATTGACTGAGGTTTGCCAAATCAAGCCGCCGAAGGCTGAAGCCCGTCGTAAAGTTTCCGAAACATCATTGGTGTCGTTTGTGCCAATGGAGGATTTGGGCATTGACCGGAAGTTCTTAAAGCCAAGACAGACAAAGCCGTTAGCTGAGGTAGCTGGCAGCTATACTTATTTCGCTGATGGCGACGTGCTACTTGCGAAAATCACGCCTTGCTTCGAAAACGGAAAACTGGGTATTGCTGCCGACCTCGCCAACGGCATCGGATTTGGGTCGAGTGAATTCATCGTCTTCCGTCCGAATGATACGCTGAACAGAGAATGGCTTTATTACTTCCTTTCGCGTGAGGCTTTTAGACTGGAAGGTGCGCAACGCATGTCGGGCGCTGTCGGCCACAAGCGTGTCGCAAAAGAGTTCATTGACGCTTATCCAATACCATTACCACCGCTCCCCGAACAACAGCGCATCGTCGGCATCCTCGACGAAGCGTTTGACGGCATCGCCAACGCCAAAGCCAACGCCAAAAAGAATCTCCAAAACGCCCGTGCTCTGTTTGAAAGTCACCTGCAAGCCGTCTTCACTCAGCGCGGTGAGAGGTGGGCGGAAAAGAAACTTGGCGAGGTCGCTGCAAGTATTTCAACAGGTCCTTTCGGAACGATGTTGCACAAGTCAGATTATGTTCCCGATGGAATTCCACTCGTGAATCCAATGAACATTGTAGACTCGCGCATCATTCCATCGAGCCGAATGATGGTGAGCGAAGAAACGAGAGAACGCCTTCGCGCCTACGCCCTCAAGGTCGGTGACATCGTCATTGGTCGAAGGGGAGAGTTGGGAAGATGTGCCCTTGTCACCGACAACGAAGCGGGATGGCTGTGTGGAACTGGCTCATTCTTTGTCCGCCTTTCAAATTTCATGGACGGGAAATTTTTCGTGGCGCTCTTTGGATCAAAACAGTTTAAGGTGCGATTGGAGAACAGCGCTGTTGGAACCACGATGAGCAGTCTGAATCACGCCATTCTTAATGAACTGCCGATTCTTGTGCCACCTATTACTGAACAAAGATTAATCATTGCTAAATCGGAAGAACTGTTATGCGAGGTACAGCACCTCGAATCGATCTATCAGAAAAAGCTCGCCGCGCTGGACGGGTTGAAAAAGTCGTTGCTGCATCAAGCCTTCACCGGAGAACTCTAGGATGATGCCATGAGCAACATTGAAGGAACCACGCGATGAAAGCCACTGAAGCTAAGCTGCTCGATTTTCTGAAGAAGTCGCCCCAGTTCGTCATCCCCATTTACCAGCGTACTTATTCATGGACCGAGAAAGAGTGTCGCCAGCTGTGGGACGACATCGTGCGCTGCGGTAGCAACGATAAGATCGCCGTCCACTTCGTCGGCTCCATTGTTTACATAGAGAGCGGTCTTTCCCAGGTCACGCATCAGGCGCCTTTGCTCGTTATCGACGGCCAACAGCGACTGACTACGGTGTCACTGTTGCTGGCGGCCCTCGCCAAAGCAGTGGCCGAGGGCGAGCCCTTTGACGGCTTTTCTCAGCGGAAGATCAAGAATTACTACCTGCTGAATCCAGAAGAGTCCGGCGAGCGTCACTTCAAGTTGTTGCTGTCGCAAACCGACAAGGCTTCGCTCACGGCCATCGTTGGTGACGGGGAAGAGCCTCAGCATCCGTCCCTCCGCATAACGGCGAATTTCGAGTCGTTCGACAAATGGATAACGGAAGGCAAGGTCGAGCTCGCCACGTTGTGCAAGGGTCTCGCGAAGTTGGTTGTGGTGGACATCGCGCTGACCCGCGATCAGGACAACCCGCAGCTCATTTTCGAGAGCTTGAACTCGACTGGCAAGGAGTTGAGTCAGGCGGATCTCATCCGCAATTTCATCTTGATGGGGCTAGAGCCAGTTCTTCAAACGCGACTTTACGAGCAGTTCTGGCGGCCAATGGAGGTGGATTTCGGGCAGGAAGCCTACGGCACGCACTTTGACGGCTTCATGCGGCATTACCTGACCGTCAAGACGGGCGAGATTCCCAACATCAATGCCGTTTACGACGCCTTCAAGGGATATGCGCGAACCTCACGGGCAAATGCCGTTGATGATAAAAGCCACATAGACAACTTGGTTCGTGAGATCCGCGGTTATGCGCGACATTTCTGCGCGATGGCGCTGGGCAGCGAATCCGACGCCGACCTCAGGCTCGCACTCCACGATCTGCGCGAGCTGAGGGTGGATGTGGCTTATCCATTCCTGCTGGAGCTGTATCATGACTACAAAGCCGATATCCTATCCAAGGCAGACCTGCTGGCGAGCGTGCGACTGATCGAGGCGTATGTGTTTCGCCGTGCCATCTGCGCCATCCCGACCAACTCGATGAACAAGACGTTTGCCACGTTCACCAAAACGCTGAAGAAGGACCGCTATTTCGAGAGCATTCAGGCGCATTTCCTGGGGCTGCCATCCTACCGCCGATTCCCTCCCGATGAAGATTTCCGTCGGGATTTGCATACCCGCGATCTCTACAACTTCCGCAGCCGTAGTTATTGGTTGCGCCGTTTGGAGAATCACGGTCGCAAAGAGCGCGTGGCGGTGGACGAATACACCATCGAACATATTTTGCCGCAGAACGAAAACCTCTCGCCCAAGTGGCGCGAAGCGCTCGGTGCAGGCTGGCAGCGCGTCCAGCAAACTTGGTTGCACACACTCGGCAATCTGACGCTCACCGCTTACAACGCCGACTACAGCGACCGCCCCTTCGCCGAGAAGCGCGACATGCCAGATGCCCCGGAGAAGGGGCTGAAGCAAAGCCCGCTCAAACTAAATCAGGGACTCGGTGTGCTGGAGATTTGGAACGAGGACGCGATCAAAGACCGCGCTGGCAAGCTCGCTGACCTTGCCATCAGCGTTTGGTCCGCCCCCGTACTGCCTCGCGATATTCTGGATGCCTATCGTCCGAATGCCGATGCCGTCACGGAATACACCATCGATGACCACCCGCACCTTCTCACGGCGAGTATGTACCCGGTGTTCGAAGCGTTACGCAAGGCGGTGGTCGCGCTCGACCTGTGCGTGAGCGAGGAGTTTCTGAAGCTTTATGTTGCCTACAAGGCCGAGACCAACTTTGTGGACGTAGTTCCCCAAGCCAAGCGGCTACGTCTATCGCTAAATATGCGCTTTGCCGATGTGAATGATCCCAAAGGGCTTTGTAAGGATGTCACGGACATCGGCCGTTGGGGGAACGGCGATGTGGAAATCGGACTCTCAAGACTGGAGGACCTGCCGTATGTCATTGGGCTGGTCCGCCAATCACTAGAACTGCAACTGGGTAACGGTGAAGACGCATGAACGAGGCCGAAACCAGAGCCGAGCACATCGACCCAGCACTCAAGGCAGCGGGATGGGGGGTGGTCGAGGACAGCCGCATCCGGCGCGAGTACACGATCACGCCAGGACGCATCGAAGGCCACGGGCGGCGCGGCAAGGCGCTCACAGCTGATTACGTGCTCATTTATCGCACCCACATGCTGGCCGTCGTCGAGGCCAAGGCGTGGGGCAAGCCGCTCACCGAAGGCGTCGGGCAGGCGAAGAATTACGCTGCGAAACTGGCTGTCCGTTTCACCTACGCCACCAACGGGCAGAGCGTCTACGCCGTTGACATGCTGACCGGTAAGGAAGGCGACGCGACGCGCTACCCCACCCCGGACGAACTTTGGGACTTGACTTTCGCCGAAGCTAACGACTGGCGTGACCGCTTCGCCGCCGTGCCCTTCGAGGACAGGGGTGGCTTCTTCCAGCCACGCTACTATCAGGATATCGCCATTGAGCGCGTGCTGGAGGCCGTCACCGATGGACGAGAGCGCATCCTGCTCACGCTCGCCACCGGCACGGGCAAAACCTTCATCGCCTTTCAGATCGCCTGGAAGCTCTTCCACAGCCGCTGGAACCTGAGCCGCGAGCCCACGCGACGACCGCGTATCCTGTTCCTCGCCGACCGCAACATCCTCGCCGATCAGGCCTATAACGCCTTCTCCGCCTTCCCCGAAGACGCGCTGGTGCGGATCGAGCCGGACGAGATTCGACGCAGGGAGCGTGTGCCGACGAACGGGAGCCTGTTCTTCACCATCTTCCAAACCTTCATGAGCGGCCCGCCGAAGAACGGCCAGCCCTCGCCCTATTTCGGCAAGTACCCGCCCGACTTCTTCGATTTCATCGTTATCGACGAGTGCCATCGTGGCGGCGCAAACGACGAGAGCAACTGGCGCGGCATCCTCGACTACTTCGCCCCCGCCGTGCAACTGGGCCTCACCGCCACGCCGAAGCGCCGGGACAACGTGGATACCTACGCCTATTTCGGCGAGCCGGTGTATGTCTATTCACTCAAAGAGGGCATCAACGACGGCTTCCTGACGCCGTTCAAGGTGAAGCAGATTTCCACGTCGCTAGACGAATATGTCTATACGCCCGATGACAACCTCATCGAAGGTGCGGTGGAGGGCGACAGGCGCTACACGGAAAGCGACTTCAACAAGATTATCGAAATCAAGGAACGCGAAGCGCACCGGGTGAAGCTGTTCATGGAGCAGATGAATCAAAACGAGAAGACACTCGTCTTTTGTGCCACGCAGGCTCACGCGCTGCTTGTGCGCGACCTCATCAACCAGATGAAGACCAGCCGCGACCCGAACTATTGCGCGCGTGTTACAGCCGATGACGGCGCACTCGGCGAGCAGTACCTGCGCGACTTTCAGGATAACGAGAAGGGCATCCCCACTATTCTGACGACCTCGCAAAAACTCTCCACCGGCGTGGACGCGCGCAACATCCGCAACATCGTACTGATGCGCCCCATCAATTCGATGATCGAGTTCAAGCAGATCATTGGGCGCGGCACGCGGCTGTATGAGGGCAAGGATTACTTCACCATCTACGACTTCGTGAAGGCGCATCAGCACTTCAGCGATTCCGAGTGGGACGGTGAGCCGATTGAGCCGGAGTCAGAGCCTCTACCACCGCCGCTCCCGCCCATTCCTCCACCCGGGCCGAGACCAACGCCGCCACCACGGCAGAAAATCAAAGTGAAACTCGCTGACGGCAAGGTCCGCACCATCCAGCACATGATGGTCACGACCTTCTGGCACCCGGACGGAACGCCAATGTCCGCCCAGCAGTTCGTCGAGATGCTCTTTGGCAAGCTGCCTGAGTTCTTCAAGGACGAAGCGGAACTGCGTGCCCTCTGGAGCGTCCCTGACACGCGCGCCAAACTCCTGCAAGGACTAGCCGACAAAGGCTTCGGAAAGCAACAGATGGCCGAGATGCAAAGGATCATCGACGCCGAGCGCAGCGACATCTTCGACGTGCTGGCCCATGTGGCTTACGCGCTGCCCCCGCTCAGTCGCGAGGATCGCGCAACGAAGGCGAAGATTGAAATCAGCACACGCTTCAACAGCAAGCAGCAGGTCTTTCTCGACTTCGTGCTCTCGCATTACGTGAGCGTCGGGGTCGAGGAACTCGACCAGGAAAAGTTGAACCCGCTGCTCCGGCTTAAATACCACAACTCCATATCTGACGCAGTAGCTGATTTGGGCAGGCCGGAGGAGATCGGGAGTATTTTTGCTGGCTTTCAGAAGTATTTGTATCAACACCAAGCCGCGGCATGATCGACATCAAGAAAGCGAGACTCACAACGGCCGAGCATCTGACGCCCAGCACCGCGGTCTTCTCAAGATTAAGTTCTGTGCACACCCCTGATGCCGGCGTTAACCCGATCTCAAACCCTAATGGTTACTACCAGCCACGGCTCAAGGCTGAAGAGAATCAACTGTAGAAATCGGAGCAAGAACGTGAACCGTGAACCTTGATGCTTATGTAAAGAAGTAATATGTGAATCAGGGGTTGAAATGACAGACAAGCGAGCCGAATTGGTAGAATGTTCTTACTATGGAAATTCAACTGATTCAACTCTATCTGCTTGTCTGTCGCATCTACGATACTCATTCGGCGACTT
>MWVV01000773.1_pt1 | contig 11571 bp, 12 predicted proteins | sample 1047281 | NCBI WGS metagenome assembly MWVV01 (sample SAMN06349986, study PRJNA376086) | soil metagenome | isolation source: PT-2 sample Antarctic (ecotone) soil | place: Antarctica | collected 2015-01-13 | reverse complement strand
GAAGACAATTTAATAAATAAAAAATAAATTTAATAACTCCGTAAGCTCTTTAATTGGAAGAAATACACAAGGCGAAGAAGTAGCGAAAGTGAACTGCATCAATCCGAACTTGCCGACCCTGTTTTAATACCTGACCGATACAGTTTTTCAAATTTCACAAAATCCTCTTCACTAATATAATTCTGACCTTTAATCTTTTCCGCCAGAAGTAACCCTTTGTTGACGTAATCATTGACCCGTCTGCGGCTCAAATTAAGCCTCTCAGCCACTTTGTTTATAGTAAGGCTACCCAACATATCCTTTTCGACATTTTGAGGATTTGGAACGCTCACAGAGCTTCTAATGGCTTTTTGATTATTCGGCTTGTATTCGTATAAATTCGACGGCAAGCAATCGAACAAATCACAAAGTCTATCAATAGTTTCAATCGAAATTTGTTTGAAACCACCCTTAAACAATCGGCTTGCCATTGTTGGCGAACAATTCAAAGCCTTTTGAAGCGCGAACGCGGTAGTTAAACCGCGCATTTTAGCTATCTCACCAATCTTAAATTTAATCATAATTACACAAATAGATAACACAGTTACACAACCAAGTAAAACTCAATTACTCAATTATGTAAAAGTAGTTATTCGATTGTGTAAAAATGATTATTCAATTGTGGTTATTAAACGGATTATTTTTGAAATTTTGATTATGAAACGAGTTTTGAAACCGTTTCAGTTTAGCTGACAGATATAAAGGTGAAGTATAAGTTTCTGTTGCAAAAACGGGCGTTTTTGAGACAATCAGAAAGTAGCGGTTTCGCCCTCACGTCCAATGATTTGTTCGATGCGGTATTATTTTCACAAGACTTTTTCTGAAAATTTCTCTAAGGCTGTCTGAATTAATTTAATTGTTTCTTCTAAGACAAACTATAATCTGGAAAACAAACCAAACCGAATTTTATTATTTTGATTTACTGCTTCCATCGAAACTCCGCATCTGTTTAACGCCCAATAGATTTTTCTGTCGCTGGATTGAATCTTCACCGGACAAGGAAATCTTATTGAATATTTTTCCTTAAACTTTAATTTTGAAGTTGTTTTAGTAGAGAGTTTGCCCTTTACATAAATTATGAATTCGGGATTCTGATTTGAACCGGCGGAAGCAGCAATAATCTCTTGTATCTGCCGAGTCAATTTAATCGGCATTAAAATTTCCCGATTGTTTTCAGGAAAAAGCGAAGATTTTTTTATCCTACCTTTGGTAATAAGAATACTCATTTTTTTTGTTTCTTTATCTATTAGCTTATTTGCCTTTGGTAGCCATTTGGTTTTTTCACCCTGATTTTCATATTTTGCATAAATTTTCTCTTGTATCTCGAATGGTGTGTTTACGTCATTTAGAAATCTCAATTCGTATGTAAATTTCCAAGAGCTTTTTGGATTATCAAATCCTACATCTTCCGGTGTCGGTGTCCCGTCCAAAGTGAAAGCTACATTTACTTCATCATAAGGAATTTGCCGACCATTAATATCAATTTCATCATTAACCTGACCGAAAATCGGCAGTGAGAATATAAATAAGCTGAATATTAGTATGGTAGTTTTTTTCATTGTATTCTGGATTTTCTTCAGTAAAGCCGCGAAAGCATCGAACTTTGAATTATACCGAATTAAATTCCGCATAAATTTTTATGCCGAATTATAAAATACTGTAAATAATTAGTTTACTAAAATTGCGACCGACAAAAGCCGAATACTTGTAAAATCGATAACTTTTTGGATATGTGTCAAAAACGGTCGTTTTTGACACAAGAACTAAGTATAGCACCTCAAGATTAGGACACTGGAGATACTTAACCGCGTCCAAAGCCGAAAGAAAATTAACGGCTTAATTTACAGCTTCAACCCTGCATTTTGCTAAATAGGCTTTCAAATCCGTCATCGTGTATTTAACGGACGCACCTATTCGGATATAGGCAATTTTGTTTTGCGGTCTAATCTTTTTTCGCAGTTTTTCATAGCTCATAGATAACAACATCGCGGCTGTTTTCTCATCAATTAACGACGGAATTTCAACATTTTTCTCTGTAATTTTCATAATTTCACCTCAAACTTAACCGTTTCCGGCTTTATTTTTACACGGCGCGATTTTTGTGCGCCGGACTTTTTGTATATTTGGGAATCTCGCGCCAAAAACCCCAAAAATCAAGATACAAACCTAATCCTTTAGCAACTATCCCGCCCCCCGACCATTTTAGGGAAATAGCTTATGATAATTTGCGTTCTCGAAAGCTACTTGTGTCAGGTGAGTTACGAAAACTCACGAAAAAGCACGAAAATATTATTAGTGATTTTAATACTTTTGTGTTAGACTGATTAGCGGTTGTAACATTTCTCACGCACCCAGTGTTACAAACATCTCACGCTATGAAAACCGAAACACTCACCCAAAAACAACGACTTTTCGTTGAAGCATACATTGGACCGGCGAACGGGAACGCCCGAACAGCCGCGCGTATGGCGGGCTACTCCGGCGACGACAATGCCTTATCTTCCCGCGCCTTTGAATTGATGCGCAATCCGAAGATAGCCGAGCTTATCGGCGTGCGCGTGCAGGAAGCCGTGATGCAGTCGAATGAAGTTTTATCGGAACTCTCTGCGATTGCCAAAGCCGACTGGCAAAACTTTCTTGAGATTCGGAGCGATAAAGACGGCGAGACGGTTTCCGCCACACTCAAACTCAGCGACAAAATCAAATCACTTGAACTTTTAGGCAAATATCACAAACTTTTTAGCGAAAAGATAGATTTATCAGTCGAGGTAAACGACTGGAGACGCGAAGCTGCACGTTATGGACTCACCCCAGACGACATTATTCGACAAATACAGCCACTTATCGCAGAATCCGCTTTGGAATCAGGCGACGCGAGCGGCGGTTAAAGAACGCCTCGAACTTGAAAAAGGCGATGCCGTGCTGATGGCGCGGCGCGCTGGAATTACGCCCGACAGCTGGCAGTCGGATTTGCTGCGGAGCAATGCGCGACAAATGATTTTGAACTGCTCCCGGCAGTCGGGCAAATCAACGATTACAGCCGTGATGGGACTTCATACCGCGATTTACACGCCGGATTCGCTTGTCCTGCTGTTAAGCCCGAGCCAGCGGCAGTCGCAGGAATTATTCAAAAAACTCAAAGACGTTTACAGCTCGGTTTCCGCGCCGGGATTGCCATCCGCAACTGAAGAAAGCTCACTGCGCCTACAGTTTTCAAACGGCAGCCGCGTTTGCGCCTTGCCCGGTTCGGAAAGCACGGTCCGAGGTTATTCCGCCGTATCGCTCGTCGTTCTTGACGAAGCATCGCGCATCGATGACGCGCTTTATTTCGCCGTCAAGCCGATGCTTGCGACCAGTAACGGCAAGTTAATTTTACTGAGCAGCCCGTATGGACGCAGAGGCGTTTTTTACGATATTTGGGAGAACGGCGCCGACGAGTGGTTACGGATAAAAATTGTCGCCTCACAGTGTCCGAGAATAAGTCCCGAATTTTTAGAATCTGAACGCCGCACGCTGCCTACTTTCTGGTTTGACCAGGAGTATATGGGAAAATTCTGCGAAACAATCGATTCGGTTTTTTCATACGACGACATTTCCGCGGCGTTAGACGATACCGTCAAGCCGTTATTCCAAAGGAGCGAAGCGATATGAGAACCAGGTGGCAGAATAGAAACGCCGCAAACGAAGTTGAAATTGAAAGACGCATTTTCGTCGGCGTCGATTTTGGGCAAAAACGCGATTACAGCGCCGTTTCCGTTGTCGAATCCGTTAGAACCATCACTGCCGGCGGCAGCCGGGACGAATTAACATCGCTCCAATGCATCCATTTGCAAAGGTGGGCATTAAACACCTCATTCCCGAAAATTGTTGCCGACACCGTTAGCCTGGTAAACAGCCTGTCCGCGCGGGCGCTTGCCGATAAACCAACTTTGTCGGTTGACGCGACCGGACTCGGACTTCCGTTAGTTGATATGTTCAAGGAACAAACCTTTAACGCGCGATTCGTTCCGATTTACATTATCGGGAATGGCAGCGTCAATACCGAGGGCGGCATCACGAGAGTTCCGAAAAGAGATTTAATTTCCGCCACTCAAATCGCGCTGCAGAACCGAACGCTCAAAATTGCCAGTCAGCTTCCCGAAGCCGACACGCTTGTCCGGGAATTATCGAACTACAAAGTAAAAATTAGCGACTCGGGTCACGATAGTTATTCGGCGTGGCGCGAATCAATTCACGATGACCTGGTTTTATCGCTTGCGCTCGCCGTCTGGTGTGCCGGTCAAAAACCGTTCCGAGTAACGGAACGCGAAAAAGAGTTGTTTTCGGGACTCTCCGGGAACAGATATTAGAAACAAATAAAAATACAGGAGACTAAAAACTATGACAAACGAAGAAAAAATTAAACAACAATCCGAAGCGGATTCCGTTACGCTCAATTTTGACCGATGGAGTCTTGAGCGGCGACAACTGAAACTTTCAACCGACCACGATTTGTGGAAACGCGAGCGCGATGCCGTCCTGGCACGCTGGCAGGCTAATAACGACGAAACTCGCCGGAAGTATCTAGCCGGACTCGAAAACGAAAAAGCGGCAAAGCAAGCCGAACGCGACAAGCAAATTGACACCGAACTTGAGCCAACCAAACAAACTTTGATGCGCGAATGGTTAGCGAACAATCCGAATGAGACAGCCGCCGACTTTGAAAAAAAGGCGTGGCAGCATTTACGGACAAACTTAGTTGAGCAGCGTAACAGTGAAGCGTTTGAACTCGAAAGGCAAAGGGCAAGCGTGCGTTATTCCTTATGACCGAACAAAAGCGAAACAACCGAAAAAAACATAGAAAAAACTGAGCGTTTTCGTTATAATAACAGTTGGAAACGCTCCAAACTCACACTCAGGAGACCTCACAAAATGACAGATATAAACAATAACCAAACCTCGGCGGCGCAATACCGCGCAATTCGCGGGCAGCACCAGCAACCGGAAGAACATTTCACTCGCGTCTCGCCTTCGGGTATGACCTGGATTCTCCGCCGTGTGCCGCTGATGGAACACCTTTTTAACGGTCAGCTGCCGCTTTCGATTGCCGCAAAAATGGCAGCAGCCAAAGCCGGGACAAAGATGGATGACACCGAAGCGTTTGCCAGTCTGAGTTTTGAAGAGCAGGCAAAATCTATCGAACTGACAACCTCACGAATTCGGTACTGCTGCGTTTCGCCCAGGATTGTCGATGTGCCGGTTGCCGGGGACGAAATCGCGCCGAATGAGATTCTGCCGGAAGATTTCCCGTTTTTAATCCATTGGATCAATGGAGGTGACCAAGCGGACGGCTTGGAACACTTTCGCGCTCCAGGACGAACAAATGGTGTGGCTCGCGCTGACGGCGCAAAAGTTCGGCGTCCGTCCAAGCGAGCTGCTAAAAGGTGATTCGCGCGCGCTTGATTTCGATTTAGCCTGCTCTCTGAGACTTCTGCAAGCCGAAGACAGCGCGGGCGATAGCAGCAGCAGCACGGGGGCAGCGGACGGCTATTCACCAGCCGAAGACAGCTCACTACCTCAGGAATAAAGATTTTGATATAACATTATGGCTTTCACCTCAGACAGTATTGATTTGCTCTTCAAAATAACCGCGTCGAGCGACCAGGCTCGAAAAGAAATAACCGATTTTTCAAAAGTGGTTGAACGGGAAACCGGATTGATAAAATCAAAAACCACCAATCTTTTCGGCGATTTTGCGCAAGGCTTAGGACTCTCCGCCGAACGAAGCGCATCTCTGAGCGCGGCTTTGCCGGTTGTCGGCTCTGCAATTGCCGGAATCGGCGCGGCGGCAGTCGGCGCGGGCGGTGCCTTATTCGGTCTGGCTAAAAATTTTTCAGATTATGGGTCAGCTATTTTTGACGTTACGCAGAAGACCGGATTATCCGCCGAAGCCATATCCACACTAAAGTTAGCTGCCGACCAGTCCGGTTCATCGCTCGAAGCCATTTCCGGCTCGGTTACAAAATTCTCAAAGCTAATCGGGTCAGCTACCGAAGGCTCGAAAAGCGCCGCCGCGTCATTAACACGCCTTGGTCTAGACCCGAAAGAAGCCATTAACGATTTAGACGGCTCACTGGAGGCAGTATTCAAGCGCATTTATGACGCCAAGAACCCGATAGTAGCAACGAAGCTCGCCACCGAAGCGTTCGGCAAATCGGGCGCTGACTTGATACCCGTCATCAAACAGATGGACGGCGACTTCGACGCATTCAAAGAAACAGCAAAAAAACTCGGCGTCGTTTTAACGGATGAGGACGCGAAAGCGGCGGATGATTTCGGCGATTCGTTAACGGAACTTCAAAGCGTCGCCGCCAGTGTCGCTCGCACTTTCGCTAAAGAGTTCACGCCCGAAATTACAAAATCAATGGGCGTTGTCGAGCAGCTCCTCGTTGACAACAAAGGAAAGTTTGCCGAGTGGGGGCAAGCTGTTGGCGATATTATACGCGGCATTAGCCTCCCGTCCGCGCCGCCCGTCCCGAAAGAGAAAAGCCAATTCTACAAAAGTGTTGACGAATTTAACAATGCTTTGTATGACACTGCGCGCTTTGTTATGGATCACTCCTCATCGGGCGGACTGGCAAAAAGTCTCTCTTTAGAAAACGCGCAAAAAGCGGGCGCGACAGCGCGGCAAATAGAAGAGGAACAAAACAAAAACGTAGTCCGCGCAAGCTCAAACGAATACTCAAAAATAACATTCGGCAAAGTAAAAACAGCTTTTGAGGAACTGAACGACGGGGTCAAAAAAAGCGCAAAAGCTCATAAAGATGCTATTGCGACGTTACTACCGAAAGGCGGTGAAGGTTTTCTCGCATACGCCAGTGCGGGTAAACGCTTCGGCACAGCAAACACGATTGAAAACGTAGAAAGATTGTCAGAGGCTTTCAAAGCGACGACGGGCAAGATTCTCGGCATCGGCGAAATAGCTGTAAAGGGCGGCGGTAATTTCGGAAGTCATAAAGAACACGGCGGAGGCACGTCAGTTGACATCAGACCTGTCCGTCAGGACGGCAGCGGCGCGCCCGTAACTTTTCGGGATTTGAAGAATTACGACCAGGACGCGACCAGAAAACTTGTTCAATTGATAAAATCGGAAAACCCCGGCGCAATCGTTCTATTCAACGACCCGCAGCTTATAAAAGAAGGTTTAACGCGCCGCGCCAAAGGACACGACAATCATCTGCACGCCAGAAACTTGGGCGGCGACGGTAAGGAAATTGACTTGCAGGCGATTGAAGATAAGCGGGCGGAAAAACTTTTCAAAAGTCAGGATGAGGCGCAGAAACGAAGCGAATCACTGGTGGCTAATAGTCTAAAAACAACAATTGGAAACTTACACTACGAAGTCGCCCTGCGTGAAGACGCAAACAAAATCATTCTCGCAAAACAGGAAGGCTACCTTGCTCAGGGACTTATTAACGAGCAGGGGTTCGCGCGCGTCCGCATTGCGCTGGAAGACGATACACTAAACAAAAAACGCGAAAATAAAGAAATTGAATTGCAATTAACCGAAGAGTTCAATCGCAATGAACTGGCTGCTTTTGACGCGCAGGCGAAACGCGAGCTTGCCCGCGCCAAGCCCGAAGACAAAGCCGACGTGGCGGCTAAATCCGCAGACGAACGAGCTGCTTTATTAGCTAAACAACTGGAAGACGAAACCCGCATAAAACGCGAAGGGCAAAAGATTGACGACGAGATAACAGCCAAGACGATTGACAATCAAAACAAGATAGCCGACGGCGCGCGGAAAACAGCTGAAGCGCGAAAAGCCGCCGCCGCCGAGATTCTTGAACTCCAAAGACAGGTTTTAGACGCCGAGCGCGACCTTGAAATCTTTCGCGCCGAACAGGAAAGGAAAATTCTTGTAAATACCGTGGAGCATTCGAGCGGGCGCGCCAAACTTGACGGGCTGGTTGTCCTTCGCGAGTTTGACTTGAAAGAGAACGAACGGCAGCGCGACGCCGACTTGAAACGCGCCAAACGTGAACACGACGACGCGCTGGCGAAAATAAAAGACCTTGAAGCCGAACGCGAGAAAGTTAAGGCAATCAATGACCTTTACGAGCAGCGCGTTGAGTTTATAAACCAGCAACGCAATGAAAAAGCCGAAGCTACCAATACACAATCCGGCTCGGATATTGCAGCCGCTCAGGGCAAAACAGGCAAGGCGGGAAGTATTGCCGACATCATCGGCGGCGTTGTCGGCGGCGGCGTCGATCCGCTCAATCAGATAAAAACCCAGGCTGACTATATGAAAGCCGTTCACGCTGATTTAGCGTCGTCTTCAAAGGCTGCAATCGGTTCAATGGTGCAGGGACTCGGACAGCTTGCCGCGCAATGGCTTTCAACGGGCAAATTCAGCGCAAAAGCCGCTCTGCAAATGGTTTCGGGCATCGCCACCGGTTTAGCTATCGAAGCCGGTCTCAAAGCCTTGATGGAATATGCTGAAGGCTTGGCGATGCTGGCAAATCCGTTTACAGCGGCATTGGCTCCGGGGCATTTCGCCGCAGCAGCCGCGTATGGAACTGCAGCTGCGGCAGCCGGCGCAATTGGAGTCGGAACAGGATTGGCAGCCCGCGCGTTCGGCGGGGGAGCAGGCGGCAGCAGCAAATCGGCAACCGGCGCGTTTGTTCAAACAACTCAAGGGCGAACATCTTCCGGCAACGGCGGTTCATTATATTCCGGCACTGACAGCGGCAATTCGTCAAATAATAACCGAACGATCGATGAAGCCCGCTTCCGACAGACAAACGTAACCCACACGGTAAACATTGCCGTTCAATCAAATGATTCTCATATAGCGAACGTCGTTCAGGAAAATATAAACAATCGGGGCGGCATTCACGGTCTGATATTAAAAGTAGTTGACCCTTGAGATAAGAATATATATGAAAGGATATAATGTTGTAGTTTTCGCACTCAAAACAACAGTGGACGGCAATGTAATTACAGCCGAGCCTGATGTTGTGAATTATCTTTTATGCGCGAAGAGCAAAAAAGATGCGGAAGAGAAAGCGTTAGCCGCGTATGACGCACTTCCCGACAAAGTAGACCACACCACACTCCGCGTATTTGTCCTTGAGCTGCAATTAAAGAGAGTTATGCAGGCGATGCGCGGGGCGGCAGTCGGAACGGGTTTGCCAAGACTGGAAAAGGTTGACGCTCTCGACGCTGAGATTATTTATTAACTATCAAACTTTTACCGCCAGCAACCGCTTCGATTAACTTCCGCCAAAGCACGCCTCTGCCGTTTTGCCCACCGAAACAAAAGAAGCCGCAAGCGTCAAAACTTGCGGCTTTTCTCATTGACCTACGCGCATAGGCTCGTTGGTTGCCGAAATTTCGGTATGCTGATTGTCGCCTCGTTTGACCTACACGCACATAGGCTCGTTTTCGGCGGTCGCCGAAATTCACTCCACGCGCACGAGGGAAGAACGAATCGCCTGTTTGAAGAAAACCGATTTCGACAATTCACTCCACGCGCACGAGGGAAGAACGCGGTGCCATTGGTGCCGCTCGTTTGACCTGCACGCACAGGCTCGACTGGCTGGCAGAGAATTTTGAGGCTTCTGAAGGCACGGCAAAACGTTATATCCGACTTGCTTCAAATCGATCACGCGTGATCGATTTGGGTGATATGTCAATTAACAAAGCATTAGAGGCAATCTCTAAAGACGAAAAAGCGGAGTTGGAGAGATATCGGACACGCGTGTCCGATTTGGTTGAACCCTCATTGACCTACACGCACAGACTCGACAAATTCCGCACACGCGCGGAATTTGAAGCTAACTTGCAGTCCGTTCGCGCACGGGCTCGTTTATCGCCCACAGGCGATAAATGGTTGTATCCCGCGTGCAGTCCGCTCACGCACAGGCTCGTTGGAAAGGATTAGATATTATGAAAATTAAATTACGTGCAGTCCGCTCACGCACAGGCTCGTTAGCCGAAACGTTCAACCAAGTTGAACGTTTCTCGTGCAGTCCGCTCACGCACAGGCTCGTTAAAGTATGCCGACGAAATCGATTATTTTATCCCGTGCAGTCCGCTCACGCACAGGCTCGTTTATAAATTTTTCGGAACGAATCCCGAAAAAAGCGTGCAGTCCGCTCACGCACAGGCTCGTTTGTGTCTATAGACACAAAATGATTGTATGCGGCGTGCAGTCCGCTCACGCATAGGCTCGACACTTGATAAACATTAAAGTTTGCTGCTATTTTGCCGTGTATGTCCGACAACGATTGCCTGTGGGCGTGTTTTGTGTGGAAAGGCTTAGGTTGGTATGGACTGGAAAGGGAAAATCCGCAAGGAGCGGAAATTGATGCAAACACTTGTCGCAAGGATTTCACGACAGGTGAAATTTACGAAATCGGTCAGTATTACAACGAGAAATTAAGTAGGCAGACAGAAACGCAATTCGGAAACAATGGTGATACGGTCGTTCAGATTCTGAACGACCGTGAACGTCCAATAGAAGTCGTTGCCAAAGCAGTTCATAAAAGCACAGATACGGTTTCAAAAATTAACCAAATCTTTGAGAGCGACTGCACAGACATTCAGGAAAAAGCCGTGAGTTTTTACGCTCACGGCTTTGTGTTCTTTAAAGAATGATTGACTCCTTTTTTTAACCGGCAAGTCTTTTTAGAACTCTCTCTTGTTTTTTCTCAAACGGTGTTTTTGGCGCATTTTCGTCTTTAACGGCACCGATTCGCTTGAGCTCACTAAACTCTACCGGTTCCCGTTTTAAGTCCGTCAACGTTACAGGCGGTTCTCTTTTATATTCACTAGGGTCAACTTTGATTCTTTCAATCGGTTCGGGTTTATCTTGCTTCTTTGTTTTCTTTGTCATTTTTGCCTCCATTTTTGTTTTATTATTTAACTCATCTCTGATGTTTTTTAATCTTGATTCTAATTGCCCTAACTCTTTTAAGAGTGATTCCACTCGCTTTGGCGACCACGTCGCCGTCATTGAAACCATACCTCCGTTTGCAGCTATTGAATTAACCTTTCTCCGAATTCCTTGAAGAATACGAAGCCATCTGACTGCTGCCTTCTCGCCTCGTGCGACAATTTCGTTTTGTTCTTCTATTTGCATTCTGTTTGCCCTCTATTTTTATTTTACCAAAAGCCGTGAGTTTTTAGGCTCACGGCTTTTCTCTTTTATTCGCTTTCGTTCGTTTGAACATTCCATTTGCCGCTTCTCCAGTGCTCAAAGCCATTTTGGATAAATTGCCTTTCCGCAATGTCGCAAGCGAACGCATAACCGAAAACCTTTTTCGTTACGTCAAACAAGATGTATTCGCGCTCCGTCATATCTTCTTCATAAACGATTGCGTTAAGCAGAACCAAAAAGGCTTGTTTTTGTCGGTCATCTTCCGCGTCTGCGCTAAAAATACCCGACGATCGGTTGATTATCCATTCAGAGAGTTCACAAGCCCTCGCCGGTGTCAATTTGATGCCTTCATCTCTTTCAATTCGTTCGTCTTTCTTTGTTTCGAC
>MWVV01000771.1_pt1 | contig 11602 bp, 6 predicted proteins | sample 1047281 | NCBI WGS metagenome assembly MWVV01 (sample SAMN06349986, study PRJNA376086) | soil metagenome | isolation source: PT-2 sample Antarctic (ecotone) soil | place: Antarctica | collected 2015-01-13 | reverse complement strand
TTCTTCCGACTCAACCACCGCGTGTTCCGATAAATCCTCGGTTTCTTCAACTCCTTCGCCGGTTTTGACGACCACCGTTCTTGCAGCGCGATCTGTATCTTTAATTGTTCCTTCCATAACTTTCGGCGTCTCGCGCCCCAAATATTCAAATGCGTCAGCGGTTTTCTCTGAGCCTTTTACCGTGTAGTGAACGACGACGTGCGAACCTTCGTGTTCGGCGAAATCGGCGGCTTTCGCGCCTTCTTTTAAGCCGCGAACCGTTGTCTTGCCCGTCCATTTAACGGTTTCTACCGTCCCGTCAGCCGTCTTTACGGCAACCGTTCTCGCGGTTTTATCAACTGTTTCGATGCTTCCGACAATCGCTCGTTTGACTTTCGGAGCCGCTAAAACGCCGCTCGCGCAAAGCATCGCAAATAGACCAATGAATGCTAACTTTCTGGATATTGTAATGATTTTTCGTTTCATAAAATTTCTCCTTTTCTACAATTAATTTCGGTTATCGAATCAAATTTTTGTTATCAACGAGGTTAAGAAAGCTGCCAGCCGGTCTTTCTCAAACTCGCTGATAGCTATTCAAAAACCGTCACACATTTCGTAAAAACCCAGTTTTTTCGTTAACAGTCAAAACACTATTTAGACTGATAGCGCGTAACAATAGTTGAACGTGTATAAGGAATCATCGCCGACGGGGAAACCTGCATTTCACTTGTGATGCTCGAAAGCACAGGATATTTTCTCAATACTCTTTGCGTTAGCTTTTTGTTGAGAATTTCCCAATAATCTGTTTCGTTCGGGTAATTATTTAGAAAACCTTGAATGTCTTTAAGTATATCTGTAAAGTCTGGATACTGACTCATTACTATGCCGGTTTCATAGCAGTATCGAAGTTTGATGTTTAGATTGTTAATTTCAGATTGATGATTTATTTTGAAGTCCTGAATCAAAAATGTAAACTCTTCAACGAGCGTGCCGCGATTTATGAATTTAGGGGCGGATGCCTGCACACATTGAACAGCCGCAATCGCGTCGGGTTGTTGCGCGTTGAGCGTGGCTGATGAAAAGAAAAATACGAAAAGCGTTAGCGTCAACGGACGCGCCAGGTTCAATAATCTCATAGTGTCTCCTTTTGGCTTTGTGCCGGTTATTTAGGTGCCTGTTATTTAGCAAAACGGCTCGCCGTTTTCCACAATCAAAATCTATGTGGCGAGTACCGGTTAGCTGAATTCAAAATTGCGTAGATTTCTCATAATTTTTTCCTATTGATTAAATACGAATTAATCTTTAAATCTGACTTGTCCACCAACTCTTATGTTTTCCATATCAGGAGCATTGTCAAAGAGGTATCCATCTTCAACTCTCACGGAACCGCTTGACCTGTCGGAAATACCAGCGGCTAAACTGCGGCTGACTTCCGTGCGGAAAACTGCGCCGCCAGATTGATCTTCAAATGAAATTCCGATGCCTGGATTCGTTACGGATGGAAAATCACCTGTCTCCGGATTGAAGCGGAAACCAGTCGCTATAACCTCACTTTGGTCAACTTTGACGCGAGCACTGTCTTTAACCACAATACCGTAGTTGACGTTATGCTCTAATATGCAGTTTTCAATGGTGACATGCGAACCGCCAACCACTTGAATTCCGGTTGCCCAGTTACGGATCGTGATGTTGCGAATGACAACGTAACGGTTAGCCCGAACATTAACGAGAATGCCGGATTGCCCTTGTCGCGCAGTGCTTCCGGGATCGCCTTGCAGAACCGCATCTATATTGGCGGTAACCCCGGGCGCGGCTTGCAGCGTAACATTACCTGATAGTATTATCTGTTCAGGAAAAGTTCCGGAAGTAACAATCGTAATCGTGCCGTTGTTGTTCACGACCGTTAAACTGTTTGCGGCGTTAATCGTGCCGAAAACCTGATCGCCGTCGTTATCTTCTGCCGTTCCAATTTTTCCGTCGCCGTCATAATCACCACAAGTTCCCGGCGTGATGACCGAGGAACTTCCGGCTGGCGGAACATTGCAATTGCCTTCGACCAGCACCGGATGATTCGCCAGCGCACCGATTGCGCCCACCGCAATAAACATCATCACACCAAAACCAGATATTGTATTTTTACGAAATTTCTTAGTATTCATAATCATAAATCTCCTTAGAAATTCAGAAGGACAAATTTTAACCCACGAATATCTTCGCTTTCATAAGCGGAAACAGAAGCTAGGTTTCAACACTCGAACCGAAGATTAACAGACAACGTGATAACAAAATGGCTGTTTCCGTTACTGTCCAGTCACTTGTCAGCTTTGTCTTTCCAAACAACAGGTTCATGCTTAAGCGCATGAGGGATTAGGATCTATTATTTGAGCGAACTCCAAACCAACGGCGGTTTCGTCGCAGAGAATATCTATCACCCCCAGCGCTATGTTCGAAGGCGTTCCGTCACCGCCCAACGCCAGCGGCTTAAAAATATAAGGTAGAAACGTAAAGATGTTCTGAGTCATAGTAATGTAATTTGTCCCTCTGAAACCGCATTCATCATCAACTGCCAGAGTGATTGCGGTTGTTAACATTCCCACACCATAGGCAGAGTTAGCAAAAGGAATTAAATCCTTAATAGCATCTTCCGCACCTACTCCGGATAGTACGATGTCTACGCCTGTCACAAATATAGGGAAAGCCTGCGCCGCGTAGAACAGTTTCACGGGTGTGGAAGAATCGATAATATCCGGCAAGGTTAGTGACTGCAACATAATACTTAAGGACAAGGGAGCATATTTGACCTGATACGGTATGCCCTCGGGGAAGACATCCAGAATTCCATCAAAAACAGCGTAAATCGTCCCCGTGAGCAATATTGCAATCGAATACAAAGAGTTGGGATCGGGAGCGTTGGCTGCATTCTTAATAATTGTGCTGGGAACGGCAACCACTAGGCAAAAAAAGTCAAGGACTGATAAATCCTCGCCAGAAATCTTCTTGTAGAAGTCTGAGATGAACGGAATATGAATTGTTTGCGTAACCAAATTCATAAGCGAATCAAATATCGCCTTGACCGCCTTGAGAAGATCTACCGCCACGAGATGAATGAATTTGAGCAGACGAACGGCAATCTTAGAAATGACACCGAGAATGTCACTGATGGACTTTTCCACGAACTCAGATGTCTTGGTAGCTATCAAGATACTTAATTCTGAGAAAAAGTTTTTAAGATCATCAGAAATTGTCTGAACTCCGTTTTCAGAGTTTGCTATTATAGATTCTACGACTGTTTTGAAATTTTGAAACTCTGTCATAATCTGGTTATTGACACTTGTCCCTAATCCCGTGAATGTCACTTGCGAAGCATTTTCCTTAAACTTAGAAATCAACCAGCGGCTCTTCGTGTAGCTCTTCGCCCCGTGCATACCATAAATTAACTGCGGATTATTACCAGCGTTTTGCTGTGACTGCAGCGGCTTACTTCCGATAGGTGTGGTCGCCCCTGTAAAGTCTTTTGCAACTGTATTCTGAATCGTTGTAAAGTGTGATATTACTTCATTCTCTATCTTCAGGAAGTATTCATCTATATTTTTAATTTCATTCACGAGCAGATTATCAACAACGGTTTTCAGAATCGGGAATCCCGCTAAAACTTTATCCCTGATCAAATTCTTGTCTGCCTTTATGCTACTCCAGTCGAAGACATAGCTGAGCCACTGCGCGGCTTTCTTAAAGTCACCGATCACAGTTTTGAAAATACCCGCAAGAACTTGTGCCGCTTGCTCCACCGTTTTTATGGCGAACTCATAGGCATGACCCGCGTCGTCTATAAATTTGTGTAACGCATTTTCCGTTGCATCCCAAATGACAGTAACGACCTTCTTTACTCCATTTACTACATTATCGAAAAAGTCCTTAAACGGGTCTGAGGATTCAAAAGACAGTGAAGTGTAGCCGGGTGGCAGTCCTGTGTTATATGTAACACTACTGCCATCTACAGCAAACGTAGCGTGCCACTGCTTAACATTTCCCGCCACATAAGTGCGGTCAGTCGAGCCAGCAACTTTTTGGTAGAGAAGATTCGTTGACGATCCCGGATAAGCTATATACGTATTTTGAGTAAAGCGTACTCTTGGATATTTGCGTGGATTCCCATTAGGAGGAATAGCGAATTGTCGACGAGTCGCCGTCAGCGCCGCCGCCGGTGCGCCCATCGTGTTGTTTATCACTGAGGCGAGGGCATCTGTAACGGTTGACGGAAACAGTGACGTGCCGTCATAAGCTTTGGCTGAGGAAAGGTCGGCACTCTTTACTTTTGAGAGCGTGTTGAGAGTATCGTGGTCGGGGTAAATAACTATTGCCTCGTTCAACTCCATAAAGTTGCCCCACAAATACAGCGCAGGCGAGGTGAATGATTCAGCTGTCGAAACAATGCTCAGTTCGCCGGCAATGTCAGTCATAAGCCAAGCCGTTTTGTTTGTATCAAGGTCGTAACTCTTTCCATCGGACGTGATTGTCACGGGACCGGAAGCCCATACTTTGACGGACTTAAGTAGACGCGGATTTTTGTTCGGGTCAAATAGTTGAATGTGCGTGCGGAACGAAGTAGTGGAAGGAAGCCCGGTCGAAGTTTCATAGTCCTCAACCATCAATTCGCTCTCGGCAAAGAACTGGTGAACCAACCCTGCGAGGTCAATGGCAATCATTTGGTTTGTAAGAACTTGGCAGTAACAAACTCCTGTTTCGAGACCAAACATAAAGCCGTTGGCAGAAGGATCGTAAGTAACAATGTCCCGTCCTTGACTCGTTAAGTCGACGGCATAAAATTTAGACTTTCCTGAGGCTGTTATAACAGCTGTTAGATAAGCGACCCCATCCTCAATAAAAATGGGGTTAGTAGTAATATTACCTATTTCCGGGATGACAATAGGATTACCGCCGACTAATTCTCCAGTATTGGCTTGAACTACATAGATGCGCCCCTCGGCATCTCCGATATATACCGCACCACTATAGTAAACGGGTATTGACAAAGCGACATTTCGAGAATTAAAAAGATATTCCCATTTCTGAACTCCGGTCACAATATCAAGTGCATGTAAGAAGCCGTCGTTATGAATGAAATAGACGTTCCCGTTACCGCTTGATAATTCAAAATTTGTTTCTGTATCTTTTCCCGCTTTGTTTTGAATTTGGTATTCCCAAAGAAATTCTCCTTGCAAACTAAGAGCGAAAATGACATTTTCCAGACCCTTTTTTGTTGGGAGTTCAGTTTCAAACCTTATGAGAACGGTATTGCCGACAATTAAAGGACTTGATATTTGTCCGCCACGAGATATAAAAGTCTTTTCCCACAGTATTTGGTTTGGATTTTGGGAATTAATAGCGATGACATGTCCATCAGTTCCATCTGCATCTCTGGTGACGAAAATAAGATTTCCGTTTGCATAAATTGGAGGAGCGATACCATTATAATTTTGTTGCCAAAGTATATTACCGGTGTCAGCATTTATGGCGTACAAAACAGTAGCCTGCCCGTTTTCCCCTAAACCATTCGTAACATAGATTACACCGTTGGCGATTATCGGTTGTCCAAAGTCTGAACTAAGGAAAAGTAAACGTTTATCCCACTTTTCTTCTCTTGTCTGCGTATCTAAACTATAAATAGAGCCGGTGTTATTAGAGTTTTGGGTGCAAATTATGATTGTCCCATTATAAAAAACGGGGTCTGCGGCAAAAACTAATGAGTCCGGAAGGTTATAGCTCCAAATGGGGGGTCCCGCAGTAAAGTTGGACAAAGGAGAAACTACCGATTTGGGCGACTGTGCGCGAACATTTTTCAGCAGCGAAGGAATAAATGCTGCTCCAGCCGCTCCAAAGCCCATCATTTGAATCATCTTGCGCCGTGATATAAACGCTCCCAAAGCTTCGTTCAGTTCGTCTTTTTTATTGTCCATGATATCTCCTTAAATTAAATCCGCCCTAAATATATTTCCTTCCCAGTAAATTACAAGCAGAATAGGTTTCAGAACCGTGAACCGCGGTGCGGTCAAATTATTTTAATCACGCAAACAAGCGGCGCAAATCAATTAGGTTTTCCTTGACGATATACGCGCAAGCCCCGGCGCTCGTTGCGGCAAGACGCATATTTGTATCATCGTGGTTGGTGACAATGGCGATTTTGGCATCGGGAAAAGCATTGATGATTTGGCGTGTTGCATCAAGCCCATTCATCCGGCGCATTCCCAAATCCATCAAAACCCACTGCGGACGATGTTTCTGAAAAGCATCTAACGCTTCGGCACCGTCTTCGCACTCGCAAATATCTTCATCAAAATCTTCAATCAGCGAGCGAATCATTTTTCGCACTTGACGATTGTCTTCAACAATTAAAATCATAGCTCCATTATCAAATAAGATTACGGTTGGAAACAGAGTAGTAACACACGATTTGGGCGTGTGGAAACACACTTTTTTATGGTGTGTTTCCACATAAAACAAACTACACATAAACAATGAGTATTTTTTGATGCTTATTGTTTTTTCATATTTATTCAATTAACAACAATCAAAAAGCCGCAAGTATAAAACTTGCAGCTTTTTCCCGCTTTTTGCTGAGTAAGCAGATGATTCATTCGACACCTTCTACTTGCCGGTATTGACAAACTGAATGCAATCGCCCTGATTTTTGAACGTGCGCGGAAAATTGAATCTCATCCAGCCTCCATTTTTGCATTGTTCCTTATCTTGCGGCGGTCCGATTTTGGTGTCGCACGCGGAGCTGTCAACTACTCCGTCGCGGTCAAAGTCCGTCGCTCCCGGATTCTGGTCAATGTCGCAGCTATCGGGAATGCCGTCGTTGTCCTGGTCAGCGACGACTTGCTGGACTTCGAACGCGCCAATGTCCGAGCCATTTCCGCCCGCCGCGTTCGGAATCGAAGGGAAATCAACCGGACGCGGAAAGCCACGCTGGTCAGTCGTTAAGATTGAATTGCCTGCGTCGATCGCGGGGCTACCGGGCAGAAGCGCGAGCGTCTGAGTCCGTCCGCCGTTGAAGGCAGAATTTAACCCGCACGGAAAAGGGCAAGCGAGCGTCGGCGTCTGTCCGCCGTTATAGGCAAGAGGTCCGAGTTTCGGGTCAAGCGGCGCAGCCGATGTGCCGACCTTATCGCCGGCGGCAGTGAAGCCGGTCGACCCGTCTACGATGCCGACGAGGTTGTAGCCCTGCGAAATGACCGTGCCTGAGAAGTCGGGCGCGAAACTAGTCGCGGTGTTGGCAGCGATAATGGAATTACCCGCATTGACTGTGCCGCCGTCGTTGCGGATGCCGCCGCCGTAATCTGCGGAATTGCCGCTGACGGTCGCGTTGGTTAAGGTTAGCGTGCCGGAGTAGTTGTAGATGCCGCCGCCTATACCGCCGAAAGTTGCCGAGTTGTTGCTGACGGTGGCATTAGCTAAGGACAGGGTGCCGAGGAAGTTATAGATGCCGCCGCCTGTAAAATCTGCCGAATTGCCGCTGACAGTCGATTTAGTTAAATTCAAAGTACCGGAGTAATTATAGATGCCCCCGCCGTTTCCGGCATTTCCTTGCGTTACTGTCAGATTGTTGATGGTCAAGACCGCACCCAGATTAATGTAAAACACGCGGCTTGTGTTGTTGCCCGAAATGGACAAACGGTTCGCGCTCGTCCCGTCAATCGTCAGCGTGACGTTGCTGGCAATTTCCAGTTGCCCGCTCGTCAACTTGATTGTTTGCGGCGCGGCAAAGGCGGTCGCATCGAAGTTAATCACATTGGCGGCGAGCGTTGTGCTTGCCGCCGCAATCGCCGCGCGCAAACTGCCCACGCCGCTGTCATTGGTATTTGTTACCGTGTAAGTCGCCGCCTGCGCCCCTGCGACGCTCACGAGCAGCGCGCCGATTAAAAGCATTAGTGTCGCCAGCGTTTTTTTCATCTTTGTTTCTTTTTTCATTTTTTTATTATTCCTCACTGTTTTTTTCGGTTTCCACTTTCTGAAATCTCTTCCTTTCTGAACTTTGCGAAAGTTGCCTTTATTCTCGATGATTAAACTTATTAACGGTGAGTATCGGCTAAAAAAGAAGCGAAAGATACAGTAGTTCCACACTATTTTGCCGTGTAGAACTACACTTTTCCGTGTAGAACCACACAGGAAAAAAGTAGTTCTACGTGGAAACAGTTGGCAAATTTTCAATTTAGTTATAAATCTGCTTGGTTTCCGAGTGCGAATTTAATAAGCGAATGCGAACCGTGTAAATCGAGTTTCGAACAGATGTTAGTGCGGTAGTTTTCGACCGTCCGGTAAGAAATGCAAAGCTCGTCACCGATTTCCTTACTCGTTTTATATTCGGCTATCATTTTTAGAATCGCGCGTTCATTAGCGGTCAAGTCGGCAAGCGTTCCGGTTTTATTTGAAGCCCTGTTGGTACGCTTAAAGAGGTAAGTAGTTATTGCGGGAGAAGTAAAATTTTGTCCGGCGACAACGGCGTTCAGGCAGTTGATGATGTCAACTGCCGCGCTGTCCTTTAAAACATAACCTTTGACGTCGAGGCTCATTGCTTTGTTGAACATCGCTTCGTCGTTGTGCATTGTGAGAAAAACGACGCGGGTGGGAAATTGTTTTCTTTTCAATTCTTCGGCAACTTGCAAGCCGGTCATTTTGGGCATATTAACATCAAGGACAACTACGTCCGGCTTTTGTTCAAGCACCGAATTTAAAGCCATTTCACCGTCCGCGGCATCAAAAATTACTTTAAAAAACGGATTGTTTTCAATCGTTTGCTTGAGACCGGCGCGAAAAATCGGGTGATCGTCAGCGATAATAATGCGGGTTTCAGTTTTCATTTTTTTGTTCGTTTAGATTCATTTGTAAATGAATCGTTGTTCCTTTCTCCGCAAATGAGCGGATTTCATACTGCGCATTAAGCATTTTAGCTCGTTCGCCCATTCCAACTAAACCCAACCCTGAATTTCGTCGCTCCGAAGATAACGAAAAGCCTTTGCCGTTATCTTCAATGATTAAATACAAGATATTCTCGCTTTTTATAAGTGAAACACTTACTTTCGTTGCTTTTGAATGTTTTACCACATTGTTCAAAGCTTCCTGAATGATGCGGTAAAGATTAATTTCATCTCCTTTGGAAAGTTCGCCATTTAATTCATCAATATCGGAAGTGAATTCAATGCGCGAAGCATCAGCGACCGACTTTATCATAGTGCTGAGCGCGACGGTCAGACCCATATAATCAATTTGGTAGGGATGTAGATTGGCGGCGATGCCGCGGACTTCTGAAATCGCGGCAGAGGCTGATTCAGAAATCTCCTCCATCTGCGAAATTAATCGCTCGTGATTTCCGCGCGTGTCCAAACCAATCAACGCCCGATTTTTAATGATTATTAAACTTTGTCCTAAACCGTCGTGCAGTTCGACGGCAATTCGTCTGCGTTCGATTTCCTGCGCGTTAATCAGACTGCGCGAAAATTCTTCCTGCGCGGCTTGTTTACGCTTGAATTCGGAAACGCGCCGCCGGTAAAGCACAAATCCGATTAACGCCAAACCTGAAATCGCTAAACCGACGAACCACCCGGTTCGGTAAAACGGCGGCAGAACGACGATTTCAACGCTCGCGCCCTGTTCGTTCCACACATTATCACTGTTGGCGGCAATCACGCGAAAAGTATAATTTCCGGGCGGCAAATACGGGTAATAAACTTCGCGTCGTGTCCCCGCGTTTGTCCAATCTTTGTCCAAACCTTCGAGCCGGTAGCGAAACTGTATTTGTTCGGGCTTAATAAAACTCAAGCCCGTGTATTGAATGCCGAGATTGTTCTGATTCGGCTGAATTGTAAGTTTAGAAAACCCGTCCGCTGCCACAGACGGTTCTGACAAAATGTTGTCAATTTTGACCGATTCAATTACGACCGGCGGCGGCAGCGGATTAGAAGTGATGGCTTCCGGGTCAACAATCGCCACACCGTCCTGCGTCGGAAACCAAAGCCGCCCGTCCGCCGCGCGAATTCCCGCCGGTTGTCGCCCGCCGTTGCATTCGGTGTTGAGCATCCCGTCGGATTTACCGAACGCGGTGGAAACGACAGACGAGATTTTTCCATCCGCAAAATCAATCAATTGCTGACGATTAACGCGATAAATGCCCTGATTGCTCGACATCCAGAAATTCCCCCGCGCGTCAGTGAGAATCTGGAAAACGCCGTCGCTGAAAAGACCGTTATCAACATTAAAATTTGTAAAGGTGCCGTTGCGAAAAAGCGATAAACCGCTGTCATAAGTGCCGAACCAAAGCAAGCCGTCTGCGTCCTCGTAAATAGAGCGGACGAAATTTCCCGCCAAACCGTTTTTTTCTGTAAACGGCACGAAACCATCGCCTTTTAATTGAGCTATGCCGCCGTAAGTACCAACCCAGAGCGTGCCGCCGCTCGTTTCAAGAATCGCTTTAATATCATCGTCGGGCAAACCGTTTTCAGTTGTAAATTTTGTAGCCCTGCCGTTTTCGTATTTGTATAAACCGCGATTAGTCGCAAGCCACATCGCGCCGTCGCGGGTTTGATGAACGTCCCAAAATTCAACATCAACCGGAGGCAATCCGAGTGTGCTGTTGAAATCAACAAATTTTCCGTTTTCCAGGTACCTCATGTTGCCCGCGCTCGCTATCCACAATCGCCCGTCGTGGTCTTCAAAAAGCGTTTGCACATTTGGGTAAGGCAGACCTTCGCGGTCAGTGTAATTCGTAATTTTTCCGTTTTGAAACAGCGAAAGGGCACTGGTCGTTCCGATCCAAACATCGCCCGTCCGAGTTTGCAGAATCGGGTAAACATTTTTATCGAGCAAGCCGTCGGCGACTGAAAGCGGAGTGACGATTTGTTTGGAGACACGGTTGAGTCCGGCGTTGTTTGTCCCAATCCAAACGGAGTTTTCGCGGTCGAGAAAAATGTTCATCACGTGGTTACTCGAAAGACCATCGGCGACGCCGAAGCAGACGACACGATTTGCGGCAAGCCGGCACGCGCCATTCTTTTCTGTGCCGAACCAGATGTCGCCCGCCGCGTCCTCGGCGATTGTCCGCACGCGACTGTTCGGTATCCCGTTTTCCACCGTAAACGCCGTAAATTCGCCGTTTTGAAATCGGTACAAATTGCCCGCGGCGGCAAACCACAACGTTCCCCGCCTGTCTTCAAACACGGGAATCGAGCTGAAATTGTTAAAATATGGGTCGGCGAAAATTCGCCGGGCGTCGAAAGGTAGCGGGTAATTCGCACTCGAACCGTTTCGGCTAATTTGCAAGCCGTTTTTGTTAAGTTCCCACCGCGTGTCTGAAGCGCCGTGATAAATTTTGTATTCTCTAACATCACCTTCTCGCTCCCGCTTTATATTTACGCCTTGGTCTCTGGTACGCGCAATTCCGTTCACCATAACGACGACAAGACTTCCGTCTGCATCCTTTTGAACTTCATTAACGTCGTTTGACGGTAAACCGTCGGCGGCGGTAAAAGTTTTGAATTCGCCGTTTAAATAACGAATCAATCCGCCGTTTTCGGCCCCAATCCAGAGCGTATTGCCGTCAGCTAAAACATTCTTCAGGCGTTTAGTA
>MWVV01000770.1_pt1 | contig 11603 bp, 11 predicted proteins | sample 1047281 | NCBI WGS metagenome assembly MWVV01 (sample SAMN06349986, study PRJNA376086) | soil metagenome | isolation source: PT-2 sample Antarctic (ecotone) soil | place: Antarctica | collected 2015-01-13 | reverse complement strand
ACTATATAAATATCGCTCAATCACCCATTGACTTAATGACTTATTGACTTAATGACTTACCCTAACTCAATACATCTTTCTTTTTAAATACAATAATTGAGGCTGCAAGAAAACCAAGAACATGTAAAAGAAGTATGCCTGCGGCTTGCAGCACTTTTCCCAAATTTTGTACCGAGCCAATTATAGCTTCGTTATCCTCATTTACTTTAACATCAAAAAAACCTTTCCACCCTATCATGTGTGTTGTAAACAGGAAAGGTTTTATAGCATTGAAAATTGGAATATCCAGCGTGCTTAAAATAGTAAATACAACAATCACACTCATGGTACCAACTATAGGGCCAATAGAATTATCAGCAAACATAGATAACAAAAAACCAAGCGATGCAACAGTTAACATTGCTAATGCAGCAAAGCCAAGTGCAGCTATATATCGCCAAAAAATATCCTGGCTTTTAAGCTGAACAATGTAATCGCTTTTCAAATTCAGCATATCTCCCGGACCAAAGATTAATAACGAAACAAACAATGCCAGAAAAGCCATCCAAATTAATAACAGGAATGTATAAATAGCAGCGGCAGAAAACTTGGCGAGTACAACTTCTGTCCGGCTAATTGGTTTTGAAAGCAGCAATCGTAATGTTCCCATGTTTGCTTCACCCGAGATAAGATCGCCGGCAATTAAGGTAATAAGTAAGGGCACATGTATTAACAGTAACTGGAGAATGATAAAACAAACAAGGTATCCATTCAATATCTTTCCTTCCACATCCAGCGAGGTTTCAAGATCGCGTAATAAGAATGCAATGTATGCCTGACCATCCAGCCTTAAACCCAATTGTATAATAACTACAAGAGCAGTAATCGCAGCAAAACTTATGTAAGTGCGTGGACGTTTAAATATCTTGAATAACTCAATTTGTAAAAGCTTCCACATGTTGATTTCCGGTTGTTACTTCTAAAAAATAATCTTCTAAAGAGTGCCTGGGTTGCAGCGATAAAACAGGAATATTCATTTGAACAAGTGATCGGTTAAAAGAAGGTACCTGCTGCTTGTTCATCTTAAGAATAATAGTTTTACCACGTAATGGCTGCAGCCTGGATGACCACTCACTCTGCTCTAACTGAACAAGCGTTTTTTTATTATCAGGTGTCTCCAGTTCAATTAAGGTTTCTGAAGGATCAAATAATTCTGCTGCACTTCCTTCTACCATTTTTTTTCCCTTATCTATAATAAGCAACCGGTTTGCTATTAACTGTATCTCGCTTAATAAATGCGACGATACCAATATTGTTTTCTGTAACTCCTTACTTAAATGCAGAATTAGATTTCTTATGTCAGCAATACCTTGTGGGTCTAATCCGTTTGTTGGTTCATCCAAAATGATAAGTTGCGGATCGTGAACGAGGGCAATAGCAATACCAAGGCGCTGCTTCATTCCCTGGCTGAAAGTTTTTACTTTACTATAAGCCCGATCTTTTAATCCTACTATTTCCAGTTGATTAATTAACTGCGTAGTTGTCAACTTTCTTCCCCCGCTAATTTTAGAAAATAATTGCAGATTTTCAAGTGCTGTTAAATATTTGTATACATCAGGCTTTTCAATAACTGCACCTACTTGTCTAAGAATTTCTTTTCGATGTGTATTAAGATCCATTCCAAACATTTCAATCTTACCATTTGTTGGTTCAATTAAAGTAAGCAGCATTCTAATGGTAGTTGATTTACCTGCGCCGTTCTGTCCTAAAAAACCATATACATCTCCCTGTTCAACTGTAAACGATAATTGATTGACAGCTACAATTTCTTTAAAGTGTTTAGAAAGGCTGGTGACTTTTATAATGGGCTGCATGTGATTAGTAACAATAACCCTCAAAGGTAGTTTAAAGAACTGCTGTTATTTTTTGTAAGGTTTTGATATAGTTGTAATTTTCATTAGTATTTCACTAAATGAAATTTGTGATGATTGAACCAAAAATAAAACCTAAGGTTAAGCAAAAAAAGTTCCTGAATGCCTGATTTATCCCAGATTTTACAGTAGTCAATAAAAGGACTAAATGTCATATTTTGCTTTGAATATGCAACACAATACACCGATAAAATGGTAACAGCCTGGGGAGGGATGAAGGAGATGAAAATGCTGATGGATAAGACCGGCATCAGTGGAAAGTTATCTCAATTAGGATTACCCCAATCAAGAAGTAACAACAGTATAGATGCTATCAGTATTATTGAAAGCTTTTGGGTAAGCATCTGGATAGGTTGCTTCAGGTTTAGCCTTACAGCAGTAGTACGTGTTGATGAAGTACTTCAATAAATATTTGGCTGGAAACGAGTGGCATCAGGAACTACTTTTGGAGGTTCTTTAAAAAGTTCACTCCATCGATGAACCATCAAATATTCATTGAATTGTACAGTTGGTTTTTTCAACAAATACAGTTTGAGAACTATACCTTAAATGTGAATAGCAGTGTCATAAGCCGCTATGGAGAGCAGGAAGGCAGCAAAAAGGGATACAAGCAAAAGATCTTCTAACAATACCTCATTGTTTGTTTCCTCAATTATTGAATGCAGTTTCTCTTTTAATTCTTCTATTGGCATAAAAAAGCTTTTATAAAATTTAGAAGAAATGTTCTGAAAGTATTATGGAATTTTACTTTAGGAATTCAGGAAATAAAATCAATAACTTTAAGGGAACTATTTTTGGAAATAATCAATCTCCAGCATCAATGAATAAATATAATATCAATCGCAGACGTTTTATTAAGGGAGCTACGGCTTCTTTAGCTCTTACAGCACTTAGCGCCACCGGAATGCCCATCATTATTCCACCCAAAACTTATCGTGTAGCATTGATTGGTACCGGATGGTATGGTAAAAGTGATCTGTTCAGGTTGATCCAGGTCTCTCCGGTAGATGTAGTTGCCCTTTGCGATGTTGACAAAAATATGCTTGCAGAAGCCGGCAAAATGGTTTCCCAACGTCAAAAGTCAGCTAAGGTTCCCAGACTTTATAACGACTACCGGAAAATGTTAGACGAAAATAAACCAGACATTGTACTTATTGGAACGCCTGATCATTGGCATGCCCTGCAAACCATTGATGCACTAAAAGCAGGGGCACATGTATATGTTCAAAAACCCATTAGTGTAGATGTTATGGAAGGGGAAGCGATGGTTGCAGCGGCACGCAAATATAATCGTGTAGTGCAGGTAGGCACACAGCGTAAGAGTACGCCTCATCTTATTGATGCTAAAAAAAATATTGTGGATACCGGCCTGCTTGGCAAAGTATCTCATGTAGAGATGTGCTGCTATTTTCACATGAAGGCTAATGGTAATCCTCCTGTTGAACCTGTACCTGATTTCTTTGATTATGAAATGTGGACAGGCCCTGCTCCATTGCGTCCTTATGATGGACTGCCACACATTCGCTGGTGGCGTACTTTTATGGAATACGGCAATGGCATAATGGGCGATATGTGTATTCATATGTTTGACACCGTACGCTGGATGCTGAAGCTTGGATGGCCTAAACGTATTAGTTCAACCGGCGGCATTTATGTTGACAAGACGGGCAAGTCGAATATTGCTGATACACAAACTGCAGTTTTTGAATATGAGGGACTTAACTGTGTGTGGCAGCACCGTTCGTGGGGTACACCTGCCGATCCAGAATATCCCTGGTCTTTCAAATTATTCGGGGATAAAGGGACATTGGCAGCCAGCACTATGAAATATGATTTCATACCTCAGGGTAAAGGTGATAAGATCCACAAAGATGTTGTTTACGAAAAAGAAAAATACCCCGAAGATTTAACAGAACCACGCATTGAATTGAATGCTGCTCCTGCAACAAGAATACATATGCTCGACTTTCTTAATGCCATTGAAAAAGGGGGTCGCCCGGTAGCTGACATAGAAGAAGGGCATATTTCTACAGCAAGCTGCATACTTGCTAACTTATCCATGAAAACTGGTCGGCCTGTTGTTTACGATCCGAAAAAGCGTGAAATAGAAGGTGATCCTGAAGCTAATAATCTGCTTCAACGACCTTATCGTAAACCGTGGGTACATCCGTATCCTAATTCTATTTGACGTGACAAATTGTGGTAACATATAGCAGTCAAAAATCAATACTTCTTTCCATTTGCCGTTGTAGTGTCTTCTGACCAACAACAGTAGCGCAAGTTGTTTATCATCTAAAACGCCTTTGCTTATTTGTGCTATTAATAGTGTAGATGTTGAATGCACGATCACCTGGTCTATAACATCAAATCCTGATTTCTATTTTCTGTAACTTTGAAACAAAGCAATTATTATGGATACCTTGTTAAGAGGCAATGCAGATGAAATAAACGTAAGCCTTGTTGAATTTATAAGATCAACCTTTAAGGGTAAAAAGGTAGCAGTGCATATTTATGAAGACAATGAAATGGATGAAACAGAATACTTGCTCTCAGACCCGGTAGGCAGAGAAAGACTTTTGAAAAGTGTAGAAGAAGTTAAACAAGGCAAGGGATTAAAAGAATATACTTTCGATGAATTGAAAACAACATTTCTTAATGAGCCAGAAACGCAGCCATTATAAACGCTAATAAATTCTTTCGTAGTTTTTATTCAAATACTTAAAATTAGTATTGAACTTAGGTTTGCCAAAGAACAAAGTAACGGTAGAAACACAAACAGTAAAACAATACTTATAATCGTCACCCTTAACTTTCACAGCAAATTCACAAGATGTGCATAATAAAGCCTTAGAATTGTATATTGACAATTTATATTTGATAACACGTAAAAACGGCTGCTGAACGTTCTTTTATTGAACACCAGTGCTATGTAAACATAAAATACAAAATATTGACAGACACTATTATCAACCTTCAATCAGTTAACCCTATAGAGTTCTTTGGTGTAAACAATGGAAAACTCGATTTGCTAAAAAAGAAATTCCCCTTACTTAAAATACTTAGCCGCGGAACCCAAATAAAATTAAGCGGCGCTCCCGAACAAATAGAAACAGCAAAAGAAAAGATTGAGCTTATTATTCAATACCTCGAGCGAAACGGACACGTTAGCGAAAATTATATGGAACAGATTTTAGGCGGCGACGATGCTGAAGTGATTGACAATTTTGTTGACAGGAACCCAAATGATATTCTTGTTTTTGGCCCTAATGGCAAAACTGTTAGAGCAAGAACTGCCAACCAGAAAAGAATGGTTCAGGCTTGTGACAGAAACGATGTTGTTTTTGCCATTGGCCCTGCCGGTACAGGTAAAACCTACACTGCCGTTGCTTTAGCTGTGAGAGCGCTTAAAAATAAGGTAGTAAAAAAAATCATCTTAACACGGCCTGCTGTTGAAGCGGGCGAAAATCTTGGATTTCTCCCCGGCGATCTTAAAGAAAAGATTGATCCTTATTTACGGCCATTATACGATGCCCTTGATGATATGATACCTGCTGATAAGCTCGGCTATTATATGAGTACCCGCACTATTGAAATTGCACCTCTCGCCTATATGAGAGGTCGTACACTTGATAATGCTTTTATCATTTTAGATGAAGCTCAAAACACGAACGATCTTCAATTAAAAATGTTCTTAACGAGGATTGGTGCAAGTGCAAAAGCAATTATAACCGGCGATCCAACTCAGGTTGATTTGCCGAAAAACCAAAGAAGTGGTTTAGAAAAAGCCAGCCGCATTTTAAAGAACATCGACGGTATATCTCATATAGAACTTGACGAAGAGGACGTTGTTCGTCACCGCCTTGTTAAAGCAATTATTAAGGCGTACGAACGGGAAAAAGAAACCGAGCATGTTCACGGGTTTTCTTCAAAACATTAAATTATAGGGCAGACAGGTTAGCTTAACCATTGGAACAGCTATGTCTCTTTTGTAGATGTGAGGTATGGTATAAACCTGATAACCTTTTTTTAAAAATACTTCTTAAGTTTCTGCAACTCTGTCTGAATTTCATTTTGCTTATTCTCACCAGCTAAAAGAAAAGAATTTTTAGTAAGGTTAAGCTTATCTTTTGTTTCCGTCATCTCCTGCGATAGCTGGCTGATCTCTTTTTTTAAAGCATTCATCTTTTCAGATAATGCCTGCAATTCCTCAGCCTTCTTTTGAATAAGCTGCTCCCTTTGTTTCACTTCTTTCTGGTACTGTTGAGCATGAGCACTTTGAAATGCATTAAGATCGCGACCAATAAGGTTATGATATTCCTGGGCAGTCGATAAGAGCTTTTCTTTGGTAAGCCCTGTTCTTTTTAATACATTAAATGCTGTTTTATATTTCGTCTCTTCATCGGTTATATTATCAATATCACTTTTACTGTCTATAAATTCTTTATAATCCGTACCCTGGAAAAGCGGGTTCTTTGCATTGGCTTCGTCAATTAATTTTTCGAAGTATTGCTCGTGTTCAGGCAAAGCAGTAGTAAGACTGTTACGGAGTGCTGTAGTTTGTGACGGGGTGGGAGGAGTAACGTTAGCACCGGTAATAAGGGGATGCTCCACATTCTCTTCTACAGGTGTACTATAGCCTGGTGTAACAGGTGGTTTCGTTTCCTTGACCGGTTCCTTTTTCTTATCATCCTCAAATTCAACAAAGGGACTTAATATCTGTTTTAGCAAACTCATGATTTGTAAGATTATCAGTATTGTATTAAAAAACTAAAGCACAAAACCATAAATCAGACTGAAGAAAATATTCAATACTCAATTTACAATGTTCAAATAATTAAAAAATTAAAACGCAAATTGTGAAATGAATATTGAGTATTGAACATTGTTTATCGAATATTTGCGCTGTTCAGATTTATATATTTGAAGAAACTGAACTTGTTTCAGTAGCACCTATTTATTCGCCATTGTAACCATTGCCACTCTGCCGCCTTCTTCATCAGAAAGTAAAAGTTTCTTACCATCAGTTATATCAACCATAGAACCAGTGGGTATTTCTTTATCCTCTGCAAGGTCTTTTAATGAAGTAAGCTTTTGGTTTACAAGCACCCATTTGCCATTATGAATAGTAAAAAACCCTACAGGTACTTTTTGCTCAGGCGTTAGCCTTTCATTTCTTACAATATTCCGGTTTACATGCCATTGAAATAAATACTGGTTATTGTACACCATTAACCTGTGATGTTCAGGTTGCCATACGCTCGGCCGGAATTGATAGTACAGATCTAATACAGGCACTGTGCCTTTAACAGGTGTTCCACAAAACGGGCATTTGGGCGAGGTGGTATTATCAAACACAAACCATTTCTGATCGCATTGCTTATTGCTGCACGGTTGCATAAGATCAGTGGTTTTCAATAAAGCCTGCTCCCACGCATCTGCATTTGGGCGCAAGTTGGGATTATGTAAGCCTGTTATAAATGCCTCATCGAATAATTTTTTGAGGTATGGACCTGTAACAGTGTAAGGAATTTTTTGAACATCCGCCCAGGGCAAAGCAGATTTAGATACCTGGTCTAATTTAGGCCTGTTAGAAAGATCGGTGGGATGTTCTATAAATAAAGCTTTTTCACCCATACTTAACAGGTCGTCTTTCTCTGTATCCAGATCGTTCACTTTTCCACCTTTTAACGGATGCCGGTAAAGCAGATACATATATATCATTACCGCCATTGCATGAAGATCGGTTGTACGGTTGGCATGTTTGCGGTTAGGATCTCTAAGGTCGAGATGTTTTGTAGCCAATACTTCAGGAGCTATAAAATCAGCCGTACCAATTACATCAGGGGGAAACAGTCCGGGAACAACCAGGCCGTCAATGTCAATAATGGTTGCAGCCTTGCTTACAGGATCGATCAGCACATTTTTGTATGACAGATCAGAATGGGCTAAACCGGCAGCATGCAATCTTTTTATCCCTCTCGCTATTTTTACATTTATCTGGAAGTAACTTAACCATGTACCCAACTCTGAATCATCAAGCCTCAAGGGAAATTGTTTGTTCCTGAACTTAGCTGAAGCAAACCACAGACCCTGCTTTTCTTTCCCTTTTATACCTTCCCCGGTTACATATCCTTTTTTGAAAAAGAAATTCTTATTATAAGCTGGTACTATCAGTCCCACTTTTTTGTCCGCTTCTACCATGTCTGTTGGCCAACAGTACAGTTCTTTAAAATAATCACCATACTCCCTGTTAAAAAAATTATCGTAGTACTGCGTTACAATTTTTCTTAGACGCTCCTTAGTGTTGTAATCCTGCTCTTTCCTGTAAAATGCTATGACATAGGATTTGTCGGGAGAAAAATATACATCTTTCATTCCCCCACGCATTGGGTCTCCATTGTCAACATATTGGTATGTTTTACCAGGGGTTATAATTGATGCTGCAGATTTTGTAGTCATGCCCGTTTTATTTGTAAAATTGTCCAGGTAACTCACGCATAAATGATTTTAAAAAGATTTAATACAGCCTCACCCTCGATCCCTCTCCAAAGGAGAGGAAGGAATTAGCCACCTCACTCTAAATCCAAAGGCGAGGGAAGAAATGACCGTGCTTTCTTTTCCCCCTTTAGGGGTCAGGGGACTTAGAAAACAATTGCCAGTGTCCGGTCATCATGGTTTCCCTGGCTCCAAAAATCCATCCACGCCGAAAATTGATTTACTATCTCCTTATTTTCCGGGTTAAGATCTACTTTTATTCTATCCTCATTTTTACCATTCAGATCTGCTAAAAATTCTTTCCATTTCTTTATGTTGGGCAGGTTTGCTTCCACCACAAACTTGGGATCGTAAATCCCATCCGACATCATCATTAAATAAGAAAAATCATCAGCCAGTTTAAACCCGAAACGTGTAGCGAATTTATCATTCTGAAATATCTCGGGCATGGTAATAAATCTTGTCCCACCACCAAATTCTCCTACGTCGATCCAGTTCATCAAAGTAACTTCGGAAACATCTTTGTTTAGCAAAGCTATCGGGCAATCTCCCACTCCAAAAGAGAGGAATGCATAACCAATATCATATTTCTTAAATAGAGTAAAGATCAACGTAGTATTCAGATCTTTTAAATGAACTGCTGCCTGGGTAGCAAACTCTGCTAACTTTTTATGTACGTAAAATGCTGCTTTGCCAAGTTTGTTATACACGTAGTGGTTAAGCTTCTTCTGCGTATCTTCGCCACTGCTGTTTTTATGTTGTTGCAATAATTCATCAAATTCAGCCATGCTTTCATCTGAAATATTTTTGGTAAAATATTCCACTACTTCGTTGCAGGCAATCGCTGAACCTTTTCTTGAAATTTTAGCGCTGCCTGCGCCATCTGCAACTACAATGATACTCCAGCCATTATCTAAATCTTTAAATGCAAAATCATCTTCCCGGAACGAACCTGCATTAGCATGAGAACGACCTCTTTTAGACGAGACAAGAATATGTCTGTCACCAAGGGGAGCAAACTGAGTAACATCATCTTCTTTCCAGTAAGGGTCATTCCTGTCGCTTTCAAGTTTTTTCCACAACAATTTTGGATCTGGGTTGATTATTAGCGGAATTACTTTTTCATGAAATGGGGCATCTTCAGCTTCACCAGTAATTTTGAATCTAAATAGAATTTTAAAATCGCCGCTTTGTGAAGGAATACCTGTGATCTGTTTTGTCTTTTCATCATAGGTTAAACCAACCTCTTCCAGCCCTTCAAATTCGTATGCTTCAATATCCTTCCATTTAAATTTATCAAAATCAAATTTGGTTTCATAAGGCTTGCCCGTAGTTGCATTTAAAATGCGAACCGGTTGCTGAATAATGTCGGTTATCCTGTTTTCCATTTTCCACTTGTTCATCAGGAGGTTTTGATTTTCGATGATTGCATTAATGGCAACAGAGTTTTGCTCATCCTTAAGGAACTCATCTAATAAAGCAGCCCTGTTTTGTGGAACAGAAATATTATTGCGTGCAAAGAGTATTTCGATAATTTGTCTACCATCAGCCATTCTTATTAAGAGTTTTTGCCTCAACCCCTGAAGGGGAGTTAAGCTATCAAGATTGAAATTTGTAGTTTTACTTTGTTGCAGTACAGGTGATGCCGTTCCTGTTAATTAGAGTTTCAAAGATATAAGCGACCCAAGAATGTTTAATACTTATTCAATTGGGGTAACAAAAACATACATGTTCATTTAGTACTGGTGAATGAAAAAGAATAAAATTATTGCTAATCTTATCCTTTGTTAAACAACAATATTTAACTCTGAAGGCGGTGGCGGCAATTCGCTAAGACCTGTAACTTCTTTGCCTGCATCTTCCACTTTTGTAGAAGTAACCCCGATGGAAGCGGTAACCCAGGTAAAGAACTTTGCAATACTTTGACTGTCGGCAGTATCAAGACTTACCACGTTTTCCGTTATCTGTTTTAATACATTTGTATCGGCGCTGCTGCCTGCCGCACACGCCACCGTATAAGCTGTTTTACGTTTTTTGAATTCCTCTAAACCGATTTGCCAGTCATCGGTAGGAATGCCGTCTGTCATTATAAAAACAAGCGGCTTCCAGTCGCCTTTTTGTTCTGCAGTGGTTTTGGCTACCTCTGTATCTATGCAGTTGGCAACTAATTTTAATGCCTCACCAAGGCCGGTTGTGCCGGATGCCTTAATGTCGACCATTTGAAAAGAAGCCAGGTCGGTAAGCGGCACCACCTGCTTTGCAGTACTATCAAAAGTAATAATGCTGATAAAAGCAGTTTCAATCGCCTGGGGATTTTGACGCAATGAACTGATCATCACCTGTACACCGTTTTTAACGGCTTCAATAGGTTCGCCGGTCATTGATCCTGAGGTATCTAACAATAAATAAACGGGTAATCTTCTCATTAATAAAAGTTTTAGGAATTATATCTTAAAAAAAATTTTGTTCTATAAATTTAAAGTGAGAATATCCTTTCACTTTATCGCTTTTCCTGAAAATTATTTTTATCAGGAATATGCAAATCCTGCGCCGCGTGTTTTCCCCTCTGGTATGGATTAAATGATTCAACCATGAACTAAAATTCAAATGGGATACACGTACTAATTCCGCAAATTAATTTTAAACCGAAGCAGTTATTATAGCCAGAACTACTGCTACGTTTCAAACCAGGGAGTTTATACATTGTGCTTTTTTGTTCAGGTAGATTATTTATGTCTGCTCTTGTACTTGTTTTATTTGTCATTAACTCTGCTTATTTTGTCTTAATTGACAACAACTAAATGTACTCCTTTGTGTTTTTGAGGCTTTAACTAAATTTGGTAGGTAATTTGATTAATCAAATAAAATCAAATAATAAAATGAACAAACAACAACCTGCTTTACTTCTGTGTATTATAATGGATGTAATTGGGTACGCTTCTTTTGCTTTGCCCGGGCTTGGTGAATTTAGTGATATAGTTTGGGCTCCCATTTCAGCTTACATCTTTTACAAAACCTTTGGGGGATGGAAGGGAACTTTTGGTGGTATATTTAATTTCGTCGAAGAGATACTGCCTTTCACTGACTTTATTCCTACATTCACCATTATGTGGATATGGCAATATTTTATGAAAAAGCAAGAGGATAAAACTATTAACACGCAGAGCTTTGCAAGAAGGCCAATGCTATCAATACTAC
>MWVV01000769.1_pt1 | contig 11604 bp, 8 predicted proteins | sample 1047281 | NCBI WGS metagenome assembly MWVV01 (sample SAMN06349986, study PRJNA376086) | soil metagenome | isolation source: PT-2 sample Antarctic (ecotone) soil | place: Antarctica | collected 2015-01-13 | reverse complement strand
AAGGCAATGACGCTTATTTTACTTTTGTTGCTTTAGACCATGCCGGAAAACCCCGCGCTGTTCCACAAGTTCTTCCCGAAACCAACCAGGAAAATGTCAACTTGAATTCTTAAGCTTACGCCGAGCAGCTCTGGTTAGGACGTTATAAAGTCCGCCGCCTTCCAGCAATAGCTGATCTTACGTGCTTCAGTAGCTGTTCAACAAATGTCTGCTCTACAAGCGAACTTTGGAAATTCTAATCAGTTTTAAATAGGGCAGATAAAACTTTATTCAGGGTGAAGAAATTCGTACGAACCTTAATTATTAGCAGATAATTTTTTACTTCTGTATCGTCTACCGATATTCGCAACGAATTACAGCCATGAACATCTCTTTCGAAAACACTGAAAACGCTTTTGCCTATAAAACAACAAAGGAGCTAAAGGAGTCAAAGTTTATTTTTAGAACTATGGGCTACCAGGCTTTAATAGATTTAGGGGTAAGGCTTACGCCACTGGCTATAAAATTACATTTACCTGTAAGGGGATTGGTACGAAGAACAATCTTTAAACAATTTGTGGGCGGCGAAACGCTTGAGCAAACGGCTGCTACTGCAAGGATGCTTGCAAAATATGGTATAAAAGTTATTTTGGATTACGGCGTTGAAGGCAAAGAAGGTGAAGCAGATTTTGAACATGCAACAGAAGAGTTTATTAAGGTGATTAATTATGCGGCTACTCAACCTAACATTCCCTATATAAGTGTAAAAGTTACCGGCATTGCAAGGTTCGAACTTTTGAAAAGACTAAACGAAGCTCCGCGCTTACGATCAGGAATTCATGATAACGAAGCAGAGGGTGAGGAATGGGAAAGAGTAGTTGAACGGATGTATCGTATATGCCAGGCTGCTGAAGAAAAAAACGTAGGCGTTTTAATTGATGCTGAAGAAAGCTGGATACAAGATCCTATCGACAGGCTTACAATGGAAATGATGGAAGAGTTTAACCAGGAAAAAACTATTGTATTTAATACTATTCAGCTCTACCGGCACGACCGTCTTCATTTCTTAAATTTATCGTATAAAATAGCCCAGCAAAAAGGGTTTTTACTTGCCGTAAAACTGGTACGGGGTGCTTATATGGAAAAAGAAAGAACAAGGGCTGCTTCAAAAGGAACTTCATCCCCTATACATGAAAATAAGGATAAGACTGACAGGGATTTTGATGCTGCAGTTGAATTTTGCCTTGACAGGATTGAGGCTATCTCCTGCATAATTGCCTCTCATAATGAAAAGAGTAATTTATTTGCAGTTGAATTAATGGAGAAAAAAGGAATTAGGCACGATCATCCCCATATGCATTTTTCACAATTATACGGGATGAGTGATAATATTACTTTCAACCTTGCTAAAGAAGGATTTTCAGTTAGTAAGTATTTACCCTTTGGTCCTTTAAAAGATGTAATACCGTATTTAATGCGTCGTGCTGAAGAGAATTCGAGTGTAGGCGGACAAACAAACAGAGAATATGAACTTATAAAAAAGGAACTGGCACGGCGGGGTGCAAAATAATCTCCTTCTACTTATTCTCTCATCCTTCATCATCAATTACATCGGTGAAATCTCGCTTCGAACTATCTATTAGATGATCCTTTTATGTCGGGATTTTATCCTGTTTATTTCTAACTCCCGGTAAAAATTTTCTTCTTCTAACTGACGATAAAAATCTCCGTGCCTTGCAACCGGCTCATTTAGTTCTTTTATCTTTTTGATATTAGAAGTTAACACACTTGTCTCTATTTGTTTAATTGAGATGGCAGGGGTTGAATTCATGATGCAAATAGTTTGGACAGCTAATATAAAATCAAAAAGGCGAATTTGCAAGTCTTGTCGGCCTTATTTTTTTACTCCTTTTTTATTTATAGAATCTCTTCATTATGCTAAAAGTGTCCGCTTCATTAGACTTAGCTATTTATAATCCTGCTAATTACCTGAATAAAGAGCTTTGATATGAATACATTCTGACTAAATGGGAAGTGGTTAAATGGCGAACAAGATCGTTTATTAGAGGACTTGGGAAAGAATGAAAAAAACTTTTACTGTCAGAGCCTTTATATAGATAATTATCGATCTTTTTTCACACATTCTCCCCATTAAAAGAATCAGAAATCAATTCCTAAAACCTACTATGTAATTTGCACTCATGCAACAGTACCATCAACTTCTTCGGCATATATTAGATAACGGTGTATCTAAAGACGATCGCACAGGCACAGGTACCATTAGTTGCTTTGGGTATCAGATGAGGTTCGATCTTAGCAAAGGCTTTCCTTTGGTTACTACCAAAAGACTTCACCTTAAAAGTATCATTTATGAATTGCTCTGGTTTCTCAAAGGGGATACTAACGTAAAATATCTTAACGATAACGGCGTAAGCATCTGGAATGAGTGGGCTGATGAAAATGGCGATCTTGGTCCTGTTTATGGAAAACAATGGCGAAGCTGGCAAGGTGCAGATGGTAAAGTAACAGACCAGATAGCTGATGTAATAAAACAAATTAAAACTAACCCCGACAGCCGGAGAATGATTGTTAGCGCATGGAATGTTGGTGAGCTTTCGAGAATGGCTCTAATGCCATGTCATACTTTGTTTCAGTTTTATACCGCCCCCTCTAACTCCCCCGCCGATCGGCGGGGAGAAAAAAGAACGCTTTCATGTCAACTTTATCAACGTAGTGCAGATGCATTTTTGGGAGTTCCCTTCAACATTGCTTCTTATGCATTGCTTACGATGATGATTGCACAGATTTGCGATTTAGAGTATGGGGATTTTATTCACACATTTGGCGATGTGCATTTATATAACAATCATATTGAACAGGCAAAACTTCAGCTAACCCGTAAACCATTTCCTTTACCTGTTATTAAGATTAATCGGGAAGTAAAAGATATTTTCAGTTTTAGTTTTGAAGACTTTGTGCTTGAGAATTATCAATTTCATCCTGCCATAAAAGCGCCGGTAGCGGTGTAAAGGGAAAGTCATTGGGGCGGTCATTGGGTCAATAAGTCATTCGGTCATCAGGTTATTGGTCATTACGTAATAAGTATGGGGTTGAATAGTAAATATATTTCATCACATAAAATTCCCCTTTAGGGGTTAGGGGCATGATATCACTCATTGTTGCTGCATCTTCTAATAATGTTATTGGTAGTAATAACAGGTTACCGTGGCACTTGCCCACCGATATGAAATTTTTCAAAAATACTACCTGGGGAATGCCTGTTATCATGGGGCGTAAGACTTTTGAAGCAATGCACAAGAAGGCTTTGCCTGGAAGAAAAAATATTGTAATTACAAGGCAGGAGAATTTAGAAACTCCTGATGCAGCAGTTGTTAATGCTTTTAGTGCTGCACTTTCTGTGGCAAAAGAAACCGATTGTAAAGAAGTTTTTGTAATTGGCGGAGGAGAGATTTTTAAAGAGGTTATAGAAGATGCAAACCGGATTTACATGACCCGGGTTCATGCCATTTTAGAAGGAGATGCTTTTTTTCCTGAAATTAATATTGGGCAATGGAAACAGGCATCCAGGCGAGATTGTTATGCAGATGAGAAACATCAATATGATTTTTCGATAGAAGTGTGGGAGAGGAGGTAATAACAAATCCGAAAATCGAAAATCGAGAATTTCCTATTTCGTAATTTGTATTTTCGTATTTCGTACTTCGTATTTTCGTCCCTCGTATCTCATACTTAAAAAATGTATTCACCTTTTCAAGTTGCACTTAAGTATCTTAAATATTATTTTGAAGCATCTAATGGTAAAGGGCATGGAATACATTCTCCTTTTGTATTTGAATTTGTAACAAAAGTGATAAATGACAAACGTCATTTTTATGCTTACGATCACATTGAAGATCTGCGGAGAGACTTGTTACTGGATAAAAAAATGCTTACCATCCGGGATTTTGGAGCCGGATCAAATGTTTCAAAAAGAAATGAAAGAAAAGTAAAGGATATTGCAAGAAGTGCACTTAAGCCAAAAAAGTTTGGGCAGCTTATGTTTCGGATGGTTGATTTTTATCACCTTAATACTATAGTTGAACTTGGAACATCTTTGGGTATTACCACTTCTTATCTGGCATCAGGAAATGCGTTAGGCAAAGTTTATACTTTTGAAGGTGCTATGGAGGTTGCAAAAATTGCAAAAGAGAACTTCAGACAATTAGAGCTTGATAATATTAAACTTATTGAAGGAAACTTTGATGAAACCCTGCCTGTTCAATTAATAAATATTGAAACTATTGACCTTGTTTTTGTTGATGGCAATCATCGCAGACAACCAACTATACATTACTTCGAACAGCTACTTGAAAAGTCGGGCAAACATTCTATATTCATTTTTGATGATATTCACTGGAGCAGGGAAATGGAAGAAGCATGGAAGTACATTCAGGAACATTCCGCTGTAACGCTCACCATTGATCTCTTTTTCATAGGCATAGTTTTCTTTCGTGAGGAACAAAAAGTACAACAGCATTTTTCCATTCGTTTTTAGCAGATCAACGGTTCTTACCTTAAAAGGTGATGACGAAGAATTGGTGAATATTAATTCTTCTATTTGTCTTTCATTTTGTCATATGTATAAAACAGGATAATTTCATATTACCTCAAATGCAATAATGACGATAGGCATATTAAAAGAACCTGCAGGAGAAAACAGGGTTTCGCTACTTCCTGAACAAGCTTTGGTTTTATTAAATAAAAAAGTAAAGGTGCTGGTTGAAGAAGGTGCAGGTACAAACGCCTTTGCCGATGACGTAATGTACACTTCCATTGGTGCTAATGTTGTAACGCGTAATGAAGTTTTGCAGAAAAGTGAAGTGGTCTTAAGTATTCAATTGTTAACTGCGAAAGATGTAATGGCGTTAAAAAGTGATAGCGTATTGTTAGGCATCTATCAACCTCTGTATAACTTTTCTTTGATAAATGAATGGGCATCTAAAAGGCTCAACCTTTTTAGCATGGACATGATTCCACGGACTACAAGGGGGCAAAGTATGGATGTGCTAAGCAGCCAGGCAAACATTGCCGGTTATCGTGCAGTGCTTGTGGCCGCTACCATGTTTCCTAAATACTTTCCGATGCTTATGACTGCAGCCGGAAGTATTCCACCAGCTAAAGTTTTAATATTAGGTGCTGGTGTGGCCGGCTTACAGGCTGTAGCAACTGCCAGAAGATTAGGCGCTGTGGTGGAAGTTTTTGATACACGCCCTGCAGTAAAAGAAGAAGTAATGAGCCTTGGAGCAAAGTTTGTTGAAGTGGAAGGGGCTGTTGATGCATCTGCCGCTGGCGGTTATGCTGTTGAACAAACAGAAGAATATAAACAAAAGCAACAACAAAGAATTGCCGAAGCAATTGCAAAGGCTGATATAGTAATTACTACAGCTCAAATCCCCGGAAAAAAAGCACCAATATTAATTACCGGGCCCATGCTTGACAATATGAAAGCCGGTTCTATAATTATTGACATTGCCGCTGCAACCGGGGGCAATACCCCTTTTACTAAAAACAATGAAACCATCAGGTATAAAGGAGTAACAATAATTGGTAACAGTAATCTTCCATCTGGTATGCCCTGGGATGCAAGTAAGTTATACGGAAAAAATGTTCTTAATTTTTTAAACCTGCTTATTGATAAAGAAGGCGGATGGAATTTGAATTGGAGCGATGATTTAGTGAAAGGAACTTGTATTACTTATAATGGTGAAATAGTAAACGAGAAAGTAAAGTCGCTGGTTAAGGGTTATTTATCGATTGGGCATTAGCGTTATAAGGGTCAATAAGCCGTTAGGTAAATAAAGTCCTTAGGTAAATAAGTAATGAGGTCATTAATAATTGCGCAATAAGTCAATGTAACAATTACAGCATTGTTCCATCTCTTCAGTTGGGATTATTCCCTTCGATTATAAACGAACCTGCAATACACGTAAATTGAAATGATGAGAAAAACTGTTTTTATTATTTTTTTAATTCTTTATACTATTACTGTTAAGGCACAGCAAAAAACAGAAAACATTATCATCATTACTACCGACGGTCTGCGATGGCAGGAGGTTTTTACCGGCATGGATAGTGCTATTGCCAACAACAAACTCTACAACCAGGGCGACAGCGCCTACATTTATAAAAATTACTGGAGCAGCAATAGTGAGGCACGAAGAGAAAAGCTGATGCCTTTTTTCTGGAGTACTTTACAACAGCAGGGACAACTTTACGGTAACCGCCTGCATAAAAACAAGGTAGATAATGCCAACCGTTATTGGTTTTCCTATCCAGGGTATAATGAAATCTTTACCGGCTATCCCGATACAGCAGTTAACTCTAATGATTATCCCAATAATCCTCATACCAACGTACTCGAATATATCCATCAACTACCGGCTTATAAAAATAAAGTGGCGGCTTTTACGGCATGGGATGCCTTTAATCGTATATTAAATGAACCTCGTTGTGGCTTTCCAGTTATTGCAGCTTTTGATACTATTAATGGCAAACTAACTGAAAAGCAGAAGCTGCTGAATACTATGCTGCTCAACTCATTCCGTCCATGGAAAAGCAGTGAATGCCTCGATATGTTTACCCATTATGCTGCCCTCGAATACCTAAAAACACGAAACCCGAAAGTACTTTATATAGCTTATGGCGAAACAGATGAATGGGCACATGCGGGAGAGTACAGGTATTACCTTGATGCCGCCCAACAGGTAGATAAATGGATAGAAGAAATTTGGAATTATATTCAAACACATAAAAAATATAAAAACAAAACAGCTTTGTTAATTACTTCCGATCATGGCAGGGGCGATAAAAACAAAAAGGATTGGACAAGTCATGGAAGTAGTATAACTGGGGCTAATGAAATATGGTTTGCCGTAATGGCGCCGGGGCTGCCGGCAAAGGGTGAAGTAAAACAGGATATGCAACTGTATCAAAAACAAATGGCGCAAACTATTGCAAAACTGCTGGGATTATCGTTCACTGCAGAACATCCGGTGGCAGAGGCGGTAGATGAGATAATAGAAAGTAAGTAAGGTTTTTTTTTCTTAAGCCACATTTGAGGAATATTTGCCTAAAGGGTATTTGAGAGCGATGCAAGTTTCCTGATTTTTAAGTGGTGAATGGATGTTTAGGAAACCGGTATTTGCCTCGAAGGATGAATATTAAAAATGAGCTTTATTAATTTGAATTGTATAGCCGCTAAGACTCAAAGGCTCTAAGATGCAAAAAGGCTTTGCATTACTTTCCGCCTTCGCGCTTAGTGGCAAAAGAAAGACTAAAGCACTTCTCATAACAATCACGCCTTAATTATCCTCGTCAAACTGTAAACGTATTATCTTCACAACCATATCTAATAATCATTAATTAACTCAAAATGTCACAACAAAACTTACGTTTCGAAACATTGCAGGTACATGCAGGGCAAGAGCCCGATCCCGTTACCAAATCCCGCGCCGTTGCTATTCATCAAACCACTTCTTATGTTTTTGATAGCGCTGAACATGCAGCTAACTTATTTGGCCTTCGTGAATTTGGAAATATCTATACTCGTATAATGAACCCTACCACCGATGTGTTCGAAAAGCGGGTTGCTGCGCTGGAAGGCGGCGTAGGTGCACTGGCTATGGCTTCTGGGCAATCGGCGCAGTTTATTGCTTTGCAAAACATTTTGCAGCAGGGCGATAATATTGTTTCCTCTTCGCACCTCTACGGGGGCACTTATAATCAGTTTAAAGTAACTTTTAAGCGCTTAGGCTTCCAGGTTCAATTTGCAGACCTTGATAACCTTGCCGACTTTGAAACAAAGATCAACGACAGAACCCGTGCTCTTTATGTAGAAACTATTGGGAACCCCGGCTTCAGTGTTCCTGATTTTGAAAGACTGGCAGATATGGCACAAAAGCATCAGATACCTTTAATTGTTGACAATACTTTTGGCGCCTGTGGCTACTTGTGCCGACCAATAGATTTGGGTGCAAACGTAATTGTAGAGTCCGCTACCAAATGGATAGGGGGTCACGGCACCAGCATTGGCGGAGTGATTGTAGATGGTGGAAATTTTAACTGGGGTAATGGTAAGTTTCAATATTTTACAGAGCCTGATGAGGCGTATCATGGTTTGAAATTCTGGGATGTGTTTGGCAGTGGTGGCCCTTTTGGAAATATTGCTTTCGGCATTCGTGCAAGGGTTACAGGACTTCGTAGTTTTGGTTCTGCCGTAAGTCCGTTTAATTCTTTCCTGTTTTTGCAAGGTTTGGAAACGCTTAGCTTACGGGTACAACGAACTGTGGATAATGCTATGGAACTTGCTGAATGGTTACAAAAACATCCGCAGGTTGAAAATGTATATTACCCCGGCCTTAAAGATAATAAGTACTATGAGCTGGCGAAGAAATACCTGCGTAATGGATTTGGAGGCGTATTATCTTTTAAAGTAAAAGGCGGAAAAGAAGCAGCAGATAAATTTGTTAACAGTCTTAAATTAATTAGTCACCTCGCTAATGTTGGTGATGCAAAAACCTTGATCATTCATCCTGCTACTACCACGCATGAGCAGCTTACTGAAGCTGAGCAGGTTTCAGCAGGTGTTGAACCTGGTCGTTTGCGTATCTCGCTCGGTATTGAGCATATTGAAGATATAAAGGATGACATTGAAGCCGCATTTAAGGCTTCAATGGAATAAGAGTAAAATTTGTTTTAACGGTAATGTATTCAATAACTACCGTTTCTTTATTAAGCCCGTTCTCTTTCTTTACCACCACGGAAAAAGAATGGGCTTAATACTGACAATACGTTCTAAGAACGTAAGATCATAACATCAAAAACGCGAATGAAACATAATAAATATCGGGAGAAAATGAAGTGACTATTGAAGATATACAACGGGTTTGCAGGAATTTGCCTTCAGTAACAGAAGATATTAAATGGGAACACGATCTTGTCTTTTCTATAGGAGAAAAAATGTTTTGTGTTGTTAGTATGGATTAATTTCCTACCCCAGCATCTTTTAAGGTTAAAGAAGATGAATTTGATGAAATGTGCAATCGCAATGGTTTTAAACCTGCACCTTATGTAGCAAGATACAAATGGGTTGGATTGATGATATCAGAAAAATGAACTTAACGGATTGGAGATTTTAAATCAGGCAATCTTAGGAGTTAGTAAAGCTAAGCTGCCTAATATTCAAAAGAGCGACAGAACCAATATAAGAGCCGTTATAGCTTTACCGGGTGCAAATTACTATCCTTTAATTCCTGTTTATATTGTTTTATATACTTCCTGTTCTTTTTAACTCCAATACTGCTTAATATACCACTTAAAGTTGTTTGCACAATATAGTTGACAAACGATTGGTCGCTTGAGTGTTGAGAATACATTACTCCTATTCGTTTGGTATTATTGCTCCTGATTACAAATAAATTAGCGAAAACGCTTAATACCTTTTGTATAAATGTTGATTCATTAGGATCTCCATCTTTTATTAACTGTATATGAAGCTTTCGATAATGCATTTGCATTTCTCCCAGTGATAAATCCTCTCTGCCAACAGCACGTATAAAAACTGAATCTAATATTCCTGATGTGATTTTTATATTGGATAATGGTACAAGAACCGGATTTGCAATGGACAGATCTGCTGATTTTATTTTAGCCGTCAGTAAGAAACCACTTAATGAATCAGTATAAGATTCCTTTAAATTGAGGGTAAGATTGGCAGAGTCCATAAGCTTTGCTTTAAATGTAAGCGAAAGCGAATCACTGTTTAATAAGTTACTGTTTTTAATATTTTCAAGGTTCGCGTTTACATTGGTAAGAAAGAGGTCTCCCTGCTTTCGCGACTTCCCATTTTTTTCAGAATAAGTTATAGTACCATCTTCTAATTGCACGCTTTGCACAGAAACCGGTAGAGAAATATTTTTGATCATATTTACAGGAAGCGGCTTATCTTTTTTAAAGGATGAAAACGGAGGCTTCTTGTCCCGGTAAACAGTTAAAACGGGATCAGCAATTTTAATAGTATTTGCTATAAACGAACTATCTTTTTCATACTGTGCTATATCAAGACCACTAATGGTAACCGCTCCTGTTTTCAGTGTTATGTAATCTAACTGGTATGGAGCATGGGCCAAAACAGAATCTAAGGGTTGTGTTGGATGATACACAAATGAATCGAGGCTTAAAATTCTGCTGCTATTATTATAATTGGCATTATACCACTGCAAGGTCGTACTACTGTCACTGAACTCGCCTTGTGGTATGTGTAACCACGCAGAAACATTTGCCTTCATTAGTTGGCCGAACTTCGGCAGGTAATCAGATGATAAATTGAGGTTGCCGATAGAGGCTTTTTGAAAACGTAAATTGTTTTTTGATCTTCCTATACTAAGGCCATTTGCATTTTCGAGGGAAAGATTATTAATGGAACCACTCCAGTTGATTATACCATCCTTTTTACCAAACTCAATGTTAGAAAGATCAATGTCTATTTTACCTTTTTCAACACCTAAAATTTCTCCTGTGGGTTTTATTAAAGTTGCAGCAGTTGTATTTACAAGTAATGATCCAATCTGCATTCCTTCGCCTGATAAAATAATATCAGAAGCCTGGACAATACTGTTATCAGACCAGGGAATGTTGATGATAGTAACAGAGTCGTTGCGGTGAGTGGAGATATTTATATCCGGCTCTAAGGCTGTTAGTTTATCAATGCGAATAGGTAATTGTTGTATTGTGGTATCACGTACAACTATTGCTGTATCCCATTTATTTAATTTAATAACAAGGGCTCTTGCCTGCACGTTTGAGAGATGCAGATCGTTAGCAAACAGATCATTGAGGTTAGTAGTAAAATTAACCTGAGAAGATTGAATGTGTAATGAATCCCGGCCTTGTATCTGCTGTACCTGTACTCCGGTAAGTGATGAAGGATCACTCCCTGAGACATTATAAGATTCCGCATTTATTTTTACAGCATTGCTGTTTACAAGAAGGTTATCTCCGGCTATATTAAATCCTTCTACCCGTATCAGATCATCTCCTTTTTTTAATAGTGATGAAGCAATTAATGTTTGTACATAAGTGGAGATTACCATAGGGCCACTTGAGATATTAAGTTGTGTATTATTACCTTCAATATTTTTTAAATGAATAATACTGCTGTTACCATTGTTCTCATCCTTTACTTTAGGCAATGCCTTCAATTCAACAGTGGCACTTTTCCATCCTAATCCTTCTACATCAATTGTTTCTGCATCATCATCCAACTGCAGGTTATCAATACGAACGTTGTTTACTATGGCTGCTATTTTATTGCCCTGGCCGGATATGGCAACTTTATCAGCATATATAAGGTTATTACCTGTGAAGCGTGCATTTTGCAATTGCGCTGTAATATCTTTTAGCCGAAGTACACCTTTTGAAAATGAAAGTTGTTCAACTGCACTGCGCAAACCTTCATTATTGGTGGATTGCAAAAGTTTATTACTGAAAACATTAAAATCAAGATTTTGCACATTGAATGAGGTAGAGGGTCCTAACTGCATGTTCATCTGGCCGTTTAGCACTGTT
>MWVV01000767.1_pt1 | contig 11613 bp, 14 predicted proteins | sample 1047281 | NCBI WGS metagenome assembly MWVV01 (sample SAMN06349986, study PRJNA376086) | soil metagenome | isolation source: PT-2 sample Antarctic (ecotone) soil | place: Antarctica | collected 2015-01-13 | reverse complement strand
ACGGTGATTACGTTGTAATTACCGTTCGGTTACCTGTCAAGCTGCTCGTGCGGCTTGGCCGGTGGCTAGTGATGATGGGAGCAAGTTACTTGCTTCTGCACCACTAGTTTGTCCAGGTAGGGGGGCCATAAGGCTCTCCTACTTTTTTTTCAGGGCAAAGATAAGGATTTGAGCCTCAACTGCCCATTTCTTCCGTTCAGTCCGATTAAACCGTTTTTGACAAGATAGCGGCCGGCACCTACACCTAATTTCAATTCCATTAAGTCCGATTAAATCTTTTTCCTGACTTACAAGCAGGCCAAAGAGCTAGGATTTCAATTCCATTAAGTCCGATTAAATTCCGGTTGGTTGCTGGGAGCTGGCAAGTATAAACCAGAACCTTCTTTTTTCCCCACCGCCCCTATTTCCAATGATTGATAAGTTACAATCCTGGTTTCTGGCCCGCACGGTCCCCCAACGCATTGGCTGGGGAATAGCAGCTTTTTTGGGGGTTTCTATCCTCTGGAAGTATGGACAAACCATCCTTCAAATTATTGGGATGCTTCTAATGACGCTGGTCTGGGTCTTCATTGGCTTAATGATTTACCGTTCTGAGCAGCAACGCAAGGCTAAGCAAGCAGCATCCGCTGTTAATCAAGACGATGTATTTAGGCAACAACATGCCGAGTACAAGGCCAAATTTCCGCTGGGCTTCGCCTTGCAAACCAGCCAATGGCAGTACCCGATATTCCTCAACAACCCGTTTCGGGGGGTATTGATTTTGGGTGGTGCAGGGGCCGGAAAGTCAGTTTCTATTATTTAACCTCTTATTTATCAAGCTGTTGAAAAAGAGTATGCCGGCTTACTCTATGATTACAAATTTCCCGAACTGGCGCGGCATCTGGCCCAAGCCTACCGTTTGGCTGAAAGGCCCGGCGTGCCCGGTTTCGTCAATTTTGAGGACCTAAGCCGGTCTAACCGCGTCAATCCCCTGGCACTCATGCCCAACGTGTCCTACGCGCAAGAATACGCTGGGGCCGTGTTTGCCAACCTGGTCCCCGAATCCATTTCCAAGCCTGATTTCTGGACCCGTAGCGCCGAGGCGATACTAGCGGCCGTGTTCTGGTTCCTGCACGAGCATCACAAGGAGCACGCGACGCTGCCGCACGCGGTGGCCTTCCTGCTACTCCCCATCGAGGACGTGGTACGTGCGCTGAGCACGGACACCCAATGTGCGGGCCTGGTAGCGAGTGTGCGGCAAGCCGTGGATAGCAAGTCCGCCAACCAGCTATCTGGCGTTACCTCCACCTTGCAGCTGCCCCTTGCTAAAATCAACGTCCCCGAAATTGCTTGGGTACTCTCGGCCGACAATTTTAACCTGAACCTGAACGACCCCGAAAGCCCGCGCTGGCTCTGCATTGGCAATAGCCCGACCCTGGCCGAAACGTACAGCCCGGTCTTGTCGCTGATTGCTACCTCGTGTATTAAACACCTTAACCAGCAGAACAAAGCAGCTTCTATGGTACTGCTTGACGAAGCGCCAACCCTCTACATCCCAAAACTGGATAATTTGCCGGCCACTGGGCGCAGCAACAAGGTAGCCACTGTGTACGCCGCGCAGGACCTGGCGCAAATGATTGACAGATATGGCCCTACTAAAGCCGACACCCTACTAGCCAACTTCGGAAATCAGTTTTTTGGGCGTGTCAGCCACCCCAAAACGGCCGAACACGTCTCGCGCATCTTTGGCAAAGAGGACCAGCATTTCACCAGTACCAGCGAAACATTAGGCCCCTCCGGGCTTTTCCATGACCCGCTACTCATGTCCTCCTCAACCAGCCAGAGCGTTCAGCAACGCGACCGATTGCGGGTGCAGGACATGACTACGATGGCCCCTGGGGACTTCGTTGGCCTAGTTGTCGAATCAAACATACCAGAGTTTCAAGGCAAATTCTCAGCGCCTGCTCTGCCCAAACCCGACGAACTACCCCCGGTGCAGGTCGTCAGCTCGGCCGACGTGCGGGCCAATTTTGACACTATCCACCAGCAGGCCCGCGCTATCCTCGACCACTACCGCAACGCTGCCGCACCAGGTGCGGCAGCTGCTACCGGCCCTGGCCTCGATGCGCCCACCCCCAACAAGTGGGAAAACTTCACCCGCTAGGCTACATGCCTAGCTCCTGCGCGGGGACTGGTCGGCGTACTTCCTGGGGCCGGGTTAGCTCGGCCTGGCGCTGGAATGTCTGCTCCGGGGTGCGCTGGTAGCCGAACCGCTTATCAAACGCCTGTTCGCTGGCCTGAATGAACGCCACGCGGCTAAATCCGCCTTTTACCGGCCCTTTCTCCGTGTGCTGGTGGTTGGTCGCTGGGCTAAGCTTGTAGGCCGTTTTGCGGCCGTTTTCGGCCTGCTGCTCCTTGAAATGGCTCAGGCGCTCGGTTCTCGATACCAAAACGTGAACATGCCCTTGCGGCCCTTCCTTTTCCTGGCCACTGCGGGCCGTGCCGGCTTGCACCTCGGCGTCGGTCCCTTTGTGGTGCCGCTGCTGCTCTACCTTGGCGTACCAGACCAAATCACCGCTTTTCAAGTCCTTGCCAAAATTCTCGGCGTAGCCTTCCATCGCGTCGCGGGTGAAGGCCCGCAACTTGGCCGGGTCGTTGCCGATGTGCGCTAACTCCTCCCGGCTCGGAGCTAGAATCACCTGGTAAAATTTCGCGTCGTCCTGGCCCAAGTTCCGCTTGTTCGCGTCGAGCTGCTCCGTCGCCTCTAGCGGCCCCACCTCGCTGCGGTCGTGGGTGAACCAGCTCCCCGGCTGCTCCTTCTCCAGATAGCTCACTAGGCCGCCGGCGCTGCCGGTGCCACCAGCTGCAATCTTGGCCACCATCAGGAGTCGGCCGCCTGCTGCGCCCGGTAGGCGGTCACGAAGTCCGGCTGCAAGACCTCCGGCTTCAGCCCTTCCGCAACGATGAACATCACGTCCTGGCGCGTGGCCACGCGGTGCGAAAGTACGCGCACCTCGTCCCGTAGGGGCTTCAAAATGGCCTTCTCCTGTTCTCGGATAAAGCCAATAACGCGGTCTACCCGTTTATCCAGCTTGCCGAGCTGGTCGCTCAGGCTCTCGCCCTTTCCCCCTGCGCGGGGGTCGGCCTGGCTCCGCTCGAAGTAGCCCACCATTTCCGCGAGTAGTTCCTTCTGACTAAGGCCGTGCAGCTGGGCCAGCTTGACCAGGCGCGGGGCCAGCTCAGCAGCCACGCGCACCGTCGTGTCTTTTTGCTTGTCCATTTGGTATGCTTTTTTGTATACAAAATATTATTGTCAATCAATTAGTTAAGTAAAATGTATACATTATGTATACATTTTACTTAACTAATTGATTGCAACTTACTCAAAATCAATTTATTGATTTTGCAAGCGAACGGGATGAGCGCAGCGAATCCCGTTCCGGCTTGCCTTACGCATGAACGAGGCTGCCCACATTCATCCGCGCCGCCGCCTCCCTCCTGTTGCTTGACCTGGTGAAGATAGCCAGCAGGGACAAACGCACTTTCATGGCAGCTCCAAAATCCGCTGCACCTTCGCTACCTTGACCAAATAAACCGATTTCTTTCAAGTCCATAGGGCTGATTAAACGGACTTCTTTCAAGTCTTTTCCGACTATCCCGGTCTAGGTGGCTGTCTTATAAAATTACCATATACCTGGTCAGCAGCGGGCATTGCTCTAGACTAGACGCGGGTACTTTCAATGACCTTTTGAATTTCGCTCAATTGGCCCGCCGTGACATGCTTGGGCACGAGTTTCACCTGACGCAATCCAAAATTCCGCACCAAAAATTTCAGGTCATACTCGGCATCGTCGGCTTTCTGAAAGCGGCGGTTTAGGCAGTGCTGCACATACGCAAACGCTTTCAACTCAAACAGGCTTTGCGGAGTAGCCCGGCCGGTGTTGTTGCCTGCCTCGGCTTTCCAAACGGCCGCAAAAAATGGGTTCCCGTTGGCATTGACGTAATCAATGTTGTTCGCCTCGTCGTGGAAAAACGGCTCCCGGCTGCTGGGGTCGCAAATGAGATAATCCACGTCGTCTGTGTGCCGTGAGGAGCCAAGCTGGGCCAACGCATGACCGCCGATAAGCAGGCCACCCGAAACAGCCACAGGGGTCGGCAGGGTCATATTCATACGCAAGAGAAGGGGGAGTAAAGTGGACCGGCACTAAAGATAGCACTAACCCGCTTTATGTCGCACACAGGGGTATAAGCCCAACATAAAAAGTACATAAACTACTGATTTATAATTATATGCGGTTTTGTGCCGCAGCGCCCTGGTGTGCGAAGCTTTTGATTGGTCCCGTTTGTTTTTTTGTTTCCCTCACGCCGGTCGTTCAGCCAGAACAGGCCCTAAAAGCCCTTTTTTTTTTCGCGCGAAACACAATTTGTGTATTTTTAAAGCTTTGTTCTATTTGTAGGGCTCAACAGTAGCGCTGGTAACTATCAGTATTATAATTGATTATGAATAGATAAAAAAGCTGAGAAAACACTTTTAGTGGGTGAGAAAACACTTTTAGTGGGTGAGAAAACACTTTTAGTGGGTGAGAAAACACTTTTAGTGGGTCTGAGAAACACTTTTAGTGGGCAAGGGCACACCTTTAAAACACACTGATTTTTACAACTGTGTTTTTCATAGTAGCTTTGCTCCTGACTTCAGCAAATCGCCTGTGAAAACGCCTCTAGAGATTCGCCAACACAATGCTCTAACCAATGCTCGCTACGAGTACTCAGAACTGCAATTAGACCTGCTGTTCTTCCTAGTGTCGAAGCTGCGGAAAGACCAAAAAACAAACGTATATGAGCTAAATATCAAAGATTTAGCTGAATTAACTGGCAAGAAGTATAACCCGGCCTACCTGCATAAAGCCACGGCTGATATGGGTAGCCGCGTCTTTGAAGTGCTCACTGAAAAGAGCTATGAGCAACTGTGGATGTTCCAGCGCGTCAAATACCTACTAGGGCAAGGAATCATCGAAATCAAGCTAACAGAGGACATTTTACCCTATCTATTCGACCTCAAAGACAACTTCACTAGCTATGAGTTGGCTTCGGCCTTGCGCCTCACCAGCAAGTACGCCAAGCGCATCTATCAGATGTGCAGCCAGTGGAAAGACTTGGGCGAAACCAAAAAATACGACCTTCAGGACTTCAAAAAAATGCTTGGCCTGCTTGACGAAAAGGGCAATGAGAAGATAAAACAGGTTGGACAACTCCGCGAAAAAGTGCTCGACGTAGCGGTGAAGCAAATCAACGAGCATACCGAATTGCATATCAGTTACACGCTGGAAAAGCGGGTTAGAACCTTTAAAAACATCGTTTTCACAGTCAAGCCGCAAGCTCTGGCCGAAACGATTCCCTTTGAACTGGTACCGGGGGCCACTGCCCCGGCTGGCCTGGCTCAGCACCAGGTGGACAACGCCGGCCGACTTCTCGCGCAACTCGGCATCATCACGCCCGCCCTAGTGGGTTCTATCCTGGGCAACGCGGCCCACGTCGCGGCCTGCAACAAGTTCGCCCACGACCTGAAAACAGGCAAACACGCCAAAGCCCATTCGCTCTCGGGTCTCCTGTTGACTATATTGGGCCTTAAAAAGGCCGGAAACGGCCCGCTGTTCGACGCAAACCCCAAAGGGGTCGCCAAGTAGCTTTCACTAACTTAGTGCGCTCATGAAGCCATTTACACCCTTCTCAATCATGAAAAACAGCAACTTTTCACTAGACGAACCAGCTCTTATCGCAACCATCCGAATCGGCATGGGGCAATTAGAGCAACTTGCCATGCAATGGCATAAGAATTACACGGAACAATGGGAAGTGTACAGCAGGGATATTGCTGCCCCAAAAAAGCCTGGACGATTCACCTACCTAGCCGAAAATCAGACGCGGATTAGCGAAGAATGCACTACAATACAGTGCAAAACAATAATGCAAATGAGTCATTACGATGCTCATTGTGACCAGAAAAGCATTGCATATTCTGACAACTGGAATAACCTCCTAGCAGAACTTCGCGCCTATTTGGGCGGTCCTAGCTTGCTGAGCACACACTTAAATTTCAAATAGCATTAATGAGCTATTTGAACACTCGCGACGACTTTCAAGCCGCTTACAAGCAGTTTTTCCGGCTGGTGGGGGAACTGCCGCCCGACTTGGAACAACTGCGCCCGCTCTGCGCGAACCTTGACGAGTACGCCTCCCGCCATCCTGGCTGCTCTTGGCCCTTAGCAGTAATGGCTCCTGAGGGCAGTCGAACACTCCTCAACAATCCTGACGAGCTGCTGCGCCTGCTGTCTCCCGAACCTACGCCTGTTCCGGCCACTGGTCGTCGCGGTCGCCCACCTCGGCCGGCAAACGCTGAACCACTGGAATCAGAGCATTCTATTAGAATAGCAGAATCTACTTGGAAAGAGATTCGATTTAATGTGGCCCGACTTCCTAAGAGTGAGGAAAACCCGGCCAACATTAAGAAGTACCTCGAACTCGCCCACAAGCACTACGAGGCCCACCTACGCAAGCAAGGTAAGCTAGGGTAAATTGAATTTTTCAAGCTTACTTCTCCCACTGTAGGGAGCTAGCATTCTTGTTTTCGTCCCTTTACATAAGATTCGTTATAAGCGCCACCTCGGAATCGCACCGCTTTTGGCCCTGCTGCGCGGCGCTTGGCCGGCGTGGTACTTTGCCTGGTTAGCGCCTTCTTTCTAGAGCATCCACGGGCGGGTTTCAATATACCCCTCTTGGTTCGGCGGTATCTCAATCAGGGCTTGGAGCTTGGCTAGCTCTTCCTCGTCGTCGATAAAGTTCTTCAGCATCTTCAACGACGTGGCGGTTTGGTCGTCGTATTGGCATTCGTAGCCAGCGGCCAGCAGTTCAGCGTGCTTCGGGCTGCCCTTCTCGACAACGTACACAAAGCGGTAATTCACGCCGGCCAGTATGCCATCAACGAAGAAACCGAAGTGCGCTTGGATTGGGGCAGGGAGCATAGAAAGGGGATTAGCACGGTGGTTTTGCGTTTGCAGAAGCTAGGTTACGCACTAATCCACACCCGCACGGCCTGGCAGTGGGTGCATTCCATCAGCAGCTCGGCCCGTCCCTGGGCGTAGGTGGCCAGTACCTCGCGGTGGGCGTGCAGCGTGAGCTGCCGGCACTCGCGGCACGGCAGCAACTCGGTGGCCGCTAACTGCTCCTCTAGAAATTCCAGCTCCTCATTGTCCATTAGCCTAAACTTACTGGCTGGGGAAACGGTAGGGTGTCGCCTCGACCACCACGGGGGCCGCACTGAGGGCCACCGGCACCCCGTTAACCGACAGTAGGGTAAGGGTCTGGCGGTCGGCGCTGGTCTGGAATATTTCCTCGGTGGCGGGGTACTCGCGCACCATGCGCCCCTGCTCGTCTATGTAGGCAATAAACGAGTTGTTACGGCGGGAGGTACCACTTACAATATCGGCCTTGGTTAAAAGTTTGGTACAAAAGTTAATCGGCACCCTTGCCAGCGGCTGCCTTTCGGTGCGCGTGGATGACGACCTTTCGGTGGCGTAAGTACTTGTAGAGGGTAACTTTGGAGATGTTCAGGCGCTGGGCAATCTCGTTGACGCCGAGTTGTTGCTCGCGGTAGAGGGTTTCGGCGATGATGGCCGTGCGTTCGGCCTGTTCCGAGAGGCCCCGCTGGCGGCCGCCCACCCGGCCCCGGGCGCGGGCCGCGGCCAGCCCGGCGTGGGTGCGTTCGCGAATTAGCTCGCGCTCAAACTCCGCGAGCGAAGCAAACAGGTTAAACACGAGCCGGCTCTGTGCGGAGGTCGTGTTGATGGCATCGGTCAGGGAAACCAGGCCCACCCCAAGTTGCTGCAAGTCGCCCACCACCTGCAGCAGGTGCTTGAGCGAACGCCCCAACCGGTCGAGCTTGTAGATGTAGACCGTGTCGCCGGTGCGCAACTGGGTCAGCAGCCGCTCCAGCTCGGGGCGGCTGGCGCTGGCCCCGGACACCTTCTCCTGGTAGATGGTTTCGCAGCCCGCCTTGTTCAGGGCATCGAGTTGGAGTTCCAGGTTCTGGTCGCGGGTCGAGACGCGGGCGTAGCCGATTTTCATGGAGTAAAGTACAAGTTGTCCGTTACGAAGGTAGCCTTTTCTGTACTTTGATTGCTGAACAAGTTTTCTGTACCAAATTGGCTAGTTTTCCACTCCATTTGGCAGGTAGCAGGTGGTCAGCGTAGTTGTTCACTAAAACGTTCGTTTCACTGTACAAGCCAACGGGCTACTTTTAGGATTTATTCCCTTCCTAATGGCCCGCCACCTGCCTTTACTCGATGCGACCCAGCGTCGCGCCTTTGACCAACCCCCGGTCTTCAATCAGCCGCAACGGCAACTCTTTTTCGCCCTGCCCGACTGGGCCGCCCAGTTTCTGGATACGCTGCTGGCTCCGCACAGCCGGGGCGGCTTCGTGTTGCAGGTCGGCTACTTTAAGGCCACCGGGCGCTTCTTCCCAGCGGACCGATTTCTGCTGGCCGACCAGGCGTACGTGCAACAGCGTTACCACCTGGGAGCGGTCGAGTGGGCGCACTACGACAAGACTACCCGCTTTTACCACCGCGAGCATATTCTGCAGCAGTTTGGCGTGCTGCCTTTCGAGCGGGCCGAAGCCGCCGTGCGCCAGCAGGTGACGCATTTCGCCCGCCAGCAAATGAACCCGGTGGCCGTGTTTCACTCCGCGGCCGACTACATCCGCGCCCATCGCTGGGAAGTGCCGACCTACGCGGCGCTGGCCGGCCTGGTCACCGAGGCCTTCCGCACGGTGGAGCACCAGCTGACGACCCAGCTAGCACACCACCTGACGCCGGCCGTGCGCCAGCAGCTGGATATTTTATTTACGACGGAAGAAGATGCCCCGGCCCATTCGCACCGGCCCTACCGCCTGACCACGCTCAAGCGCAGCCTGGAGCTGATGCGCCCGATGGCTATCCGCGCCAACGTGCAGGACTACGCCGTGCTTCAGGCGCTGTTTATCCAAGTGTACCCCGTGGTGCAGTCCCTGGACTTATCGGAGGCAGTCGTGCGCTACTATGCCCGCTACGTGGAGCGGACACAGGTTTTTCAGGTGCAGCAACAGGCCGACAAGAAGTACCTGATGGTGCTCTGCTTCGTGGTCTACCAGTACTACCAGGTCGGCGACCTGCTCACCGAGACGCTGCTGCAAGCCGTGCAGACCCACCGCAACGCCGCCCAGCGGGAAACCCAGGAGCGCGTTTACCGCCAGCAGCAGGACTCGGCCGAGCAGCTGCGTCAGGTACTCGATGGGGTGATCAGCCATGGCACGGCCCTGACGCAACTCGAAGCGGTCGCTTTTTCATTTGCCCGCACCAATAAGGAGAAGGTAACGGCCCTGCTGGGCTGGCTGCAAACCCCGGCCGTGGCGGCTTTTGCGCAATTGGGCCACACGGCGCAGCAGTTGTGCAAAGGGGGTGGGGGCAGCAGCACCGGCCCCTACTACCAGATTATCGAAGCGCGCTCCCGGACGCTCCAGCGGCGGCTGGGCGAGATTTTGCGCACCGTGGCCTACGAAGGCGCGGCCGATAGCCCGCTGGCCCAGGCCCTTGCCCAGTACCGGGCGCGGGACGGACAGGTGAGTAGTCAGCCGCCGACTACCTTTTTGAAAGCTGCGGAACGGGCCGCCCTGGCGCAGGCCGAAAGTCCCGTTTCCCTTTACAAGGCCCTGCTGGCCGGCCATGTAGCCGACCACTTGAAAGCTGGCAAGCTGAACTTAGCCCACTCGCTGCGCTACCGCCCCTTCGACACCTACCTGCTGGAGGCCGCCCCTTGGGAGCGGCAGCGGGACGAGTTGCTGGCGCAAACGGACCTCGTGCATCTACGCGAGCCGGGGTCTTGGTTGACCGAGTGGCAAGCCAAGCTGGCCACCGCCTTCGCCCGCACCTGTGAGCGGCTGGACGCCGGCACCAACCCCGGCGTGCGGGCGCGCGCCAATGGGCGACCCCGCTTCCTGACGCCGGCCCGGCCCCTGGACGAGGACGCCCCCGCCGCCCGGCCGCTGTTTCCCGGACCGGGCCTGATTTCCCTGCACGAGGTGCTGCACACGGTCAACCAGCAGTGCCACTTCACCGACTGCCTGACCCATTGGAGCCCCCGCAATCGGCCACCCCGGCCCGCGGAGCGCGTATTCTTCGCGGGCCTCATGGCCTATGGCTGCAATCTGGGGCTGACCCGGATGGCCCACGCCACCAAGCACGTGGCGCTCGCCACGCTGGAAAATACCGTCAACTGGTACTTCTCGCTCGAGAATCTGCGCCGGGCCAACGACGCGGTTATCGCGCTGACGGGCAAGTTGCCCGTTAGTCGCCTGTTCAAGCGCCACCCCGAGGTGGTGCACACCTCCTCCGATGGCCAGAAGTACTACGTGGCCGTCGATTCGATTCACGCCACGCATTCTTATAAGTATTTCGGCCAGGAGAAGGGCATCGTTTCCTACGGCTTTCTCGACGACCGTCACCGGCTCTTCTACTCGACCACCTTCAGTTCGTCCGAGCGCGAAGCCGCCTATTTGGTCGATGGGCTGCTGCACAACGACGTGGTGGAGTCCACCATCCATAGCACGGATACCCACGGCTTCACGGAGGTCAACTTCGCCCTCACGGCCTTTTTGGGAATCGAATTCGCGCCGCGCATCCAGTCCTTTCAGGACCAGCAACTCTACGCCTTCGCCGGCATGGACGTGCCCGACCTGACGGCCTACGGCCTGGCCCCGGTCAAGTACATCGACCACACTCTTATCGAGGCCCAGTGGGATACGCTGCTGCGGTTGGTGGTGAGCCTCAAGCAAAAGCACGTGACGGCTTCCACGCTGCTGCGTCGGCTTAACTCCTACTCGCAGCAGCACCCCGTCTACCTGGCCCTGCGTGAGCTGGGCCGGGTGGTGCGCACCGAATTTCTGCTCCGGTATATGGACGACCAGAGCCTGCGCAAGCGCATCGACGAGCAGCTGGATAAGCTCGAAAGCACGCATACCTTCGCCCGGGCCGTGTTCTACGGCCAAAACGGGCAGATTCCGTACGCCGGCAAGGAAGAGCAGCAGTTGGCTGACGCCTGCAAACAGCTGGTGCAGAATGTGATTGTGTGCTGGAATTGCCTTTACCTGAACCAGTACCTATTTCAGGCCCCGGCGGCCGGGCGCCAAGCGGTGGCCGATGCCATCGCGGCGAGTTCACCCGTGAGCTGGCAGCATATCAACCTGCACGGTGAGTTTGACTTCTCCGAAGACGCCCTCAAGGACTCCCTCCGCTTTGATGTAGAGGCCCTGTTGGCTTTCAACTGGGAGCACACCGCTAACCTTCCCGATTAACTTTTGGACCAAACTTTTAACCAAGGCCAATATCCTCAAAGCGAGCCTGAAATTCAGGGTCTTTCAGCATTGCCCCAATGTCTGCAATAGAGTTCATAGGAAAGGTTTGGGGAGGTATCTTTGCCCTAGCGCGTGAGGTTGTCTCCCGCCGCCACGGCTGCCTGAAAAGGCAGAAGCCCGTGGTTGGCGCCACGGGCTTCTAAGTGGGTGGATACGTTCATTCCATTCTGTTAGCACACATGGAGAACAAC
>MWVV01000766.1_pt1 | contig 11615 bp, 12 predicted proteins | sample 1047281 | NCBI WGS metagenome assembly MWVV01 (sample SAMN06349986, study PRJNA376086) | soil metagenome | isolation source: PT-2 sample Antarctic (ecotone) soil | place: Antarctica | collected 2015-01-13 | reverse complement strand
GATTCATTTACAAAGCAAATAAATCTTGGTCTTTTCAGCCATTTTACTGGAATATTCGAGCGCGAAATACGAGCGGCAAATTTGGGATTGAACATCGTCTGAACTTGCGCGTCGGATACCGTTTTCCGTTCAAAACATTCAGCTTGTCGCACCGCAGCGGGTTCGAGCGTCGTTTCAGAAGCCCGCGAAATTCGTTGCGTTATCGTCCATCGCTAACATTTGAAAAAGATATTCCAAAAAATTTTATCTCAAAAGCAAAATTGTTTGTGACCGAAGAAATTTTTTATGATTCAATTCTCAAAAGATTTTCGCGCAATCGGTTCACTGTCGGAGTTACACGTCCGCTGACCAAACAATTGTCGCTCGACGTTTATTATATGCGGCAGAACGACGGGTTTTCACGCCCCGGAAATCTTAATGTAATCGGCACGAGCTTTAAAGCACGACTGTAAAAAGGGAGAAAAATGATGAAATTATTGAAATATCGGTACGAATTTCACCTGCGAAAAAGCTGAAAGTAAGAAATGAGATAGGGAAAAGATTGCACCGTGAATACCCTTTTTTTACCTTTTACTTATTTCATTCTTTCCATTTTTTCTTTTAATGAAACGAGTCTTTTCCGCGCTTCGACGGCTTCGGATGAATTGGGAAATTTTTGGGTAATTTCGCGCCAACTCGCGCCGTCGTAATGGAGAAGTCGAGTGTTTGAATTAAAAAGAAAATTGATGTTAATTTTCCGGTAGCGGTCGAGCGCGACGAAATTTAGATAAAAGCTGTGCAGAGGGGCGCCGGAAGCCGCCATTTCACGGCGGTCAAGCCTTCTCGTCGCATCGCCGGAAATTTTTAGAGCTATCTCTTCCAGCAAATCCCCCAACAGTAGAAGAATCGCCGGACGCAAAGGAGAGTCGGCAAAAGTTTCAAAAAAAATCTGCGCTCGCTCAATTTGTTCAAAACCCTCGGAAGCTTGGATGAGTTTAGCCAGACGCGCATCGTCACCGCGCCGAAATCTTCCGGCAACGGCTTCCGCCTGCACCCATCCAAAATTATTTGGCGGAGCGCTAACCCGGTAAAAAGTTACGCCGTCGGCTTCCTTTGAATTCAAAACCGAAATTTTTCTGCCGTTCTGCATTCTCATAAAAGATTTTGAAAAAAGGCTCGGCTCAAGACGCAAAACGCCTAATCTTTCATCAACGACGATTGCCGTGTTTGAATTTTCGCGCATTGTTTGAGCAGCGAGGGCGGGCTTCCTGATAATTTTTGATGAAATACGCCGCTTTTGCGCTTCCGCGTTTGTTGCGAAAACAGAAATGAATAAAAGGATAAAAAATAAAAAGTGTTTCATACGATTCTCCTTTGTTTTGAAGAAGTTAAACGTTGATAACTTGAAAGATTTCTGCCTGAAACTAAATTAGCTTTTGCTTTTGAGCCGCGCATTTTGAATTCTGTCCTGTACTCCGGCATGGTGAAAATAACAAATCGCACTCGCCAGAGCGTCTGCTGCGTCGTGCGGTTCCGGCACGGTTTTTAGTTTTAATAAAATGCGCACCATTTCCTGAACCTGATGTTTCTGCGCGTTTCCATAACCGACAACTGTTTGTTTAATGAGGCGCGGGCTGTATTCGGCGATTTTCATTTTCGCTTTTTCGCCCGTCAAAAGCACAACGCCGCGCACTTGTCCGAGCTTGAGCGCGACCTTTACATTATTTGCGTAAAAAGCTTCTTCAATCGACAAAACATCGGGCTGGAATTTGGCGATTACTTCTTCGATGTCGTCGCTGATTTTCAAAAGTCGCTTCGAAAAAGCGTCGCGCGGACTCGATTTTACCGTCCCAAAATCAACCGGCGAATATTTCAAACCGCTGCCTTCGATCACGCCCCAACCGAGAGTTTCGCTTCCCGGATCAATACCCAAAACACGCATTCGGTAATGATAGACTAATTTTTGTAATTTGCGTCCTCAAGATACTCTGAAATTGGCGTAAAAACAAGTAAAAAATTTTACGCTGCAAATCTCTGATATAATTTGATTGCTTTTTGAGATTTGCAGATTACGCGGATTCGGGCATTTATCGTAAAATAAAAATTGGATGACACACACAGATTTTAGTGAATCAGTTCGCGCCCTGCTCTCCGAAATTGTCGATTATGCTGGACTTTTTCCGCCGTCGCAGCTTTCGATGACGGATGCCGTCGCCAATTACGCGAATTATAAAAAGAGTGATCACGACTGGATGCTCGGGCGTTTTGTTATTCCGGTGGCGCGGCTTGACGAATTTTTGGAAAGCGCGCGCGGAGTTTTATCTGACAATAAATTTGGCGTCTGGAAACTGAGTGTTTTGGCAGGCGATGATATTTTTGAAACTGTACGCCAAATTGAGGATTTTAACGGGGCAAACGCGCCGTCTGTTGTTTGTGATTCGATTGAAGTAAAGGCTGACACAAGCTGTATGATTGAAGACATCGCGCAAATTATTCCGGCACATTTTGCGACTTACTTTGAACTTTCGATTAACAAAAACTTAGCCGATTTAGTTCAGGCGCTGGCGATTCGCGGGCACCGCGCCAAGATTCGCACTGGCGGAGTAACGGAAAGCGCTTTTCCAAAAAATGAACAGATTATTCGCTTTATAAAAACTTGTCTGGCGGCGAAAGTTCCTTTTAAGGCAACCGCCGGACTTCATCATCCGCTACGCTCGATAAAGCCTCTGACTTATGAAATAAACGCTGCGACTGGCACAATGAACGGATTTCTCAATGTTTTCTTGGCGGCAGGTTTTCTGCGGCAAAATTGTCAGGAAAAATTGATTAACGAACTTCTCGAAGACGAGCAAGCTGAAAATTTCGCGTTTAACACGGACGGAGTTTTTTGGAGGCAAAAATATTTTATCAGCACGGCTGAACTGAAAAGTTTACGTAAACAAAATATAATTTCATTCGGCTCCTGCTCGTTTGAAGAACCGATTACGGATTTACAGGAAATTGGTTTGTTATAGCAACGAAATTTTTTAATCAAATATATCTACAAACACTACATTTTGACGGAGTTAAAAACAAATTAATTATGATATACGAAACAAATAAAACACACGACCAAAATTTGAAAAGCTGGGTTGAATCAGCCAACGCTCTCGACACGGATTTTCCGATTCAAAATTTGCCGTTCTGCGTTTTCGCGCGCGGCTGTACTTACGAAAATGTTCGAGTCGGTGTCGCCATCGGCAATTTTGTTTTAGACGTTTACGCCTGTTACGAATGCTGTCTTTTCGACGATGAATCTTTTACTATCGCCATTGCTGCCAGCAATTATTGTCTCGACCATTCGGTAATGAAAAAAAACGCGAATCTGCAAAAGGCTTTTCGCAGTCGTTTGGTAGAAATTTTATCCGCTGATGCTGATGAAGAAACACAAAAACAAGTCAAACGAAATTTGATTCCGATGGACGAAGTAGATTTTTATATGCCCGCGCACATTGGCGATTACACCGATTTCTACTGTTCAATCTTTCACGCCTCGAATGTCGGCGCGATGTTTCGACCCGATAATCCGCTGCTGCCGAATTATAAATTTGTTCCAATCGGTTATCACGGACGCGCTTCAAGCATCGTCGTTTCGGGAACGGAAATAACGCGCCCGAAAGGTCAAAATCGGACAGACCCGGACGCGCCGCCCGTTTATGTTTCGTGCAAAAATCTCGACTACGAAATGGAAGTCGGATTTTTTATCGGCAAAGGTAACGAACTCGGCGAGACGATTTCGATTGAAGAAGCGGAAGAACATATTTTTGGACTTTGTCTGGTCAATGATTGGTCAGCACGCGACGTTCAGGCGTGGGAATATCAGCCGCTCGGTCCTTTTTTGGCGAAAAGTTTTGCAACCAGCGTTTCGCCGTTTGTCGTGACGATGGAAGCGCTCGCGCCGTTTCGCACCAATGCGTTTGCGCGTGATGAAAAAGACCCGCAGCCTCTGGACTATTTGTCTTCGGAGGTGAACGAGAAGAATGGCGGCTTTGACATTACACTTGAAGTTTATCTGCAAACCGAAAAGATGCGCGACGAAAACGCTGAACCTTTTCTGCTTTCTCGTTCAAATACGAAAGATTTATACTGGACACCCGCGCAAATGCTAACGCATCACGCATCGAACGGCTGCAATCTGCAAACCGGTGATTTGATGGCGACAGGAACAGTTTCAGGTGATTCAAAAGACGCTCGCGGCTGTCTGCTGGAACTCACCTGGCGCGGTAAAGAACCGATTCAACTTCCGAACGGCGAAGAGCGCAGATTTCTTGAAGACGGCGACGAAGTAATTATGAAAGGCTTCTGCGAGCGTGAAGGTTTTCGGCGCATCGGCTTCGGCGAATGCCGGGGCGTGATTTTGCCATCCGAATAATCTTTTAGCCACTAACAAACACGAAAATTTATTTTGATTTACTGTTCGTGCCATTATGTGTTTGGTAGTGGCTAATTCTAGTTTGACCCTTCGTGTCTTTAATTTTCCCGTAACGCGCGTTTCAAAATCTTTCCCGTTCCGCCAATTGGCAATTCGTCTCGGAATTCAACGTAACGCGGATATTTGTTTGCCGCAAACTGCTGTTTGCACCATTCAATCATTTCATTTTCGGTCAAATTATAATTTTGTTTCAGCACGACGTATGCTTTGACTTCTTCGCCTAGCCTTTCATCTTTCACGCCGATAACCGCGCACAAAGAAACGGCTTCATGCGTCATAATTATTTCTTCGAGTTCGCGCGGATAGATGTTGTAACCGCCGCGCAAAATCATATCTTTTTTGCGATCAACTATTGATAAATAACCGTCTTTATCGATAATTCCGATGTCGCCGGTGTGAAACCATCCGTTGCGGAGGGCTTCGGCTGTTGCTTCCGGGCGCTTGTAATAACCTTTCATTACGTTTGAGCCGCGAATAACTACTTCACCGCGCGTCCCGCACTCGACTTCCACGTCGTTTTCGTCCACGCATTTTACATCGACACCAAAAATCGGCTGTCCGACGGTTCCGGGTTTCGAAGGTTTTTCAAATTGATTAAAGGTAGCGAGCGGCGATGTTTCCGACAAACCGTAGCCTTCAAAAACACGAACGCCAAAAACTTTTTCAAAATCTTTCATTACTTCGACAGGCATCGGCGCGCCGCCGGAACTCGTCACTTTTAAGTTTTTAGCAGTGCGGGAAATGTCAATATTATTTTCTTCGACATACTTTAACAATGCCCAATACATTGTCGGAACGCCGACCCAAAAATTGACGCATTCTTTTTCCATCGCTTCAAGCGTCGCCCGCGGTTCAAAGCGTGGAAGCAGAACGACGCGGTTTCCGGCGTAAAGATTGACGTTCATTTGCACGGTTTGCCCGGTGGTATGAAAAAGCGGCAGCGTAATCAGACAGGTTTTCTGCAATCCGTCTGTAAAATCTAAAACCGGCAGGTGAATGCCGTAACACGTCGTCACGTTAGTCATTAGATTCAGGTGAGTGAGTTCTGCGCCCTTTGGCTGTCCGGTTGTGCCAGAAGTGTAAAGAATCGCGCAGGTGTCGTTCGCTTTGGTCGGAAATGTCTCAAAAGTTTCCGGTTTATTTTTGGTAATTTCAGTCAGAGTTTGCGCGCCTGCAATCGGCGAAGCCCCCATCGGATCAATCGTCATTACAACAATGTTTTCGCAGGTTGCAACTTTATCAAAACCTTCTTTAACTGTTTGCGCCAATGGAAGTTCGGATGTTCCTTCAAAGACGAAAACGGCTTTCGCGTCGGAATCTGTTAAATGATATGCAATTTCACGCGGTTGAAACAAAACATTCAAAGGTACAACCGCCGCGCCAACTTTCATGATTGCATAATAAACAATGGGGAAAAATGGCAAATTCGGGCAGCACAACGCGACTTTATCGCCGTGTCCGATGTTCAACTCGACTAGAGCGTTTGCCACCCGATTCGAAAGCGCGTTAAGTTGCCCGTAACTAAAACGCATTTCATTCCACACAATCGCGTCCTTGTCCGGGGCAAGGCGCGCGTGATGCTCAATAATCGAAGCTAAATTAAGAGTAGTCGCACCATATTCCATAAATCTATTTAACCAAAGATAAATGTAAATTCAGAAAAAAACCCAAAATCTAAAATCCAAAATCCAAAATCAAACAGTCATTCCGCCATCGACAACAATTGTTTGACCGGTAATATAACCTGAAGCGTCCGAGGCTAAAAAAACTGCCGCGCCTTTGAGTTCTCCTTCCTGACCGATGCGCGGAATGACGTTGTTTTCTTGAATTGAACGCTCATAAATATCGATTACCGAATCGGCAAGCCTTGAGTGAAAAAATCCCGGTGCAATCGCGTTGACGCGAATTCCTCTGCGTCCCCAACTTGCCGCCAGTTCGCGCGTTAAACCGATTAGTCCGGCTTTGCTCGCCGCGTAACCCGCGTAGAATGGTCCGTTTGCGGAAGACTTTAAACCGGCAATCGATGTGATATTGATAATCGAACCGCTCGACTGCTTGAGCATTTCGCGCCCGACGGCTTGTGCGAATAAAAAGCAGCCAGTTAAATTAACATCCAAAACCATCTGCCATTTTTCGAGCGGCATTTCTTCCGGCATCGCGCCCCAGGAAATTCCCGCGTTGTTAATTAAAACGTCGATTTTCCCGAATTTTTTGATAGTTTCGTCAACTACCTTTTGAATTTCATCCGTTTTTGAAACATCGCAAAGTTTTCCTTCGACCTTGAAGCCGCGCTCTCGAAATTCTTTCATAGTTTCGTCGAGCCATTCGGCGCGCCGGGCGCACAACATCAAACTCGCGCCCGCTTCGGCAAGTCCTTCCGCCATTTCTTTGCCAAGCCCGCGTGAGCCGCCGGTGACAATCGCCGTTTTGCCGCTCAAATCAAACAACTCTTTGATCGATTTTGCCACCAGTTTTCTCCTGTTTTTAACTTCAAGATGCAGAAAATTAAATAATTTTTTTTTTGAATCTTAAATTAACAGATTTATTTTTGCTTGACTATCTTTGCCTCGCCGCATCTTTCTCGTTAAATTATTCTAATGAGTAAAACACAAAAAGAACTCGCCTTTTTGCGCGATCTTTATATCGAAACGGATTGGACCGAGCGTTTCACAAACATTTTTGACGAAAACTTCAAGTTTTCAGGCGAAAAAAAAATACTTTACGTTAATGCCGGAGCCGGAAGTCACGCGCTTGCCCTGCGCAAAAAAATAAAAAACGACCCGGAGTTTTTCGGCGTTTGCGAGAGTCAGGAATTATTAACGATTGCCAAAGCAAAAGACGAAGCGGTTAAAACCGGAATCAATTTTTTAAAAACACTGCCGAAAGGCGAATTCGACGCGGTTATCGCTGACGCAAGTTTTGTGCGCCCAAAGAATCTTAAAGAATTTCTGGAGCAGAAGATTAGCGCCTCAAGCAGGCAATTCATTTGCCTATTGCCAACGGCGGGCAGCTTCGGCGAAATATTTTCGATTCTCTGGGAAAGTCTTTTTGATCTTGATCTGCTTGAGAAAAGCGCGGAAGTCGAGCGCCTAATCAGCGACATTCCGACAACTATACGCCTCGAAGATTGGGTGAAAGATTCGGGCTTGTCCAAAATCGAAATCGTTACCAAAAATGAATATTTTGATTTTGAATCGGGCGAAAAATTTATCACCGCGCCGCTTGTCGCAGATTTTTTACTTCCCGCCTGGCTCGATTTTCTCGGTAAAAAAGAGCAAACAAAAGTTAGACGAAAGCTCGTGCAGGCGATTGACGATGACCGCAACGATTTGGCTTTCCGCTTTTCGGTCAAAGCGACATTGTTAATCGGTGAAAAAAATTAGCAGCGTTTAGGTGACTGTTACCTCAAAGGGTAAAGACATTTTATGGAAAAAAATAACTGGCTAAGCAATCCGCATCTCTACAGCCACGGCTGCACATTGTCAGCGTACGGAATAAATTTTGATTCGGAATCTTTTTTGAGCGAAATAAGTTTTGACCCGGAACTGGTAATTTTCAAAGGACAAATGGGTTATAAAACATTTGAATGGGTCGGCGAAGTCAAACCGAGAGACAAAGAGATATTTGAGTATTCGCATTTAATTTTGAAAGTAAGCAAATCCGAAGCGCATCCGACGCAAGTTGACGAAGCAGCTTTGTTTTTAAAGCAGTATCAAAAAGAAATTAAAAGATTATCTGAGTTTCCTCAAGTAGAAACGGTTTCGCTGCAATTTAGTGTGGCAGAAGGCGAGCTGCGAGAAAATCTGTCCCGCGATTTTATGGATTTAGCTTTTGGGTGCGGGATTAGCAGCGTATTATCATGAGAATACTTTACTTTTGCCTTTACCTTTTTTCTTTTGCCTTACCGCTTCAGGTTGTTCGACCAAACAATATTTCTATTGCATACTTTTTATAAATGACTCAAGAATCGGAAAATATTCCTACCAAGACGGACGAAAAGTTTTTTACCAAGCCGCTGATTATAATTTTTATTACTATTTTTATCGACCTGGTCGGATTTGGTGTCGCCATTCCGGTTCTGCCCGATTATGCCAAAAATGAATTCGGCGCGTCGCCTTTTGTAATCGGCTGGCTGATCGCGTCCTATTCGATAATGCAGTTTGTCTCGACGCCTTTTCTCGGACAGCTTTCAGACCGTTACGGTCGCCGCCCTGTTTTATTCGTCAGCCTTTTGGGAACGAGCCTTGCTGCCTTGATTACGGGGCTTTCCAACACGCTCTGGCTTTTATTTTTCGGGCGCATTTTCGACGGCATCACAGGCGGTAATATCTCAACGGCGCAAGCTTATATCGCCGACATCACAACAAAAGAAAATCGCGCTAAAGGAATGGGTTTAATCGGCGCGGCGTTTGGTCTGGGATTCATTTTCGGTCCGGCAATCGGCGGAATTTTGAGTAAATTCGGCACGCACACACCGTTCTTTTTCGTGTCCGCCTTGGCGCTAATCAATGCCATTCTGCTCTATTTTATCTTGCCGGAATCGCGTAAATTTACTGAAAACGCCACGCCTCAAAACCGCGCAGGACGCTTTAGTGAACTTTTTGATTCATTAAAAGATTCACGTTTCGGAATTGTTACGCTGCTCTACTTTTTGCTTGTTGTCGCTTTTTCGATTATGACGACGGTTTTTGTGCAGTACACGATGTTTCGTTTTGGTTATAACGCCGAGCAAAACGGTTATCTTTTCGCGTATATCGGAATTTTGGCAATCATTCTGCAGGGCGGAGTTTTCGCGCGTCTGGTCGAAAAATTCGGTGAAATGCGGCTTGTCGTGACGGGCAGTTTTCTACTGGTGGCAAGCTTTTTCGCCGTCCCGTTTGTCGGACCTGAAACGGGCGGTTTAACGGCTTTGCTCATCGGAATCGCGTTCTTTTCAATCGGAAATTCGTTGTCCTCGCCCGCGTTGACCAGTATCGCTTCAAAGGAAGCACACGACGAAGCGCAGGGCAAAGTTTTAGGTATTCTGCAGTCGGCGGCAAGCCTCGCGCGCGCAATCGGTCCGGCGCTTTCGGCGTTTTTACTTTACAGCGCAACGGCTCCGGACAATATTTCTGACGACACGCTTTATCTGACTTTTTGGACGGCTTCGGCAATTATGCTTGTCGCGTTTCTGATGGCGATTTATTTTGCTAAAACTGAACGGCAAAAATCATTAATTTAATACTTTAGCCGTAATCAACGTTAACCGTAAAATTTATTTGTTTGCGATAATTTGCGGTTAATTGTTCTCTTAACTAATTCTTCCAGCCCCAGGGCGCTTCGGGCGTTTCAATTTCTTTTGTCAAATCAAATTTTATGCTGAAAAATCTTTCCGTCCCTATTCGCCGCAGATTATACGTAAAATACTCGCTCGGCACGAGTTCAACCCACCAGACATTTGACGCGGCAGGAGGGAGAATATTGACAGTTTGCTGATCGGCGGAAAACATCTGTCTCGTCGGCGAGCCGCTGCTCGTCGTCTGTCCGCCATACATCGTTATTTTATCGGGCGTTCCGTCTTCGTGACGATGATCGTGTTTCAGGAGGATTTGGTCTTTCTCTTTTGTTAAAACCCAGGTTCTCGATTTATTTGCGCCGACAAAAAATGGAATTCGGGTGCGGGTTTTCTCGCAAGCGCGAACGTGCATCACGAGTTCTTTACCTTTAAAATCAACGTCATTTTCAGGCGCGGAAATAAGCGTTCCCGCATAACTCTTGCCGCACAATTTTTGTAGTTCCGTCCAGAAAACAAAACTGCCGGAATTTGATTTTGCCTGAGGAAACGCCGATTGATTAAAAGTAAAAACTGAAAACAAACCGAGCAACAAGAATTTCAGAGTTATGTGTTTCATATCTTTTGCGCCGAAATTAAATCTTAATTTTTCTTTGAATAATCTTCATACTCAATAATCTTGTCTATAACTTTATAAGGCTTCGTTTTCTTTCTTCTAATTTTTATCACCCAAATTTTATTATAGACAGATTCGTCCAGAGATTTATATTTATCTTGTTTAACCAACAAATTAACCAGCGCGGGCGTTGTGTTGCTATGTCCGACAACGACAATTTTCTTTAATTTTCCCGACGTTAGAAACTCGGCAAATTGATCCAAACTTCGCGGGTCGTAGATTGAAATCATCCGCCCTTCCTCGCTCGCCAGAGGTCGCGCCGTCGCTCTTGTCCGTATCAGATTCGTTGAAAAAATCGCGTCCGGATGAAATTTGCTTATTATCTCGGCAAATTTTTGCGCTCTCAATTTTCCTTCCGTCGAAAGTTCAGGATTTGCACTGTCGGCATTTTCCGAAACGTCTTTCTCCGCGTGTCGCAGCAAAATTATGGTCAGCTTTTTGTGTTGAGCAAAAACGCTCTCGTCTGCCAAAGTAAAAAACAATAATCCAAATAAAAGAGAAACAAAAATTTTCATATCATCAAATTTGCGCCAGACATAAAGTTAAAAATAAAGTTATTACATAAATTCAAAAAAGAAATTTCAAACAAACATTTTCCCCGGATTCAAAATGCCGTTCGGGTCGAAAACTCGTTTGATGTCCCCATTATTTGAACTTTAATTTAGCTGATTTCAACTATTTCTTCACCCCTGTTCAGCAAATCAATCGCATCCCGAAGCGTTTTCGATAAAATGATTTTGAGATTTGAGTTTGATGTGTTTCCGCAAGTCAGCCAGATGATTTTCGGCGGTGAACCGAAACGGTCGAGAAGCGAGACAAAATCGCTGTCTTTGGTCATTACAATAGCGTTTGCTTTTTTGGCGGCGGCAAAAATCTCTTCGTCTTCCGCGTCACGCAAGCCCACATCGCGTAATGCAGTCGTTTTGATATTGAAATTGCTTTCAATCCAGACGGCAATTGCCGGAGACAGTTGCGCGTCAATCCATATCGTCATGCGGCTATTAAAACGGCGTGATTAAGTTTCCGCGAAGCATATTGCAGACACGCCTGTAAATCTTCGGCTTCGAGGTCAGGCATTTCTTCGAGAATTTGTTCGGCAGTGAGTCCTGCCGCAAACAAATCCAAAACGTCCGTGACGCGAATTCGCATTCCGCGAACGCACGGACGACCGCCGCATTGTTTGGGATTAGTCGTAACTCTTTCTGATAAATTTTGCG
>MWVV01000765.1_pt1 | contig 11616 bp, 9 predicted proteins | sample 1047281 | NCBI WGS metagenome assembly MWVV01 (sample SAMN06349986, study PRJNA376086) | soil metagenome | isolation source: PT-2 sample Antarctic (ecotone) soil | place: Antarctica | collected 2015-01-13 | reverse complement strand
CGAAGAGTTGTCAATAGAATAAACTTACCAGGGAAAAGAGCCGTTGTTAAAGGTGGCTCTTTTCATTCCATTAAATTATTATTCACCCTTCTCCCGCTTACCAGTAAGAGGGTTTGGCGTTCCTTCTTCTTCCAGGGGTTCTTTGGAGTCGACGAAGCCTTTTAATTCAGTAAGCTGAGGATCAGTTTTGTTTGTTTCTATTCTTTTTTCCTCTCTTTTTTGTTTGTCTTCAACTGGTTGTTGTTTGTCTTCGTTTGAATTTGTTGATAAGCTCATAATGATTTTTTTGTGTGTTATTATTAGATAACAAAAGTATTAAATAAAGGTTCATTAAGCAAGATCAAACAAAAGCCCGGCTACTTATACTGCTGCAATCCTGATTATAGTTTCATTGCTGCTTTACATATTCCACCAATAAGTCAGCTTTAGTACCAGGGCACGGTTTCTTACCGATAAAGGCGCCGGTAAATAATTATCGGTATAAACAATAAAAAGATCTGAAGCAGGCTTATACCGCCATTGAAATCTTGTGTTCAGGTTAATATTTTTTTGCTGTTCGTTGTATTGTACAAAAGTGGTAAAGAACAATTTATTTGTCATGGTTACATCTATCCGTGGGCCTATAAGCAAAAAGGTTGTTCTGTTCCATGGAGCAGGTAAATCAATATTATTATAACTCGTGCTTAAGGCGAGATTTACATAAGGTTGAAAACGATAGCCAACATCTGCAGTAAGATTAAGCCGTGTACCATTTGCATAATAACCACCATAACGCGTAGAGAACCCATAAGTAAGTACACTTTGGGGCTTTGAAACAAACTCTGTTCCAAATGAGTTCCATGTATGTTCTGTTCCACGCGCTAAAGTGTCTTTCTTAAAATTGGTAGGATCAAAAGGCTGGAGGAGTTTTACATAGTCGTGAGCAGTCCATACAAAAAAGGTACTTTGGTTACGGAAAGCAGCAGAATAGCCTATAAAACTAAGGTCATCTGTCCGCTTTAAACGCTCGTTGAAATAGGCTGAATACATAAACCTGGGGCCATGACTTAATACCTTACCGCCTTTTGGAAAAAATGTATGACCAACTTGTGGGTTAATCCTTATATATCCCTGTCTCGGCACGTATCCTACCTCGGCATTGTAGTTCTTACCAACATATTCATGCTGCCATAAAAGAAGCCAACTACGACTTGCATATTGAAGATGACCTGCATGAACATAATCCTTTCCCGACTTGCCGGGAGTAAAAGATTTTAGGAACATAGATTTACCCGTCCATAAATTATTAGATGATGCGAGGTTATATTCCATACCAATGTTGCGGTTATAATCCGAATAAAGAGGTTTGGTGGAGTTAATATCAGGATGATAATTTAAAGATTGTTTATTGATGAAGATCATCCCGATGTTAGACCGTGAAAATACACGCCGCTGCACTGAAGCTACTGTGAAATTTTGCGCAGGCAAACCACTTTCATCTATTTTGCGTGTCTGCATATTCATTGCCCCAATGCGCCAGTCTTTATTGGGCTTACCGCTAACTCTTGCTCCAAAATTTATAGGCACTCCCAGGCCAATACGCCGTGAAAAAAAAGGCCTGATAGATTGATAACCGAAGTTGGCAAACAAGTCGCCGTTCTCTAAAAAGAATTGCCGCCTTTCAGGAAAGAATAATTCGAACCTGTCGAGGTTGGTCACTTGCCTGTCCACTTCAACCTGCGAAAAATCGGGGTTAACTGTAAGGTCTAAATTAAGCGAGGAAGTGAGTGCAATCTTGGCATCTGCACCTATGTCTTTACGGTAATCTGCGGGCTTATTATTCTCGTAATTTTTGGACAGCCCACCTAATGCATAGGGAATAATTGAAACGTTAGCTCCCGCCAAAGGCGGAGGCTGATCCCAAACAAGAATGCCTGTATAAGCGAGCGAAGCTGTTGGAAACTGGCGCGGCACCGGCGCCCAGGAACTCTTTTCAGTTGTCTTTAAATCAAGCCTGCTAAAATTTATTCCCCATCGGCTTATGCCTTTTTTATAACGAATGCTTTTAAAGGGGATAGCCATTTCGAGTATCCATTTATCGCTGTAATTCTTTACTTCCGAAACCCATTTGTTATCCCAGTTCAAATCTGCCCTGCCACCTTCGAACAGCGTACCATCCCATTGGGCTCCTGCAGCATTAGCGCCAAAAGTAAATCCATTCGTCTGGTCATCAAAAGGATCCATGAACAAAAGGAAATTATCATTCTTTCCAAAATTAAAATCGCGCCGTAGAGACTCCACAAAATAGGGCCCTGGTAAGGCTTGAAAGCAAACAGCAATAAGATAAAGATTATGATCATCATAAGTCATGCGAACTTCAGTTCGCACCTTCGCGTAGCTGGTATCCATTGGCAGCACCATAAAAAAATGAGTTGCCACTTCGGCTTCATTCCACACAGGCTCATCCATTACTCCATCAACCTTAAGGTTAGCCGATGTTTTATGAATATGCAATTGAACTGCTTCATTCTTTTTTTGACCATTCGCTGTAAAACAGCCTAAAGCAAGAGGAAACAGTAACCATATTTTTATTGAGAAGGCAGCTACAAATTTTTTCAAATCAATTTATTTGAAGGAGTGGAAGCAATTGTTTGATTTATGGTAAATGTAAAACTATCAGGAAGAATTTTTAGAAATAGTGTAAAATGAATTTGTGTTTGATCAGGGATTACTTTCATGGTATATGTTTTATAATATAGTCCCTTAAACCAAAAGCAATTGCCCCTGTTATAGTTCCTGATAATTTTTGCTTATGGAGAACGCCTTTCTTATATACATCATTTTTCTCGTAGTCATTTTGTTTCTTGTAATGCTGGCGCAACGGCTAAAAGTTTCTTATCCTATCGTTTTAGTGCTTGGAGGCTTAATGCTGGGGTTTGTGCCAGGCTTGCCAATTCCCGAAATTGATCCTGAACTAATATTTCTCATCTTTCTGCCACCGCTGTTATATGAAGCTGCATGGCAAACCTCGTGGAAGGACTTCTGGAAGTGGCGCAGGGTCATTGGTTCTTTTGCCTTCGGAATTGTTATCCTTACGTCGTGCGTAATAGCTTTTGTATCAAGTTCCGTCATTCCTGGTTTTACTTTGCCATTAGGGTTTTTATTAGGGGCCATCATATCGCCCCCTGATGCAGTTGCTGCAACGTCCATTTTAAAAGATGTAAAAATTCCAAAAAGGTTGGTCACAATTATTGAAGGTGAAAGTTTGCTAAATGATGCCTCCAGCTTAATTGTTTTCAGGTTTGCCCTTACAGCAGTTATATCAGGCACCTTTGTTTTTCAGGAAGCTGCAACCAGTTTTTTTGTAGTGATACTTATGGGCACTCTTACCGGACTTGGTATTGCCTTAGTATTTTATGCCATCCATCGTTGGCTGCCAACTACTCCCAGCATAGATACCGTTCTTTCTTTTATTGCCCCATATATCATGTACATAACCGCAGAAAAGTTTCATTTTTCAGGGGTATTAGCAGTGGTAAGCGGCGGGCTGTTTCTTTCGTATCGAAGTCATAGTTTTCTAAGTCATCTTAGCCGCATAAGAGGAACGAATGTATGGTCAACAATAGGGTTTGTATTGAATGGAATTATATTTATGCTTATCGGGCTTGAGCTTCCGTCAATTGTAAAACAGCTTGGTACTGCTTCATTAGGCAATGCTATAAAGTATAGTTTAATCATTAGTGTAGTCTTAATCGTTACACGGCTTATTTGTACATTAGGTGCATCTTTATGGACAATGATAATTAGCAATTTCATTAAAACTGCTGACAGTAATCCTGGTTGGAGAGACCCTTTAATAATAGGATGGGCAGGAATGCGCGGGGTTGTATCGCTGGCATCTGCTTTATCCATTCCGTTGTTAATAAACAATGGCGTCGCATTTCCGCAACGAAACCTTATCCTGTTTATCACTTTCGTTGTTATATTGATTACACTGATTTTTCAGGGGTTAACTCTGCCATTGATTATACGATGGGTTAATCCAAAGGAGAAAGATTATCCTGTTTCTGCCGAAGACCAGGACAGGCGTCTAAGAGAAAAGCTTGCAAAGTCGTCGTTAGACTTACTAACTAATAAATACAAAGATGAAGTAGATAAGAATGAATTACTTCAAAGCCTTAAGCTAAGACTCGAAAGTGACATTAAATTTTTAGACAATTTAAACCAGCATGAACAGTCAGAAGAAAAAGAGCAGGAACTTATAATTAGTTATAAAGAAATATTTTCAAAAATAATAGACGAGCAAAGGCAGTTGCTGCGACAAAGAAATAAAAAGGCTGAAGTGGACGAAGAGGTAATAAGAAAACACCTTGCTCAACTCGATCTTGAAGAGGAAAGGTTAAGACAGTTGTTTGGTAAGATTGGGCAATCTGCAACCTGACACTTCTAAGTTTTACCATGTTGTTCTGCTTGCAATAAATAGTTCCTTAGCTTTAAAAAACCCTGCTTCAACTAATCATCGAAAGAACAACTCCTAACTTCAATAACAATAAAGATTAAGGTAAGCGGGGTACTTGCTTCTACATTCCTAAAAATGAATCCAGTTCCATCTCAATTTATTATTCGATAATTCAAGAGATGGGGCGGGGAACTTAAACGAATTCAACACACCAAAAGTTAGCTTTAGAAATTTGCTTTTGGTGCGTATTTTACTTAGATCAATATCAGGCGCAATATAAAACTGGCGATACCTTTTAATATCCCGTCGGTCTAAAGTTACATTGTCATGTTCATCCTTCCACACATTCACCCTTGCGCCAAACATTCCTTCTGCACCGTAGCCTCCTGCTATATTTAACCATGCCGGTAAATTGCTATGGGGCAAAAAAGATTTTAGGTTAGCACTAAGCCAGTAAGTCTGGCCGTTATAATCTTTCAGCATTCTTTCCAGTGTACTACTGCCATAAATAACATTAGCTCTTTGGTCTAACTGCAGGTTGCCATATTCTTTACGATGAAATGAAAATTTATAGCGCATACGTTGTTCATTCCACGCCAACTCCTGCGAAACCAACAAACCGCTTCCAACCATATTGGCGGCAAAGTCTCCCCAACTCCAGCCCCATTGTGCACTGAAACCGTCGAGTACTTCAATAAGTGTTTGGTAAGCCGCCCCGCTCATTCCGCCAATCCAAATTCGTTGATTGCGGCTTAAGCCTGCCCATCTCCACATTTCCATACTGCCATAACTTTCAATATAAGCGGCGTAGGCATGTCCAAACTTGTCTATCTGCTTCCATTCTCTGTTGTCATCAAAAGTATGAAAGTTGGTTTGCGGATATTGGCTGTACCAGCTTTTATATAAAGCCGCCATTGAACCTCCGTAGCCTGCAATATTTCCTGCTGCAACAAGTGTAACCCTCTTTTTATTGTAAGCATATCCTTTACCTGGAAAACTATAACCGATCTCATTTCTGCTGAACTTACTGTTTTGGTTTATTGTGTCTTTTAAAGAAAAGGTGGTATCTGCAACCGCAGTTCCTGTACTGTCGGTTGCCTGCTGGGAAAAGGATGCAACAGAAAATAATACAAAGAGTAAAGCCTGCAAAATTTTTTTCATGATCAGATAATCAAACGTACGCGATTAAAACAGGGATGGTTGTTTTTTACTTCCTTTTAATCATTAAATATTCTTAAACTTGCCTTCGCAAAAATAAGGGCTGGATGCTATTGTTGCAGTTGTAGCTCCTTCTCCTCTGCAGAGAAACATTAGATGCTATTGCTGCAGTAACCTCCCTCTCCTTTGGAGAGGGACAGAGGGTGAGGTGAAAACAATGTTGGTATTATAATTTCAGGAAACTAAAACATAAAGTTTAATTATGAATGCTTCGATCTTAGAAAAAGTAAATGTATGGATGCAGGGAAATTACGACGAGACTACAAAAGGTGAAGTAAAACGCCTGAAGGATGGCACGCCGGACGAGCTTGCGGAAGCCTTTTACCGTAATCTTGAATTTGGGACCGGAGGCCTTAGAGGTATTATGGGCGTAGGAACCAACCGCATGAATAAATACACAGTCGGTATGGCAACACAAGGGTTTGCGAACTACCTGAAAAAAGTGTATGGCGAAGCTGAAATAAAAGTGGCAATAGCGCACGATTGCCGCAATAACAGTCGTTTTTTTGCTGAAACAGTTGCAAATGTTTTCGCTGCAAACGGCATTAAAGTGTACCTGTTCGAAGATCTTCGCCCAACCCCCCAACTCTCTTTCACTATTCGTCATTTAGGTTGCCACGGCGGCGTGGTTTGCACTGCTTCGCACAACCCTAAAGAATACAATGGATATAAAGCTTACTGGAACGATGGAGGCCAACTTGTACCTCCGCACGATAAGAATGTGATCGCAGAAGTTGAAGCAATTACAGGTGTAGATGAAGTTTTGTGGAGTGGGGGAGAACAGAATATCTCAATGCTTGGTAAGGGTATGGATGAAGCTTTCATTGATATGGTTAAAGGACTAAGCGTTTACCCTGAAGTAATTGAACAACAGAAGGATCTGAAGATTATCTATACTTCCATTCACGGTACAGGAATTACCCTGGTGCCACAGGTTTTAGAACGTTTTGGCTTCACTAATGTAACCATTGTAGAAGAGCAGGCAACACCCGATGGAAATTTTCCAACCGTTGTATATCCTAACCCTGAAGAGAGTGAGGCAATGAGCATTGGCTTACGCAAAGCAAAAGAGCTGAATGCTGATATTTTACTTGGAACCGATCCTGACAGCGACAGGGTGGGCATTGCCATTAAAGACCTTAACGGCAACTGGGTATTAATGAATGGCAATCAAACCGCTGTTCTCGCTTTTAATTATGTAATTGAAGCACGTAAAACAAAAGGGATAGCACAATCAAACGATATGGTAGTTAAAACCATCGTTACCACCGAAATGATTGATAAAATTGCTGCAGCAAATGGTGTTAACTGCTACAGTGTGCTTACAGGTTTTAAATGGATCGCAGAGCTGATAAAGGAAAAAGAAGGTATAGAAAATTATACAGTAGGCGGCGAAGAAAGTTATGGTTTGATGATAGGGGATAAGGTTAGGGACAAAGATGCGATTTCTGCCGTAGCGCTGCTGTGCGAAATGGCAGCTTACGAAAAAAATAAGGGCCGTAGTTTAAATGAAAAGCTGATTGACCTTTATGTGCAATATGGATTTTATAAAGAAAACCTTATCTCAATCACTAAAAAAGGAATGCGTGGCCAGGAAGAGATTGCAGAAATGATGCAGGGTTATCGCGAAAATCCACCTGCAACTATCAATGGTTCGCCAGTTGTACGTTTGCTCGATTACCAAATGCAGGTTGGTAAAAACCTGCAGGAAGGAAATGTTTGGGACATTAAATTACCTAAAAGTAATGTGTTGCAATTTGTATTGGAAGACGGTTCAAAAATTTCAGCACGGCCAAGCGGGACAGAACCCAAGATCAAATTTTATTTTAGCGTAAATACAACTTTGAAAAGTGCTGATAAATTTGAAGAAACTGCAAAGCTTTTGGATGAAAAGATTAAGGCAATTATTACAGATATGCAACTTTAAGTAAAATCAACTCATTATCTGCAACAAACATTCGTAGTGTCAGTCCCATCTTCAGCAATACTTTTTACCTAAACAGTCAAAATCTTATTCAGCCAATCTGAAAACAGGATAGCGTAAATGTGCGGGCTCGTAATAAGGCGAATTTTTATAAACGAAATTAAGTTGTGCACTTGCAGATGCAGACAACTTTGGGTCAGTCTTTTTCTTTTCTTCCAATTGCTGTTTTACTTCGGGATGTTTTAAAACATATTCCGCAGCTACATCTTCCCATCGGTATTCGCTGTAACCTTCTTTTTGTTGTAATATGGCATCAAAAAAATTCCATGCAAAAAAGCTGTCATCACCTGCAGGTTCAAGCATTTCTATTATGTATCTTTTTGCCGGTTGTTTACAACTAACAATATAATCTCCTTTTAAAAATTGTATGGGTTGTTGTTTTTTGCTTGTTACAACATCTGTGTTTTTATGGTGCTTTTCATAAGGGCGTGGCAGGCTCTTATAATCTTCAATGCGATAAACCTCCACTTGCAAAATGGTATCTTTTGATAACCGTCGCATGCTAACGTTATTCAGTTTTAAAATGTCTGTCACTTCGTGCCAGCCTTGCGGAATGATATATGCTTCGGGGGCAGTTATCATATTCGCGCCTTTATAATAGTTGTAAAACTTCACCTGCTTTTCAAAAGGCTTTGTATGGTCGTAAACCAATCGTGACATTCCTGTAACCTCGCTCTTTTTAGTTCCTGTTTCATAACCTTTGAAATCGATCATATCAAACCTGCTGCTATCCACTTTCCAGGTAAGGGCAAATCCTGTTTGTTTTATAACTGCTTCTTCGCTTGCTTTCTTTGTTTCAATGATCTGCTTAGCCTGTTTCGAACTTTCCTCAATCATAGCCCGCATTAAACTATAAGTAGATCGTACCCTTTCAGCAAAAGGCTTAAGCATATGTGTTTCGGGAACAAAGCCCATTGTTTGAAATAACGAAACATAGCCGCTGCTATACCTTGGGGGATCGTAAAAAGCGGCCCAGCCCTTATCAGGATTTGCATCTTCAAAATTTACATAGGGAATAAGAGGCCACTTTTTCTCCTCCATGTTTTTATATAGTGCAGGCTCTAACTTGTTATGTAAAAAATCTCCAACAGGTCCCCCCAGCTTATTATGTTGTGTAGAAAGTAACGTCATGGTATGTTGATAATCTGCTCCGTCGCTTACATGATTATCCATAAAAATGTGAGGTTTTAAATAATGGAAAATGCTTGCAAAAGCTCGTGCATTTCTTGAGTCATTTTTAGTAAAGTCCCGGTTAAGGTCAAGGTTTTGTGCATTTCCTCTAAAGCCATAGCTTTCAGGCCCTTGCTGGTTAACACGTGAAAAAGTATTACGGTTTAAAGCACCTCCAATATTGTAAATGGCTATAAAACCAAGGGCTACATTTTTTGGCGCAGCAATTTTTCCCAAAGCCAAATCACGCAACAGCATCATGCATGCATCTATACCATCCGGTTCTCCGGGATGAATTCCATTATTAATCAAAATAATTGCTTTATCCTTTTGCCATGTCCGCACATCAAAATTGTTATCAGCAGAAAATAAGATAAGGCGTAAGGGATAACCAGCATCTGTAGTATTGAACAGTTTTATCGAAATGCTTTTAAATTGGTTGTCGAGCATTTCATAATACCTGATGCATTCAAAATAGGTAGCGGTTTGTTTTCCGTTAGATTTTTCAAAAGGCGTTATCAAAGATTGGGAGATTGCCTTTATACCTAAAATTAATATATATGCAAAAACGAGAACTTTTTTCATTAATTTTCCCTTATAATTTCATTAAAAATAATGGAAAATAATTACCGGATTTTGCTGGCAGAAGACGAACCAAAGTTAGGGCAGATAATTCAGGAGGAACTTATACAGCAGGGATACCCGACCGATGTAGCCTACGACGGGCTTGTTGCCGAGAAGTTATTTCAGCAGCATAATTATTCTCTAGTGCTGCTTGATGTAAATCTTCCATATAAAAATGGGTTGGCGCTCTGTAAAGAATTCAGAGAAATAAAAAAAAATATTCCTATCATAATGCTAACGGCGCTTGGAGAAATTAATGATAAAATGGATGCTTTTAATTTAGGCGCAGATGATTATATTGTTAAGCCTTTCCACTTTACTGAATTAATGGCGCGGATAAAAGTGTTTTTAAAGCGTTCGGAAACAGGATCGGAACCGGGCGAAAAACTTACTGTAGGTGATTTGGAAATTGATCTTTTAGAAAAAACAGTTACTAAAGACAAAAATACTATCAATCTTACTGCTAAAGAGTTTGCTCTATTGGCGCTATTGGCAAAATCGAAAGGTAAAGTGATTTCGAAGCAGGAAATTCTTGAGAAGGTTTGGGGTCTCAGTTTTGATACAGGCACTAATACCATCGAAGTTTATATTAGTTTTCTCCGAAATAAAATTGATAAACCTTTTGACACCAAACTAATTCACACCAAACCTGGTTTCGGATATTTTTTAAAGGAGTTATAATTCTATGAACCTTAAGCTTCGTATTGCTCTTCTTTTCAGCTTATTTGTGTTCATCATTTTGATGATATCATCCGTAACTATTTTTATTCTTAATGAAAATTTCAGAAAAGATGAATTTTTTAAAAGAGTAGAAAACGAGGCAAAAGAGGCATCGCAATTGTTTATAAAGGGACAGCAATCCAGCTCAGATATTGCTAAAGAAATCAACCTTATCGCTTCTTCCTCTTTGCCTCAGCAACAGATTAGCATCTTTGATTCTTCTTTTAATATTTTATACAGTACACCTAATTACCGTAGCCCAACAATTCCCGTTAAATTTTTTGAGCTTGCACGTAAGAACAAAGAATATCACTTTACTGATGATAAACGCGAAACGGTGATGCTGTATATAAAGGGTCAGGGGCAGCCCTATTATGTTTCAGCTTCGGCTACCGACGTTTATGGCCGCCGCAAAATTGATAATTTAAAATTCATTCTTGCGTTCTCGATTTTAGGCGGGCTTTTATTAAGTGGCCTGCTTGCTTTTTTGTATGTTAAGCAGATTATGAAGCCACTTGAAAATCTTCAGCAGCAAATGCAAAAGATTAATGAACGCAACCTTACTGAAAGAGTGAGAACAGGAAAAAGTCATGATGAAGTTTCGCAAATAGCGAAGAACTTTAATGCCATGCTCGATCGTTTGGAACATGCTTTTGAAATGCGCAAAAGTTTTGTACAGCATGCTTCTCATGAATTAAGAACCCCGATGGCAAATATGCTGTCTCAAACTGAAGCGGCATTAAGTAAGCCACTGCTTCCAGAAAATTACCGGCAAATCTTATTATCTCTTAAGGAAGACCAGCAGGATATGATTAACCTGATGAATGCCCTTTTAATTCTTTCGCAATACGAGAAAATTACCTACCTGAAAGATTGGAGTAAGATAAGAATTGATGAAATTTTATATGAAGCAATGGATTTTGTAAAACAGCTCTGGCCGCGGGCAGTAATTGCTATTGATTTTAGTGAAGTGCCTGAAAAGGATGAATTCCTGAAAATAAACGGAAACGAATCTCTTCTGAGATCTGCAATACAAAACCTTTTTAAAAATGCCTGCCAGTATTCGGAGGATTATAAGGTAAAAGTTACCATTGATGCAAATAAAACCGGTATTACAATACTTTTCGATAATACGGGAAAGCAATTGTCAACACATGAGCAGGAGCGGTTATTTATACCTTTTTTTAGAGGGGAGAATTCTAAAAATAAAAAAGGGTTTGGGTTAGGGTTATCTATTGTACAAAGAATTATTACTCTTCATAAAGGCAGTATCAGCTACAAGTCTATAGAAAACAATATTAACCGTTTTACAGTTTTTTTCCCCTTCGAATTGCAATCGAGTAGGAAGTAAGGGATTATTTCCCTTACTGTCCTCTCACACCACCGTACGTGCCGTTCGGCATACGGCGGTTTGTTAGAATAATTTTGTTTGGTGTTCCGTTCTCCAATAGTAGTAGTTGGC
>MWVV01000764.1_pt1 | contig 11618 bp, 6 predicted proteins | sample 1047281 | NCBI WGS metagenome assembly MWVV01 (sample SAMN06349986, study PRJNA376086) | soil metagenome | isolation source: PT-2 sample Antarctic (ecotone) soil | place: Antarctica | collected 2015-01-13 | reverse complement strand
GGGCGTTTATCATGCTTGGAGGGCTGGGGAGGACTTGCGTCAAGCCTACTCTCGGCCGACGTTCTATCGCTATCGGAAGGCAATGTTGCCATATGGGATAGATATCGCGGATGTGCAGCCAGGTAAGGCTGATGAGGGTACGCAGTATGTTTTGGGTCAGCCGTTGAAGTCCATCTTGGTCGGTGCTGGTGTTACGGCACCATCTTGGATGCGGCTGGCTGCCTAGAGGGGGCTATCTAGGCGTCGGCCTAGGGTTCTGTACAGTTACCGAACCGGTCTGCCGGAGACTATATGGTTCTCTTGTGGGTCGCTGTGGCTATGCGTGAGGTAACTGTTCAGTAGTTTAGTTTTCTTGTAAAACTGAACTACTGGATAGTTACCGGGAGGTTGGCGATTGTGTTGGTGGGATTGGGAAAATGGGATGTAGGGATGAGTACTCTGTACTCAATCCCTGTAGGCATAACGCAATCCCTGAGTAAAGGAAGGTGAGAGGGGTTCGGAAGGGGAGAGAGGAAAACAAACAGAGGCTTGTGAATGGTTTCCTCTCTCCCCTTTCTCAAGCCTGGCTATTGACTACCACGTCTGGGTTGGTGTAGGACGGGGTAGCTTGACCGGCAGGGGTACACTGGAGGGGCAGCTGCTCGGTAAAGGTCCCTACCTGCTCAGTCCGGCGCACCATGAGCGGGGTGATGACGCGAAAGGAGGAGAGATGGCACGCCAAGAGGTGTTAGACCAAATTCAGCAGATGCTCGGCGCGGTCCCCGGCTGGTTCGCCGGGATGCCGGACCCGCAGCTGGAGCACCAGTGGGGGCTCACTGTCTGGTTCCTCAGCGACACCAAGCTGAGCGGCCGCGACAAGGCCCTCGTCGCCTTCGGGGCGGCGGCGACGGCCCACTGCGTCTATTGAACGCCCTACCATGCTGAGCAGCTCAAGCTCAGTGGCCTCGGTGAGGCCGAACTGCAGGAAGCGTCCGCGGCGGCGGCGGCGGTGGCTAACTTCAGCGCCTACCTCCACGGCATCGAGTACAGCGTCGACGAGTTCAAGCGCGAGCTCGACGCGACGGTGGTTCACATCAAGTCGCAAAACCCCGGCTAGCCCGATGGCGAGCGGCTGCACCCTGTGCGGGTCGATATGGCCCGCACTTTTTCTTGCCTAGTTACTGCCACGGCAGGGCTATCCCGGCCTAGTGGGCTAAGACGAAAGAGATAGGGGGCCAACGGCTCCCATTCCAAGGAAAGAAGCATTGCAGGTCGGTTGCGTTGGGGGCCACGTCGAAGAGGCCGACATCAAGCGGCTCCCTGACGGTGGCTCGCGTGGTTGCTTACTTACCCTACCGATGGATAGTTACCGGTCGGCGGGCTGAAAGTGGTCAAGTGGGTAAGATACTGGAATTGGAGAACGTAGGGAACGTAAGTACCCTACGTTCTCCTCCCAGCACCTCGTCGTCTCTAGCCTGTGGTTGGCTTGGTAGTTGGGGTTCGCTTTCTGGCCGTAATTCCTCCCCTAGTGTGGTGTTCTGGCTATGGTGGTGGGGGTGTTCGCATAGGAGGTCAAGCCATGTCATTTGTGTCGCCAAGACCTCGTATTGGCTTGGATGTGCCTGCTGTCCACGCGGCGAATGCGGTCTACGCGTTGAATGAGGTCTGCGTACGTCGAGGTGGCCCGGTCGCCGCTGGTGTGCTGTGGGGTCGGGTGGTGCGGGTCCGTGCAGTAGTTCCAGTTGGAGCGTCGCGGGTGCTCGAGGTGGGGGTGTTAGTTGGTGGGACTGGCCCTGGTGCGTTCCGCAACATCAAAGCATGGAACGAGGCTGCCGATACTTTTGCCTCGGTGCTGGTGCGGGATTTCTATGGGCTACTGGTTGGGGAGTGGCGCGCGGCGGTGGGGCGCGATGGGCGGTTGCGTCACTGGCTTGACTTGTGGGGCGTCTATGGTCCGTCCGATGACCCACGGCGGCTCGGGCGCCCGTTGGGTGTCTCCCAGGATGCGGCGGGGGTGGCGGTCCTGGCGGAGGGCTAACGGCGCGGAGCGCGGCGGAGCGCCGCCGGGTGCGGCGAGGTCGTGAGAGGCTGGTATACTGCGGGCCTAACCGAATAGGACGAACCGCCGCCCCTTTTCCTTGGCCGGGAGAGGGCGACGGTTCGCGTAGGAGCGTCTGGGATGAGTGTATCTCTAGCCGTGTCGTGTTGTCCAGATACCCCCACAGTTTGTGGGCTTTCGGGTGGTTTGCCCGACGGCCTGGCTCCGGTGTCGGTCCCCCTTGGGAGTTCGGAGGTTCGTCGGCGTCGGCCCTGGTATCGGGTCGTGGTCTGTCTGTGGGGTCGGGTTGGTGGGGAGGACAGGCTTAGTAATACTGTCCTTTTGTCTCATTTCTTGTCTCGGTCGGGTGGGGTGCTTCTGTGAGCACCATGATTGACTGGGTAACCATCGTTGTTCCGTGCCGCAATTCGGGCATGGTGGATGGCGGTGTGGTGATGGCTCTTACCCCTAGTGGTCAAGTCGAGTGGTCCACGATTAGGCGGTTGGGCGTTGTCGGGTCGCATGACTCCTCTGTACAAGTTCGCTCGGTTGATAGAGAGCATTTGGAAGTTAGTGGCAATCTCGGGAAGTGGTTGCAGGGGCATAACCTATTGGGGTCGCCCGATATGCCTCGGCTCTGCTGGGTTGGTCTGCGGTCACTTGTGCAAGCTCTTCAATTATCTCCTACCATAGGGGATTATGAGGCGTGGGCGGCGGGGAATTTGCGAGTTCGTCGTGTAGATGTGACGCGGATGTTTGACCTTGGTACGCAGGAGCGTGTTGCCGAGTGGCTGGCGGCGGCTGGTCGCGTGGCTCGGACGCGTCATCAACGTGGGAGTATGCATGGCTCTACCATCTATATTGGGCAGCGTTCCCGTAGGAAGGCGTTGAAGTTTTACGATAAGCATACGGAAATGCGTCAGCAAGGTCATCGTTTGCCTGGCTCGTTGCCGTTGGAGGTGCGACGCCAGGCGCTGGCGTGGGTGGCGGGGAAACTGCGGGTGGAGTTGGTGCTACGTGGTAAGGAACTGGACCAGCACGGATGGAGTAGTGCGTCGGTTTGGACGCCGCACTTTACGGAGTGGGTGTTAGATGACCACCTTGCGGGAGTGGAGTTGATGGATACTCTAGTGCTAGGTCGTGCGGCTGTGCAGGGGCTGCCGGGGCGTTTGCGGGGCGTTTATCATGCTTGGAGGGCTGGGGAGGACTTGCGTCAAGCCTACTCTCGGCCGACGTTCTATCGCTATCGGAAGGCAATGTTGCCATATGGGATAGATATCGCGGATGTGCAGCCAGGTAAGGCTGATGAGGGTACGCAGTATGTTTTGGGTCAGCCGTTGAAGTCCATCTTGGTCGGTGCTGGTGTTACGGCACCATCTTGGATGCGGCTGGCTGCCTAGAGGGGGCTATCTAGGCGTCGGCCTAGGGTTCTGTACAGTTACCGAACCGGTCTGCCGGAGACTATATGGTTCTCTTGTGGGTCGCTGTGGCTATGCGTGAGGTAACTGTTCAGTAGTTTAGTTTTCTTGTAAAACTGAACTACTGGATAGTTACCGGGAGGTTGGCGATTGTGTTGGTGGGATTGGGAAAATGGGATGTAGGGATGAGTACTCTGTACTCAATCCCTGTAGGCATAACGCAATCCCTGAGTAAAGGAAGGTGAGAGGGGTTCGGAAGGGGAGAGAGGAAAACAAACAGAGGCTTGTGAATGGTTTCCTCTCTCCCCTTTCTCAAGCCTGGCTATTGACTACCACGTCTGGGTTGGTGTAGGACGGGGTAGCTTGACCGGCAGGGGTACACTGGAGGGGCAGCTGCTCGGTAAAGGTCCCTACCTGCTCAGTCCGGCGCACCATGAGCGGGGTGATGACGCGAAAGGAGGAGAGATGGCACGCCAAGAGGTGTTAGACCAAATTCAGCAGATGCTCGGCGCGGTCCCCGGCTGGTTCGCCGGGATGCCGGACCCGCAGCTGGAGCACCAGTGGGGGCTCACTGTCTGGTTCCTCAGCGACACCAAGCTGAGCGGCCGCGACAAGGCCCTCGTCGCCTTCGGGGCGGCGGCGACGGCCCACTGCGTCTATTGAACGCCCTACCATGCTGAGCAGCTCAAGCTCAGTGGCCTCGGTGAGGCCGAACTGCAGGAAGCGTCCGCGGCGGCGGCGGCGGTGGCTAACTTCAGCGCCTACCTCCACGGCATCGAGTACAGCGTCGACGAGTTCAAGCGCGAGCTCGACGCGACGGTGGTTCACATCAAGTCGCAAAACCCCGGCTAGCCCGATGGCGAGCGGCTGCACCCTGTGCGGGTCGATATGGCCCGCACTTTTTCTTGCCTAGTTACTGCCACGGCAGGGCTATCCCGGCCTAGTGGGCTAAGACGAAAGAGATAGGGGGCCAACGGCTCCCATTCCAAGGAAAGAAGCATTGCAGGTCGGTTGCGTTGGGGGCCACGTCGAAGAGGCCGACATCAAGCGGCTCCCTGACGGTGGCTCGCGTGGTTGCTTACTTACCCTACCGATGGATAGTTACCGGTCGGCGGGCTGAAAGTGGTCAAGTGGGTAAGATACTGGAATTGGAGAACGTAGGGAACGTAAGTACCCTACGTTCTCCTCCCAGCACCTCGTCGTCTCTAGCCTGTGGTTGGCTTGGTAGTTGGGGTTCGCTTTCTGGCCGTAATTCCTCCCCTAGTGTGGTGTTCTGGCTATGGTGGTGGGGGTGTTCGCATAGGAGGTCAAGCCATGTCATTTGTGTCGCCAAGACCTCGTATTGGCTTGGATGTGCCTGCTGTCCACGCGGCGAATGCGGTCTACGCGTTGAATGAGGTCTGCGTACGTCGAGGTGGCCCGGTCGCCGCTGGTGTGCTGTGGGGTCGGGTGGTGCGGGTCCGTGCAGTAGTTCCAGTTGGAGCGTCGCGGGTGCTCGAGGTGGGGGTGTTAGTTGGTGGGACTGGCCCTGGTGCGTTCCGCAACATCAAAGCATGGAACGAGGCTGCCGATACTTTTGCCTCGGTGCTGGTGCGGGATTTCTATGGGCTACTGGTTGGGGAGTGGCGCGCGGCGGTGGGGCGCGATGGGCGGTTGCGTCACTGGCTTGACTTGTGGGGCGTCTATGGTCCGTCCGATGACCCACGGCGGCTCGGGCGCCCGTTGGGTGTCTCCCAGGATGCGGCGGGGGTGGCGGTCCTGGCGGAGGGCTAACGGCGCGGAGCGCGGCGGAGCGCCGCCGGGTGCGGCGAGGTCGTGAGAGGCTGGTATACTGCGGGCCTAACCGAATAGGACGAACCGCCGCCCCTTTTCCTTGGCCGGGAGAGGGCGACGGTTCGCGTAGGAGCGTCTGGGATGAGTGTATCTCTAGCCGTGTCGTGTTGTCCAGATACCCCCACAGTTTGTGGGCTTTCGGGTGGTTTGCCCGACGGCCTGGCTCCGGTGTCGGTCCCCCTTGGGAGTTCGGAGGTTCGTCGGCGTCGGCCCTGGTATCGGGTCGTGGTCTGTCTGTGGGGTCGGGTTGGTGGGGAGGACAGGCTTAGTAATACTGTCCTTTTGTCTCATTTCTTGTCTCGGTCGGGTGGGGTGCTTCTGTGAGCACCATGATTGACTGGGTAACCATCGTTGTTCCGTGCCGCAATTCGGGCATGGTGGATGGCGGTGTGGTGATGGCTCTTACCCCTAGTGGTCAAGTCGAGTGGTCCACGATTAGGCGGTTGGGCGTTGTCGGGTCGCATGACTCCTCTGTACAAGTTCGCTCGGTTGATAGAGAGCATTTGGAAGTTAGTGGCAATCTCGGGAAGTGGTTGCAGGGGCATAACCTATTGGGGTCGCCCGATATGCCTCGGCTCTGCTGGGTTGGTCTGCGGTCACTTGTGCAGGCTCTTCAATTATCTCCTACCATAGGGGATTATGAGGCGTGGGCGGCGGGTAATTTGCGCGTTCGTCGTGTAGATGTGACGCGGATGTTTGACCTTGGTACTCAGGAGCGTGTTGCCGAGTGGCTGGCGGCGGCTGGTCGCGTGGCTCGGACGCGTCATCAACGTGGGAGTATGCATGGCTCTACCATCTATATTGGGCAGCGTTCCCGTCGGAAGGCGTTGAAGTTTTACGATAAGCATACAGAAATGCGTCAGCAAGGTCATCGTTTGCCTGGGTCGTTGCCGTTGGAGGTGCGACGTCAGGCGCTGGCGTGGGCGGCGGGCAAGCTGCGGGTGGAGTTGGTGCTACGTGGTAAGGAACTGGACCAGCATGGATGGAGTAGTGCGTCGGTTTGGACGCCGCACTTTACGGAGTGGGTGCTAGATGACCACCTTGCGGGAGTGGAGTTGATGGATACTCTAGTGCTAGGTCGTGCGGTTGTGCAGGGACTGCCGGGGCGTTTGCTGGGCGTTTATCATGCTTGGAGGGCTGGGGAGGACTTGCGTCAAGCCTACTCTCGGCCGACGTTCTATCGCTATCGGAAGGCAATGTTGCCATATGGGATAGATATCGCGGATGTGCAGCCAGGTAAGGCTGATGAGGGTACGCAGTATGTTTTGGGTCAGCCGTTGAAGTCCATCTTGGTCGGTGCTGGTGTTACGGCACCATCTTGGATGCGGCTGGCTGCCTAGAGGGGGCTATCTAGGCGTCGGCCTAGGGTTCTGTACAGTTACCGAACCGGTCTGCCGGAGACTATATGGTTCTCTTGTGGGTCGCTGTGGCTATGCGTGAGGTAACTGTTCAGTAGTTTAGTTTTCTTGTAAAACTGAACTACTGGATAGTTACCGGGAGGTTGGCGATTGTGTTGGTGGGATTGGGAAAATGGGATGTAGGGATGAGTACTCTGTACTCAATCCCTGTAGGCATAACGCAATCCCTGAGTAAAGGAAGGTGAGAGGGGTTCGGAAGGGGAGAGAGGAAAACAAACAGAGGCTTGTGAATGGTTTCCTCTCTCCCCTTTCTCAAGCCTGGCTATTGACTACCACGTCTGGGTTGGTGTAGGACGGGGTAGCTTGACCGGCAGGGGTACACTGGAGGGGCAGCTGCTCGGTAAAGGTCCCTACCTGCTCAGTCCGGCGCACCATGAGCGGGGTGATGACGCGAAAGGAGGAGAGATGGCACGCCAAGAGGTGTTAGACCAAATTCAGCAGATGCTCGGCGCGGTCCCCGGCTGGTTCGCCGGGATGCCGGACCCGCAGCTGGAGCACCAGTGGGGGCTCACTGTCTGGTTCCTCAGCGACACCAAGCTGAGCGGCCGCGACAAGGCCCTCGTCGCCTTCGGGGCGGCGGCGACGGCCCACTGCGTCTATTGAACGCCCTACCATGCTGAGCAGCTCAAGCTCAGTGGCCTCGGTGAGGCCGAACTGCAGGAAGCGTCCGCGGCGGCGGCGGCGGTGGCTAACTTCAGCGCCTACCTCCACGGCATCGAGTACAGCGTCGACGAGTTCAAGCGCGAGCTCGACGCGACGGTGGTTCACATCAAGTCGCAAAACCCCGGCTAGCCCGATGGCGAGCGGCTGCACCCTGTGCGGGTCGATATGGCCCGCACTTTTTCTTGCCTAGTTACTGCCACGGCAGGGCTATCCCGGCCTAGTGGGCTAAGACGAAAGAGATAGGGGGCCAACGGCTCCCATTCCAAGGAAAGAAGCATTGCAGGTCGGTTGCGTTGGGGGCCACGTCGAAGAGGCCGACATCAAGCGGCTCCCTGACGGTGGCTCGCGTGGTTGCTTACTTACCCTACCGATGGATAGTTACCGGTCGGCGGGCTGAAAGTGGTCAAGTGGGTAAGATACTGGAATTGGAGAACGTAGGGAACGTAAGTACCCTACGTTCTCCTCCCAGCACCTCGTCGTCTCTAGCCTGTGGTTGGCTTGGTAGTTGGGGTTCGCTTTCTGGCCGTAATTCCTCCCCTAGTGTGGTGTTCTGGCTATGGTGGTGGGGGTGTTCGCATAGGAGGTCAAGCCATGTCATTTGTGTCGCCAAGACCTCGTATTGGCTTGGATGTGCCTGCTGTCCACGCGGCGAATGCGGTCTACGCGTTGAATGAGGTCTGCGTACGTCGAGGTGGCCCGGTCGCCGCTGGTGTGCTGTGGGGTCGGGTGGTGCGGGTCCGTGCAGTAGTTCCAGTTGGAGCGTCGCGGGTGCTCGAGGTGGGGGTGTTAGTTGGTGGGACTGGCCCTGGTGCGTTCCGCAACATCAAAGCATGGAACGAGGCTGCCGATACTTTTGCCTCGGTGCTGGTGCGGGATTTCTATGGGCTACTGGTTGGGGAGTGGCGCGCGGCGGTGGGGCGCGATGGGCGGTTGCGTCACTGGCTTGACTTGTGGGGCGTCTATGGTCCGTCCGATGACCCACGGCGGCTCGGGCGCCCGTTGGGTGTCTCCCAGGATGCGGCGGGGGTGGCGGTCCTGGCGGAGGGCTAACGGCGCGGAGCGCGGCGGAGCGCCGCCGGGTGCGGCGAGGTCGTGAGAGGCTGGTATACTGCGGGCCTAACCGAATAGGACGAACCGCCGCCCCTTTTCCTTGGCCGGGAGAGGGCGACGGTTCGCGTAGGAGCGTCTGGGATGAGTGTATCTCTAGCCGTGTCGTGTTGTCCAGATACCCCCACAGTTTGTGGGCTTTCGGGTGGTTTGCCCGACGGCCTGGCTCCGGTGTCGGTCCCCCTTGGGAGTTCGGAGGTTCGTCGGCGTCGGCCCTGGTATCGGGTCGTGGTCTGTCTGTGGGGTCGGGTTGGTGGGGAGGACAGGCTTAGTAATACTGTCCTTTTGTCTCATTTCTTGTCTCGGTCGGGTGGGGTGCTTCTGTGAGCACCATGATTGACTGGGTAACCATCGTTGTTCCGTGCCGCAATTCGGGCATGGTGGATGGCGGTGTGGTGATGGCTCTTACCCCTAGTGGTCAAGTCGAGTGGTCCACGATTAGGCGGTTGGGCGTTGTCGGGTCGCATGACTCCTCTGTACAAGTTCGCTCGGTTGATAGAGAGCATTTGGAAGTTAGTGGCAATCTCGGGAAGTGGTTGCAGGGGCATAACCTATTGGGGTCGCCCGATATGCCTCGGCTCTGCTGGGTTGGTCTGCGGTCACTTGTGCAAGCTCTTCAATTATCTCCTACCATAGGGGATTATGAGGCGTGGGCGGCGGGGAATTTGCGAGTTCGTCGTGTAGATGTGACGCGGATGTTTGACCTTGGTACGCAGGAGCGTGTTGCCGAGTGGCTGGCGGCGGCTGGTCGCGTGGCTCGGACGCGTCATCAACGTGGGAGTATGCATGGCTCTACCATCTATATTGGGCAGCGTTCCCGTAGGAAGGCGTTGAAGTTTTACGATAAGCATACGGAAATGCGTCAGCAAGGTCATCGTTTGCCTGGCTCGTTGCCGCTGGAGGTGCGACGTCAGGCGCTGGCGTGGGCGGCGGGGAAGCTGCGGGTGGAGTTAGTGCTACGTGGTAAGGAACTGGACCAGCATGGATGGAGTAGTGCATCGGTTTGGACGCCGCACTTTACGGAGTGGGTGTTAGATGACCACCTTGCGGGAGTGGAGTTGATGGATACTCTAGTGCTAGGTCGTGTGGTTGTGCAGGGGCTGCCGGGGCGTTTGCTCGGCGTTTATCATGCTTGGAGGGCTGGGGAGGACTTGCGTCAAGCCTACTCCCGGCCGACGTTCTATCGCTATCGGAAGGCAATGTTGGCATATGGGATAGATATCGGGGATGTGCAGCCAGGTAAGGCTGACGAGGGCACGCAGTATGTTTTGGGTCAGCCCTTGAAGTCCATCTTGGTCGGCCCTGGTGTTGCGCCACCATCTTGGATGCGGCTGGCTGCGTAGGTAACCCTGCGGAGTTTGCGTCCCCCCCCCTCTCGCTCTATTCGTGCTCAGGTGCTGGCGGATCGCTTCACCCTGTTTGCGGCGGCGAAGGAATTGACCCCGTACGACGAGCATGGCGAGCGGTCGCGTGTCTGGCACTGCCTACGGACCCCCCGCCGGGATGTCTCTACTATTGGGGTGGCGGTCGTCAGTCTGATATGCATTATAAGGATGACGCGCAAAGTGTGCGGGGACGGGTCATCTTGCCCGTCCCCGCACGATGAGCTTCGTTATGGCGCAATCCGCCTGGCCGGACGACTAGGGCTGGTCGGCCGGGAAGAGCGCCTTCAGGGCGACGACGCACTGGCCGATGTTCCTGAACTCCTGGCCGGTGAGCATCGCGGCGAACTCCCGACCCGCCGCGGTCTGGCAGAGGCCCGCGAAGCCTGGGGTGCCGTTGCCGGTGGTGAAGAAGGCGACGCACCCGCCCTGGCTGACACGCTCGAACTCCGGGGATATCGGCAAAGTCTCGAAGGCTGTCTTGCAGAACTTGGCGACGTTGAAGTCCCCCGGTGCCGCGCTCGCGTCCGCCGGGGTGGCGGCGACGAAACCGAGGGTCAGGGCGAAGGCCACGAGGAGTGCGAGTAGCGTGCGAGGCATGGGGTTCTCCTTACGTAGACACAGCCACGGGCAACGAGCTCGGCTCGTGGTGAGGCAGTATAGCGCGCTGAGGTTGTAACTGGGTTGAGGTCGCGAGCCCGTCCTGGCACTCGGGGGCGATGTTGTTTTCTTTACTTCCTGAACCGTTGCCTGGTCCTGCGTGTGCAGGCTGGGTTAAGCGTAGCGGGTCAAGGGTGAGGCCGCAGGCCGAAATCGCCGCAGGCGACGCGCAGCGCCCTTGACGCGCGGTCGGATGGCTAGGCCAAAACTGGAAAGCGGGGAGTGTGGCCAACCGCAGTGGGCCACACTCCCCATTCTGGGAAACCCTCGTCGTCCCTGGCCTATCGGTGGCGCTGTGGTTGGCGGGTTGCCTCTCGCCGTTGTTTGCCCCCTTGTGCGGCGACCTGGCTATGCTGGCGGTGATGCTTGCATAGGAGGTGTTGCCATGTCGTTTGTGTCGCCAAGAGTTCGTGGCGGGTCGGACGTGCCCATCGTTCACGCGGCGAACGCCGTCTATGCGCTGAACGAGGTTCGTGCTCGGCGGGGTGGTTCGGTCGCGGCTGGCGTGCTGTGGGGTCGGGTGGTGCGGGTACGCCAGGTGGTCCCAGTCGGGACGTCGCGGGTGGTCGAGGTGGGGGTTTTGGTTGGTGGTACCGGCGCGGGTGCGTTTCGCACCGTGAAAGCCTGGAATGAGGCCGTAGAGGCGTTTGCCCCGGTCTTGGTGCGGGATTTCTATGGCCTGTTCGTTGGGGAGTGGCGCGCGGCGGTCGGGCGCGATGGACGGTTGCGCCATTGGCTCGATTTGTGGGGCGTTTACGGGGCGTCCGATGATCCCCGGCGGCTGGGGCGCCCGCTTGGCGCGTCGCAGGATGCGGTCGCGGCGTCGGTGCTGGCGGAGGAGTAACGGCGCGTAGCAGCGCGGAGCGCCGCCGGGCGTCGTCCCGGTCGCGCTGGCTGGTATACTCCGGGCCTAATCAAATAACGACGAACCGCCGCCCCATTTCCTTGGCCGGAAGGGCGACGGTTCGCGTAGGAGCGTCTGGGATGAGTGTATCTCTAGCCGTGTCGTGTTGTCCAGATACCCCCACGGTTTGTGGGCTTTCGGGTGGTTTGCCCGACGGCCCGGTCTCGGAGTCGGTCCCCCTTGGGAATTCGCGAGTTCGTTCGGGTCGGCTGTTGT
>MWVV01000763.1_pt1 | contig 11640 bp, 9 predicted proteins | sample 1047281 | NCBI WGS metagenome assembly MWVV01 (sample SAMN06349986, study PRJNA376086) | soil metagenome | isolation source: PT-2 sample Antarctic (ecotone) soil | place: Antarctica | collected 2015-01-13 | reverse complement strand
ACGAAATAATCACTGAAAAGCTAGATTTCACAAACAGAAATATAGGCTATCGCTCTGACCTCATAATAAAAAACGGAATTGTTGATTTTGAATCTGAGTTAATCCAAGTTTTGCGCGGCATTGACCCGGAAAGGTTAAGAATTTGTCCGATATGCGACAAAGTTTTTTGGGCTAAGAGAATTGAGACACACACCTGCTCAGAAAAGCGATGTTCAAACAACTTTCACCAAAGGAAACGAAGAATCGCTGAATATGAAAAAAGATTAGCAAAACAGTTTCAAGTACTTGATGCACATAAAATCAAACTTGCAAAACTACAAGCCTACCCAGTACCCGTTCCGGGTTTAATTATGAATCAAGAAAAACTACTGGAAAGGCAAAGGATATTAGTCCAAAACCTTCAGGAGAAAATAAAGAGGGAGAAAATAAAAAATGGCACTTTATAAACGCCCGAACTCAAAATACTGGTGGATGAAATTCACATTTGATGGTCAATTGATTCAGCAATCAACACACGTTACGAATAAGCGCGATGCCGCAACAATTGAAAGCGCCTATCGCACACAGTTCGCACTTGGTAAAATCGGCATTGAGCCAAAAAAGGATATTCCAACCTTTGATAAAACAATTGAAGATTTCTTGCGGTGGTCAAAGGTTGAACACGGCAACCAGCTAAATACACACAGGCGTTATTATTTTGCCTGTGAATCTTTGAAAAAGTTTTTCGGCAAAGTGAAAGTTGACCGCATCTCCCAAACGGACATTGAAAAGTTTGTTGCTTGGCGAAGCGGTCAGACATCAAGAAAGACCAAGGAACTCATCACGCGCAAAACTGTCAATTTCGATTTATTTATTCTAAAAATGATATTTAAGCGTTTAGTGGATGCTAAACTTCTGCGTGATAATCCGACACGTCAAGTCAAACAACTCACGGAAACCGAAAACTCATTTCACGTTATTTCGACTGATGAAGAAAAGCGTTATTTGCTCGCCTGTTCGCAACCGCTTCAAGATGTGGCAATCGTAATGCTCGAAACCGGTATGCGCTGCGGAGAAGTCTATCAGCTTCGCAAACAGGATGTTTATCTTTCGCAAGGTTTTTTGAAGGTCGCTCGTGGCAAAACAAAAACATCTGTTCGGCGCGTCCATCTATCGGAACGGGCACGAAGGATTTTAAGTTATCGAATAGAAAAGTTCACGGGCGAAAATCTTTTTCCGCAGGGTGATGTGAACGGCGGTCTTGCAACAACGAGTTTGAATCATCCGCACTTGAAAGCAGTCAGGTCTTTAGGCTATGCTTTCCGGCTATACGATTGCCGTCATACATTTGCTACTCGTGCATTAGAAAGCGGAGTTGATTTATTAACGCTTGCCTCTATACTCGGACACGCAAATTTGAAAATGGTTTCTCGTTATGCTCATCCGTCCGAACAGCATAAAGCCGACGCGATTCGCTTAATGGAAAAATCAAAGGTAAGACGTAAAGCAAAAGCAGTCTAAAACAGGCAAATTAAAACGAGTAGCTACATTTTTAGATACAGTAGCATTTAAGTCTCGCAAGTTATCGCCTGTAAGTAAAGAAAACAAAAGGCTTATTTCGTTAAGACATAATTTATCTTATGAAAAGCAGACTTATCACCGCGCTGTTGGCGCTTCCCGCTTTGATTTTATCAATCGTTCTGCCTTATTTTTTGCCGCAAGTGCCGCAAGCTGAGTGGCTTTTTGTAATTATCGCTGCCGCCGCCTTCATAGCGGGATTGTTTGAATTTTTTTCTTTGACGAAAAAACTCGAGCTCAAAGCCGACGCTTCGATTGCGTATTTAGGCGCGGCGGCGTTTTTCGTCGCTTTTCTTTTCGACGCGCCTTCAAAAGCCCCGGAATTATTACTTTTAACCGTGGCGCTTTTTCTAATTGTCGTTCTTGTCACGCAGATGTTTCGCTTTCAGAAAGATTTTTCAAAGATGCTGACTGGTATCGGCGTCACGGTTCTAGGGGTTTTATATGTCGTGTTTTTGGGTGGGTTTCTTGTTTCAATGCGCGTCGGATTTGAAAATTCACCGCTTCTTTCGAGCAAACTTCTCGGCTACTTTTTTCTCGTTGCGATGGGTTCTGATGTTGGCGCGTATTTTATCGGAAAAAATTTCGGCAAACGCAAACTCGTTCCGAAAATTTCGCCGAATAAAACTTGGGAAGGTTTTGTCGGTGGAATTTTATTGGCAATTGGTTTTGCCGCGCTTTCTACGTTTTGGTTTTTTCCCGAGTTGCCATATAAAGTGTCAATTCCGCTTGCGATTGTAATGGCGGTTATCGGCTGCGCGGGCGATATGGCGGAAAGTGCGATGAAGCGCAGCGCGGGCGCGAAAGACGCAGCAAGCATTTTACCCGGACACGGCGGTCTGCTTGACAGGTTAGACAGCCTGCTTTTCAACGCGCCGATTCTTTACTACTTTGCGCGATTTTATTTTTAGTACAGTAATTTTTTGATTATTTGTGATAAACAATTAATTTTAAAAAACTATTTATCTTCTGAATTTTCCGCAAACGGATTTACCAAACTAAGCCAGACAGGAAGTGAAAGCCACGTCCAGGAATTGCCGTAAGTCCTTTTATTCAATCTTTCGATATGATTTTCCATTTGTTCCTGCAAATGTTCAGGCGGTAAATCTACTTGATTTTCATAACAAGCGTGTGAAATGCACGGCGCGGGTTTCGCGTCTTTATGAACAAGACAACCGACCTCTTTTTCAAAAAGCGGACAGGCGAAGGTTTTTGCAAAAGAATCGCCGTCAAGTTTCAAATCATATTTTTCAATTGTTTCGTCGGCGCGTTTGTAAATTTCCCTTTGTTTTTCTTCATCTAATTTTCCAAGTGTTTTAGAAATTGCAACGGCTTCAAGGCGTGTAATATGAACGTTAACGAAATGCGCGTCCGTACAGCAAGCGCCTTTCGTCTCGCAGGTCAAACAACTTTTTGCATTTTCTTCATAGTTCGTTTTTATGAAATCACGATACGCGGTTTTGAGTTTGTTTAATTCTTTTAAGGCTTTTGATTCGGTCAGCGTTTTCATCTTTCTTTATTTGCCGTGTTACAATTTCAGCGAAATTTTATTTTACACAACTTTGGAGAAAATTATGCTTAAAGATGGTGATATTGCACCTGATTTTACCGCGAAAGACCAATCGGGCGAAACGGTAAAACTTTCCGATTTGCGCGGGCAACAAGTGGTTTTGTATTTTTATCCGAAAGACGACACGGCGGGCTGAACGATTGAAGCATGTTCGTTTCGTGATGCAAACGACACTTTTGACGAAAGAAATATAAAGGTTTTGGGCGTTTCGGCTGACGATGAGAAATCGCATCAGAAATTTATCTCAAAATTCAATCTTCCCTTTACATTACTTGCCGATACCGACCACGCCGTTGCCGACACTTACGGCAGTTACGGTGATAAAGAATTTGCGGGGAAAATTTACACGGGCGTTTTGCGAAAGACATTTTTGATTGACGAAACCGGCACAATCAAGAAAATTTTCAACGACGTAAATGTTGAAACGCACGCCGACGAAGTTCTGCAAGCATTCGGAGAATAAAAATCAGTGGTCGGTTGTCAGTTGTTAGAAAATCCGCTTCAACTAACCACCGACCACTGACCATTGATATATGAAATTCGGTTTGATTGCCGGAAACGGCAGATTTCCATTCCTCGTTGTCGAAGGCGCTAAGAAACAAGGCGCGTCTTTAGCGGTTGTCGCAATTAAAGAAGAAACTGACAAACGCATTGAAGAAGTTGCTGAAAAAGTTATTTGGATTGGCATTGGTCAACTCGGACGAATGATTTCATTTTTCAAAAAAGAAGGCGTTGAAAAAGCAATAATGGCTGGACAGGTCAAACACGTGCAGATATTTTCAAGCGCTCTTCCCGATTTGCGAATGGTAAAGATGCTTTGGAATTTGCCGCAACGAAACACGGACGCGCTTATCGGCGGCATTGCCGATGAAATGACAAAAGAAGGAATCGAACTGATTGATTCAACATATTTTATTCAAGACCGACTCGCGCACGAAGGCGTTCTTACAAGGCGCAAACCTGGTAAAACCGAACAAGAAAACATCGAATACGGCTTAAAAGTAGCGAATGAAATAGCGCGGCTCGACTTGGGACAAACAATTGTTATTCGCGCCAAAGCGTGCGTGGCGATTGAAGCAATGGAAGGAACTGACGCTTGTATAAAACGCGCCGGAGAGCTTGCGAAAGGAAAATTAACAGTTGTAAAAGTTGCCAAACCAAATCAAGATATGCGTTTCGATGTTCCGGTTGTCGGCGCTCCGACTATCGAAACAATGATTGAAGCAGGCGCGAATTGTTTGTGTTTAACAGCGCAAAAAACTCTCATCTTCGATAAAGAAGAAATGCTCACGCTCGCTAATCGAAATAAAATCTCAGTTGTAGCAACCGGAAGTAAAACAATTTCAACTAACCTTGCGTAAGAACAAGAGAAATTCACCACAGAGACATAGAGGTCACAGAGTTTTTAAAGAAAGTTAGCCGCAGATTGCCGCAGATTTATGCAGATTTCGCTTTGATATTTATCCTTTAAATCTCGTCTATCTTGTTTTAATTTTTCTCTGTGTTTTCTATGTCTCTGTGGTGAAATAATTGGAGTAAAAATGAAAAAAAATCTATTAGCACTATTTCTATTATTCACGTTTGTCTTTCAATCGTCGGCTCTAGCTCAAACGGCGACCAAAGAAAAATCGTCAGCGCGAAATGCGTCTGAAACGATTACGGCGGCGCAACTTAAAGATTATCTGTATTTTGTCGCGTCAGACGAAATGGAAGGACGCGACACGCCTTCGCGCGGGCTTGATATAACGGCGAAATTTATCGGCATGATGCTCTCGCGCTGGGGCTTTAAACCAGCGGGCGACGACGGAACGTTTTTTCAAAAAATTGCTTTGTCGAGCGATATGGTTGACGAAGCACAGGCGAGCGTCGAAATCGGCGGACAAAAATTCGCGGTCGGCGAAGATTTTTTTCGTCTTGCCGGAAACGGAATGGCAAGCGCGCCGATGGTTTTTGCCAAAGACGGTTGGTTCGTGAAATCAAAAAATATTGACGCGCTCGCCGGCGTCGACGCGAAAGGCAAAATTCTGGTCGTTTCCGGCAATATGAGTCGTGGATCTTTAACGCCGTTTCCAGCCGGAATTACACCAAAAGATTTGGAAGGCAAAAAAGGTGTTGACTGGGCTGACCCGTTAACATATGCCAGAGAAAAGGGAGCCGCCGGAATTATTCTGGTCGCCTCGCCGCAGGTTCAGCAAAATTGGGAATCGTTAAAACGCTTTTTGGGACGCGGCGGAATGTATCCCGATAAATTGCGTGAAGACACGGAAAAGCCTTTACCTACAATGCTGGTTTCGCAAAAAGTCAGCGAAGCTATTTTCAAAGGCGAAGCAATGGATGCGAGTTCGGCTTCGGCGTTTGAAATTAAAAAAAGCTTGAGTATGAATGCGGCAAGCAAATCAAAAACCGTCTACACGCAGAACGTTGTTGCTCTTTGGGAAGGCAGCGACTCGCAGCTTAAATCCGAAATGGTCGCCATCGGAGCGCATTATGACCATGTCGGAACGAATCCGAACGCAAAAACCGAAGATAAAATTTGGAACGGAGCGGACGATGACGGTTCGGGAACGGTTGCCGTTCTTTCGATTGCCGAAGCGTTGTCGAAATCCGCAAAAAAACCAAAACGCTCGATTCTTTTCGTCTGGCACGCGGGCGAGGAAAAAGGGCTTTGGGGAAGCGAGTATTTCAATAAATTTCCGACTGTTCCGATAAAAAATGTCGTCGCTCAACTAAACATTGATATGATTGGGCGCAGCCGCAAACCGAACGACGCGAATCCGAAAAACGCCAACCTTTCCGGCGAACAAGAAGTTTATGTAATCGGTTCGGAAATGATGAGTTCAAAATTAGGCGAGATTACCAAATTGGTAAATGATTCGTTTTTAAAATTAAATTACAATTACAAATACGATGATCCGAAAGATACGAATCGTTTCTTTTTCCGATCAGACCATTATAACTATGCGATCAACGGAATTCCGATCGTCTTTTGGTTCGACGGCGTTCACGAAGATTATCACCAACCGGGCGACGAGCCGCAGAAGATTGATTATAATAAAATGCAATCAATCGCGCGGACAATCTTTTTGACAATGTGGGAACTCGCGGATTTAAAAGAGCGTCCGACGGTGGACAAACAACTTCCGTCCGAACTAACACAACGATAATAAAAAAAGGAGCGTGATTTGCGCTCCTTTTTCAGTCCAATTCACGTTCCGCCTTTTTATTTTGCGACAATCAATTTCGAGATAATCTTACCGTATTGCGTGGTGAAATTCTCGAAAAGTTTCGCTCTGTATTGTTTGTAAGTTAATTTTTCTTTTTCTTTCTCAGTTTCTGTTATTTCTATCGGAGCAGGCATTTCCGTTCCAACGACTTCGTCTGATTTTTGTATTTCCACGGAAGTTTCCGGTTCCGTATTAAGGCTCATTTCCGAAATTGTTCCCGGCTCCGAAACCGCAGCCTCATTTTCCGAATCGGTAATTACAACGTCGCTTTCTGAATACTCGGTTTTCTCATTTTCGTCCTGCGTAATCGCGTATTCGTATTCGCTCGAGATGCGGTAAAGATTTTCATCTTCCAGAAAATACGCGACGGCGTTCATCAGATATGAAATTTTGCGAAGATTTACGCCGTCCGTGCCTTGCAGATTTGCAAACAAATTCATCGCAAAATTTTGCTTGTCCCAGCGACTGACCAGACTGATTAAATCATAATCAGACGAGATGTATTCTTCGTTTCCGGCGCTGTCAATTCGAGCCAAATCATTTCTCAAGGAAGCGAAAAGTTCGTTTGAAATACGCGCTTTCTGCGAATCGGTCAAAGCCGCGGCAATTTCAGGCGCGTTGGCGGTGCGGAAATCTTTATCAATCGCAACCGGCTTTTTATCCGCGCTTTGTTCGGCGTTTTTCTCCGCATTTTCTTCCGAGTTTTCTTTCACATTTGTTACTTCTTCGACATAATCCATTTCATAATCGGAAAGCGTAAAGCTCGCCAGTAAATCTCTCACGCCTTCCTCGCGCGTCGTCGGTTCTTCGATAAGCCGGACGAGCCATTCGGCGAGCCGCGTATGCTGGTCTTTCTTTTTGCCCAGAATTGATTTTAATTCCTTGATGCGTTTCTCATAAAAGCTTAAATCCGAGTCGCTCAGGCGCTTCATTGCCGAAGAATAATCGGCAAGCTCGTAATAACCGCTTTCCACATTTTTGACCAAGAAAAACAAAGCTTTATCGCCGACTTTGAGCGAATATTCGTTTTCTTCGGAAACTTCCTCGGAAGCGTCAGAGTTTTTCGGCTTGTATTCGGACGTTTTATAAGCCGCCATATCCGATTTTTGACCTTTGAAAGTTTTGTCAACATCCAGAATTTTTTCGACATCGTAATACGAGCCGTAATCGTATTCTTCGGTTGTTTTCAAAAATTTTTCATTTTTAAGCGAAGCGACGACAACCAAATCGCTCTTCAAATAAAGCGTCAAAAGACTGTCGGGAATTCGCTCCGGACATTTTTTCGCGCGAGCCGAAACGGTTTCGGGTAGAATGAAGGCGGAAAATAATAAAATAAAAACGGCTGCTAAGGCAGCAAAAGAACGTTGAAAATATAGCATAAAACGGGAACTCCTTTGGATTTGTTTTTCAATCGGATATTCGTCGGTCGCGTCAACTTGAAATTCGTCTGCTTTGACGCGGAAAACTTTTTCCGTTTGCTTAGAGACCGGAAAACAAAAAAAGTTCCGCGAATTTTTTGTTTATTTTCAAACACTCATTTTTATTGGAAAAATTTGAATAGATGCTAAAATCAGTAAAACGAGGTGAAACGAAAATGACAAAAACCGTAAGCATCAATGAAATCTCGATTCAATCCGTAATAGCCTTAACGCGCAACGGCGATGAAGTCGTGATAGAAGAAAATGGCGAGCCGCTGGCGAAAGTTTTGCCAATTGGAAAGCCGAAAGAGCCGAAACAGCGAGTATTCGGTTTAGGAAAAGGATATTGGATGAGTGAAGATTTCGACGATGAATTGCCCGATGAGTTTTGGCTTGGCGACGATGAGTTTTGGTTAGGTAAAGAAAAATGAATTTACTTTTAGACACTCACGTCTTCGTTTGGATACACGAAGTTCCAAACAATTTTCCTGTATAAGGAAGTGTTACGCTGCTCATATAGTTTTGAGTAGAAAGTTCAACAGAGATTGTTTTGAAGATATGAACTGGTGTGTCCAGCAATAATGAAATCCGACTCAAAGTTGGTGATAAAGCGTTATATGCTTTCCATGCGGCATCTTTGAAATTTTGAGCATCTATTTCTTCAATCTCAATCTTGCTTAAAAACCCTCATTGTTTGGATAACCGTAAAATAGAAAATTACCCTCAGCCAATTTTGCTTCAATTTCTACTCTTAAATCCTGTGGATTGCCAATAAAAATATGTGAGTTTCCAACAATATCATCTCCAAAAGAAAAATGATTCTCTTTTAGTGGAGCCTAGTTTGGCTTGCTCAAGATAAATGAAATCTTATATTTGCCCTCAACTCCACCTGGATTTGCAGAATTCATAGGATTGTTTGGGTCACTTGAAAATCTCAATATACTTAAATTAATTTCAGTCCCTGATAATCCCCAAGTTCCACTTAATTGTGGTTCTTTAGACCCTGGTTGATTTTCAGTTTTACCTATCGCGGTTGTGCCACAACATTTTTTATATTTTCTCTCACTGCCACAAGGACAGGGTTCATTAGGCTTGATTTTTGATATAATCTTTTACTGAAGTTTTAAAAATCAACTCGTCAATCTCCGGTAAATATTCGGCATTCTTTCGGGTAAAGAAAGTACATCGTCTATAATCGTATAGCCGACATCGCCGTATAAATCCTTCAATTCAAATTCCGAATCGCGGTCAACCGTGATGCAGAAAGGCGTAACGCCGCTGATTTTTGCTTCGGTCAAGGCTTCGCGCACGTCTTCGCGGGCGTAACGCGCGTCGCCGTAATCGTGGTCGTATGGTCTGCCGTCAGTTAAAATTATTAGTAGTTTTGTGCGCGATTCTTGCCGAAGGAGTTTTGCTGATGCGTGACGAATCGCCGCGCCCAAACGAGTGTTGTTTTGAAACGTAATTCCGCCGATGCGTCGTTCGATTTCTTCCGAATACTTTTCGCTGAAATCTTTGACAACGTAGAATTTTACATTGCGTCTGCCTTCGCTGGTAAAACCGTTTATCGAATAAACGTCGCCGACAGCTTCGAGCGCTTCGCTCATCAGCACAAGACCTTCCTTTTCGATTTCGATAATTCTTCTTCCGGGATGCGTGTATGGCTGAAGCGGATTTCTTGTAATCGTCCGCGCCGTCGAAGAAGATTGGTCTAAAAGAATCGAAACGGCAACATCGCGCTGTTTTCTAAGGCGTTTTGTATAAAGCTTTTCCGATTGCTGACCGTCGGCGCGTTTGTCCACAAAATAATCAATCACGGCTTCTAAATCATAATCTTCACCGTCGAGTTCGCGATTTGTGCGCGTCAGATTTTCCGGTTTCATCAATTGAAATTGATGGCGCACGGAAGAAATTACGCCGCGATAACGCGAACGCGCCAATTCAACAAAATTTCTATCGCCTTGACGAACTTTTTTCTCAATGACGCGACACCAGCCCGTGCGAAAATCTGCTAAATCCTTGTCCCATTCATCATAGGAAAACGCCAAATCGCCCATTTCCAGAGGCTGTTCGGGCATTTCGCCCGCCGTCCAAGCCTCCGCGCCTTGCAAATCATCAGGCTCGCCTTCGTCGTCAAGACTGTTCCAGGCGTTGAACAAATCACGCACATCTTGCTGCTTTTTGATTGGTTCTTCGCGTTTGACTTGCGTTTCCAAAACGGATTCGCTTGAATTTTTGTCTTCGTATTGGAATTCGCCCTTTTCTTCCGATTCTTCCGATTGTTGCTCTTGCGTTTGTTCGAGTTTGATGTTTTGGAAAAGTGTATAAACGCGGCTCGTCGCCATTAAAGCATCAACAACCGTCGCACTTTTTTCAGATAAATAAGATTCGACAACCATTTCGATTTCCGAAACAATTTGCCCGTAGAAGCGGCGCGAATCTTCAGTCGCGCCGCCGCACAAAGTTATTTGAAAAAGCAGTTCAAACGGCACTTGGTGCATCGGTAAATCAAAAATGTATGGACGTTTCTCTCGCAAAAAAGATTGCATCAAATTTAAATCTTTTCGCAAACCGCGATACGTTTGACGAAGACGATTATCAATCCGCGCGTTTTCCATCGTGACGAAAATCTTTTTTGCCAAATTCGGTTCGGGGAAAATTTGCAAAACCGTTTTGTAATCTGAATCCTTCGGCAATTTTTTACGTTTCTTTTTCGCTCTTTCCGCTTCTTCTTCAATTGGTAAAGCCTTTTCGCCTTTCTGTACGTCTTCGATGTAACCGGCGAGCGAAAAAGCATCGAGTTGTTCGGCGGTTGCTTCGTAAAGCGCGGAAAGTTCCATGAATGCGGCTTTCAAATCATTTGTATCGCGCTCGTAAGTTCCGAATTCGATTTGTCCCGCGCCGTGTGCCGCCAAAACTTTGTAAAGCCGAAAATCCATTTCGTCATTTCCGAATTCGGCAACATTTGACGGCAAATAAATTGTCTTGCCGTCGCCGATGCGCGATTCCTGCGGCATTGCCGTGATCGGCGCGATTTCAACTTCCTTTCCGGTCAAACCTTCAATATAGATTCGCAAAACGGTCTGAACGGTTTCAAGCGGCAAGCCTTCGCGTGCTTCCTGCAAAAGCACGTTGCTGTGGCGCGTTTCAAGCGCAAAATAACTGCGCCGCATTTTCGCGCTTTCGCCTTCATTTTTTGCCAAACCTGCCTCAACCCATTCTTCAAACTGCGCGAGCGAAACTTTCCTTAAAGCGGCTGCGCTTGAACGAAACGCGGCGAGCGCAGATTCCGCATCTGTTTCGGCAATTTTTTGGACCAGATGCAAAACTTTTCGCGCAATTAACACGACTTCCTGTTTTTTTCGCAAGGTTAAAACGTTAATGAAAAATGCCGGGCTGGAACGGATAAAAGAAATCAAAATCGCATTGCCGCTTTTCGCAACTTTTAACAAACAATCGCGCCAATCTAAAAATACCTCGCTGACACGCCGCAAAACTTCACCGCCCGCGTTTGTGAAATTAAGCGTCACGCTGCCGCCGAATTCGAGAAAATCAACTGCTTTTTCGGTTAGCAAAACGGCTTGCTCGGCGGAAAGTTTTTCGAGCGTGTCGGGCAAAATCTGCCACAAATCGGCGGTCATTCCGCCTGTCCGATTGGCGAAATGCGAAGCCAAAGCAAGGACGGATTTTGCAACTTTGCGTTTTTCGTCGCCGAATTTTTCCAAAGATTCGGCTATTTTCGGAGTTTTTTGCAGAAAATCCGCGCTGTGTTTTGCCGAGCGATTAGCGATTTCAGAAGCAAGCTGTAAAATCTCAGTAAGAAGTTCATCATCGTCAATTTCTTTTGTTAAGCTCGGAACAAGCTGAAAAG
>MWVV01000762.1_pt1 | contig 11649 bp, 13 predicted proteins | sample 1047281 | NCBI WGS metagenome assembly MWVV01 (sample SAMN06349986, study PRJNA376086) | soil metagenome | isolation source: PT-2 sample Antarctic (ecotone) soil | place: Antarctica | collected 2015-01-13 | reverse complement strand
TGGGTTGGCCGTTTCAATCGGCGACGTGTCACACCGCGCGGTGCAGAGCGAACGATGCGTTGCGTTTGGAACCGTTGACGACGTGGGCAAAGCCGTCGCGCGTGAAGCCGATGAGCGACGACGAGGCGATTTCCGTAGCACATCACATTTAAACCCGCGTCCTTACGGAAATCGCAGACGCCGTTTTGTCAAGTCGAAGCCGAAATTTCGTGGCAGCGGTCAAGCGTGAAGCTGAGATAATCCTTATTGTGTCATGTAGGGTGACTGCCAAGTTGTCAATACGCTCTGATATAACCGCGCGGCGCGGTCGATGCGTCGTTCGCTCTGAGTCGCGCCTTTCAATGGCATCGCGGTTGGCAACGGCCAACCCGAAAGCGGACGCGCTCGAAGCATTGCGCTTGCGGCGCGACGTGGCAGCGACCGGCAGCGTTGCTCGCGTCCTTCATAGGAAAACGTCGCGCGCTCGATAGCGCTGCACCAGAGTGTGCTCCCCGCGCGCGTAGGGACACGGCGCCATTCACATGAACTGCATGGCGAACGCTTAGGTGCTCCCCGCGCGCGTAGGGACACGGCGTTTTGCTTCCGCAGAAATCTGCGGAAGCAACCTTCAATTCCACAAAGTAGGGTTTAAACTTCTTCTGGGTTAGGCAATTTTTTGCCTAACCCAGCCTTCAATTCCACAAAGTAGGGTTTAAACCCACCCCACAGCCACGAAAAAGCCGCGCCCGATACTTTGGGCGCGGCTTTAGATTTTGCGGGCTTTATTCGGCGTTCAAATCGCGCGTGTCCATCGTTTCCAACATCTCAGCAATGGTAAGGCCACCCGGTATGACTTCGATGTCGTAACGCTTGCAGACTTCACCAGCAAGCGCCAGCATTTGCTTTTGGCGAGCAAAATCCAACTCCGCACCCGACACACCAAACAGGCACGCACGGCGCCAAAACCCCAGCCGCGCGAGTGTCGCTTCGTGCCGTGCGCGGTCACAATGCAGCTCGAAGAAGCGGTTTCGCGTCTCGTTCCAGTCGTCTTCGTTCACGCTGTCGAATGACACCAAAGGAAACGGATCGAGTTCGCCGCGCGCCGATGCCGCGATTTCCGCGTCCCGCCAAGCCACAGCACGCGGCGCGAGATAATGCAGTTCATAGTCGATGAGTTGCATTTCGTATTCGGCGTCGTCAGTCGCTGTGAGAACGAATCCGCGCAGCGCCGACCAGACGCGCACGGGAAACGACGGCGCGGCGTCGGAATCAGGGACGACCAGCAGAATCGGGAACGGCGCGACGATGCGCGCGGGTGAGGTTTGAGTTTCAATCATGAGGTTTTCCTTTGGTTTGGGCGCCGTCGCAACTCAAAGCAGCGACGGCGCGGGTAAGTCAGGCCGCGCGAAGCGACGGGGCATCGTAAATCGGATCGACTTCAAAGCACAGCATTTCGTCCAACTCATTCAAGCGGGCTTCCATCGCGGCGATTTCCGCGAAGCTGGGGCCGTCGTCAAAATTGGCAGCGTAGTGGCGCATGAAAGGCAGATCGGCGCGAATTTCGGCGCGTTCGGTCTGTAGCGCGTCCACAGCGGGCGCTGCGGGAAGTGGCGCCAGAATCGGCGCGGGCGCGGCTTCGATGATGGGCACAGTGGGAAGCGCGACTTGCAACGCGCGAAGCATCGCGGAAACGGCGCGGGGACGGGCGAACCCGTAACGACTTGCTAAAATTGATATTGTGAAGCTCCTAAACAGGGGATTTACAAGCGGAAAGGGCGCATTTTCTTAGCGGGGAAGGCGCCCTTTTTGTTGCTTGCTTACTAATAATCTTATCACCCTGAGAGGCAATTACAAGGCTTTGCAGCTAATTATTTTTGTAGTAAGATTAAGCCCATGAATGACACCTTAAAGCGTGCCGTTGGGCGCCCCAAAAAGCCAGCGCCATCGCCGACCGATGCCGTGTTTCGTGTCCGTTCGGCGATGGGAATCACACAGGAAGAGTTTTCTCGTGAATTGGGTTGCAGCGTTGCGGCGGTTTCCAAAATGGAACAGGACGAGCGGTTGCCCGGTTCCATTGCACTACGCACCGCGTTCTTAAAGCTCGCCAAGCGCGCGGGCGTGTCGCTCGAAGCCAAGGCCGAGGACGACGCGATTTAGGATTTTGAAGAATTGGCTTTTCGAGGGGACAAGATAGGACAGCAAAAAACGAGTGATTTTCTAAAATGAGCGACTTCACACGCAACGATTGGACGAAATTTAGAAGCCTTGGCGAGTTGCCGCGCGCGGCAGGTGTGCCCATTGACGACCTGAAAAAGCTGATCGTCAAAGAGTTGACGGACAACGCGCTCGATGCAGCGGGCGCGTGTCGCATTGGTTTGGAGAATGGCGCCTTTTGGGTCGAGGACGACGGTCCCGGCATCCCCGGCACGCCCGCAGAAATCGCCGATTTGTTCTCGATTGAGCGCGGCCAAACGACTTCCAAGCAGTTGCGACTTCCAACGCGCGGCGCCTTGGGGAACGGTTTGCGCGTCGTCTCTGGCTATGCTCTGGCGACCGATTGCGAGTTGACGGTTCGCACATCAGGCCAGGACTTCCAACTTTCGCCACAGGACGACGGCGGCACGCTCATAACGAGCGCGCGGCCCTGCGATGCCAACGGCACGCGCGTTGAGATCCGCCCCGGCATTGGCGGCGCCTTCACTGAATCTGATTTAGTTTGGGCGCGGCGCGCGTTGGTTTTTGCGGGCGCGGCGACCTATGGCGGCGACACTTCCCCGTTTTGGTTCGATGAGGATTCGTTTTGGGAGCTATGCGACGCGTATAAGAGCGGCACCGCGCGCGATTTAATTGCTCGTTTTGATGGATGCAAAAACCCGAAACCGCGCACCATTGCGGCGCCGTGGAGGGGCCGCGCGGCAGCATCTTTAACGCGAAGCGAAGCGGCAGAACTTTTGGAAGCGGCCCGCTCCGAAGCCAAGCCTTGCAACGCGCGGCGCCTTGGTTTTGTTGGCCCCGGCTTTGGCGGACTCCCCGAAAGCTACGCGCGCGAAACCGGCGCTTTTAGCCCCGAATCGGCGCGCGGCACCTTGCGCGCTGAATTGCCTTTTGTCGTTGAAGTGTGGGCACGAGTGAGCGACCGCGACCAGGTAGAAATCAACGTAAACCGCACCCCGGTAACGGCCAAAGTTACAAGTGAGCGCCTAAGCCCTAAAAGCGATATGGGCGTGTGGGGATGCAATCTTGGACACCGGTTTTCCGTTGGAAAAAAGCCGCTCCATTTGATTCTAAATGTCCAAACGCCTTATATGTCGCTCATCTCAGACGGCAAAGTGCCCGACTTAAAGCCGATGGCAACGACTATCACCCGCGCCATAGAGAAGGCAGCGGGCAGCGCCAAGCGACGGCACACCCAAGCTAACCCAACGGCGCGGCGGCGCTTTGAAACTGAGATCGTGCGAGACGTTTTAGACCATGCCATCGCCAAGGCAAGCGGCAGCGGCGCGAGTCGTTTTAGCCTGCGCCAGTTGTATTATCAGGTGCGCCCGTTCATCATCGCGGAACTGGGCAAAGAGCCGACTTATAAAAATTTCGGCGACATAATCACAGCCATTGAAAGCGAAAACGGCGAAGACTTACCCGGCATTTATCGGGACACGCGCGGCACGCTCTACCACCCGCACACCGGCCAAGAAATCAGTTTGGGGACTCTGAGCGTCGAGAATTATGAGCGGCCCGAATGGACTTTCAACAAGATTCTCTACTGCGAAAAGGAAGGCTTTTTCCAACTGCTTAAAGACGCGAAATGGCCGGAGCGCCACGATTGCGCCCTGGTAACAGCCAAGGGACTTCCCACCCGCGCAGCGCGTGACGTTCTCGATTTGCTGGGCGAAACCGAGCAGGAACTCACCTTTTTTTGCATCCACGATGCCGATGCCACCGGCACCATCATTTATCAAAGTTTGCAAGACGAAACCGCAGCGCGCGGCGCGCGAAATGTGGAAATTATCAATTTGGGACTCGAACCCGAAGAGGCTTTAAAAATGGGCTTAGACCCGGAGAAAATCGAAGCGGGCAAAGATCGGCGCGCAGTTGCTAAATACGTTTCGCCGAAGTGGGAGGAGTGGCTCCAAACCCAGCGCGTCGAACTCAACGCCATGACTTCGCCCCAGTTCATCGTGTGGCTCGATACCAAGATGGCGCAACACGACGGCGCCAAGCTCGTGCCACCATGCCAGATCATGGAGCAACAGTTGACGGCGACCACGCGCCAGAAAGTTACGGCCAACATCACCACGCGCATTTTGGCGGCGGCAAAAATGGAAAGCCAAGTGGATAACGCGCTCGAATTGCTCAACGACGATTTCAACTTTGCCAAGCGACAGATCGAATCATTTACGCGCGCCCAACTCCAACGCAATGCAGCGCAGTGGTGGACGGCACCAGTCGAAGTTTTGGCCGAAGAACTGGCTAAAAAAGCAGCATAAAACCCACCAACCACCACCATGACACTCACAGCCATCACCTATCTTGACGACCTGCCCAGCGGCGGCAAGATGTTCACCGCGTCGTGCCCCGAACTCGATATTGCCAGTCAGGGCGAAACGCGGCCCGAAGCACTCGCCAACTTGCGCGAATCGGTTCAGGGTTTTTTAGAAGCCGCAGAAGATGAAGAAGTCGGGCGGCGCCTTCGCTCTGGTGCCAACGTTTCCGCGTTAGAGGTCGTGGCGTAGTGCCCAAACTTCGCATTTTGTCCGGCAAGCAGACGCGCGCGATTTTGGAATCCAACGGCTGGGTTTACTCCCACCACAACGGCAGCCACATGATTATGAAGGGCGCCGCAACGATTTCTGTCCCCGACCACAAAGAGTTGACCGTTGGCACTTTGGGCGCGATCATTCGCCAAAGCGGAATCGGACGCGGCCCGTTTGAAGCATGACACCCGACATCGAAACCGGCGGCAACTGGCTTTCCATCGCGCAGGCGTGCCAACTTTTCGGCGTGTCGGATCGCACCGTCAAACGGCGCATCGAAGCGGGCGAGATTCAATCGAAGCTCGAAAATCTACCGCGCGGCGGCGTGCGGCGCCTGGTGCTGGTGGATGAGCGAGAGGGACACGTGCGGGACAAAACCGCGCGGGACGTGCGGGACACGGAAGGGACAAGCGCGCGGGACACTTCCAAGCGTGAAACCCAAACCGAGCGGGACAAAACCGACGAGCGCGCGGGACGTGCGGGACAAACCGAGCGGGACGCGCGCGGGACAAATGGCGAAGTTGAATTGCTGCGTGCGACCGTCGAGCGCGACCGTGAAGAAATCCAGTTTTTGCGAAATGTGGTCGAGGCCCAGCAGCGCGACGCCGCCGAGCTTCGCCAATCGCTGAAAAAGGCGCTCGAAATCGCGCCCCGCCAGTTGATGCAGGGCAACGCGCCCGATGCCGCAAGAAACGCCCAAAACGGAGAGCAAACCGCGCCGATGGACACAGAGAAGCCCGCGCGCGCGAATGAGCCGCAAATCACGCCAAATCGCGGCGGCGCTGTGACATACGCTTCCATCGCCGACGAGTTGGAAAACACTTTAGGAGTAAATCAATGAAAGAAATAGATGCTATTGCACAAGAGGCGAGAAACCAATTCAACACGCCAACAATCGCTTATTTATGCCCAAAATGCAAAACGCATTTGGCCTACTTATCAGCAGGGCCAGACCGATTAGGATTGACCGGCGAGAAGGCTATAAAACTTGAATTGCAGATAAACGAAAACTTCGTCTGGTCGAAGAAAGAGAACTGCTTTCTTCGACCTAAAAACTTTGATGGTAAACGTCCTGCAAATCGGGACGAAAAGAAAGAACTCGAAAAATCACTCCACAAGAGCAAGCAGCAATTGGCGAATGATGGATGGACGCCAGAAACCAAGGCCGAAGTAGAAGCATTTGCAGCCCGATTATCAGAATTGCCAGTTGGTGAGCAAATACGATTAAAAGAAGTCCAAGCAGAACTTATTGCTGCTAATCCATCGCTTTATGATTTAGACCGCTCAAGATTTAAGAAAGAGATGAATGAGGATATACAACGTGAAGAAAAATACTTAGCTGAGTTGAGTTCAAAAACTTGGAGCGGCCCTATTTTTTTGGATGAGGGCGATCTATTGGTTCAGCCAGAAAAAGGGTTTTTGTGCTGTGGGAGAATGGTGAGGCTCAGTGTTCTCCCACGCGCTCAATTCGTGCTTGACGAGACCAAAGCGAACCCAACCCCAAGAGTCGCACCCGATGCGCCGCCCGCATGATAAAATCAAAGTGTCGAGAAATTCGACCTTAATTTCATATAAGACGCTTGCTGGACGAGCGCAACAGTTCAAACCCTACCCAGGGTTTACAGTTGCGCTCGTCCTTTTCGTAGGTGAGAACGAATTGCTAACGACGGCGCAACTAAAAAAACAACTTTCCGCGTAAAACGCGACCCTCACGACAACTTGGCAACCGTTCAAAAACCAAAAAACCCCAGAGGGTGGCACCTCTGAGGCATGGCCGTTAAACGCGGCGGGCGATTGAACGATTGGAAATAGAGCTTCCAACTATGAGTAATTTTAGCAAAATCCCGCCCGAAGTGGGCGCGGCATCGAAAGGGCCGCTTGTCACCGTCGAAGATTTGGCCGCGCGCGGCAATCTGAAAAAGCAGATCGTGAAGGGTAAAGCCGAGTATCACGGCGCGAACCCAGACGGCAATGGCGCCACCAAAGACGGTTTTTGGGTGCGCGCCGATGGAAGCGGGCGCGACCGCAACGGCACCAACTACACCCAGCCCGAAGTGGCGCGGTTGTTTGGCATCAGCCCCGACAGCTACGCACCATGCGCCGAATATCGCGCCCGCAACAGCCCCAACAAACCGACCGGCAAGCCAGAGACAGCAAAGGCGCCGCAACCCGTCAAATCGCCCGAAGAGCGCGGCATCACGCCGCAGACTTTGGAGTTTTTCGGCGTCTCTCAAATCAAGACGCCGAAGTGGGACGGGTGGAAATATCCGACCCATTACGCCAACGGCACCGAGGGCCGGACGCGCTTTAAAAACGCGCAGGGCAAGCCTAAATATCAGTGGTGGAAGGGAGGCGATGGGCACGAGCCGGACGCTTATAACATCCAAAACATCCCCGACGCCGCGCCCGAAGTTTGGGCCGTTGGAGGCGAGCCGGATGTTTGGATGATGCACCAGAACGGTTTCCCAGCCGTTGCCGCTTTTGGCGAAACCCAAGGCGCGGCCCGTTTAATTTCGGCGCTGGTCGAGAGGCGCGCCGGTTGCCTGCACATCGCGCTCGATAACGACCGCGCCGGACATGAAGGCGCCGCAGCGTTGGCGGAAGAGTGCGAGCGCCAAGGTTTGGCCTGCACCGTTCGAGAGTTCCAAGGCGCGGACGGCCACGATGTTTGTGATGAGTTCACCCGCACCGGATGTGACCGCAAGCGGTTCCGCGCCGCGATTTTGGAGCTCCCCGAAGTTGACCACACCACCATCGCAAGTTGGAAGGAAACGCCCACCACGATGCCGCCAGCGCCCGACGCCGCGCCGCGAGAAAAGAAATCCCAGGCTGAGAATCTCCTTGAAATCGCCCTGAGCGAAGCCGAGATTTTTCTTGATAAAGACGGCGAGCCGTTCGCCACTATAAAGACAAAAAGCGGAGCGCGGCTCACCTATCGGCTCAACTCAACCACATTCCGCTCATGGATTTTTGCGCGCCATTACGCCATCCACGAGCGAATGGTGAGCAGCAGCAGCACTTTCGCCGTCGTGCTGGATACGCTGCGCGGTTCGCTGATGGAGAAGACCGCTCGTGAGGTTTACACCCGAATCGCTCACCACGAAGGCCGCATCATCTACGATTTAGGCGATGAATCAGGCCGCGCCGTCGAAATCACACCGGACGGTTGGTCGGTTTGCGCCGCGCCGCCAGTGGCCTTCATTCGGCCAAAAGGTATGCGCCCACAAGCGGAACCGCAGCGCGGCGGCAGCGCAGGAGAATTGCGCGAACTTCTCAACGTCGAGACGGACGAGGACTTCGTGCTTGTCCTCGCTTTCATTCTCGGATTTTTCCAACCCGACGGCGCGAAATCTCATCTCGCTTTTTTGGGCGAGCAGGGCACAGCCAAGACCGGCACGACGAAAACCATCCGCGAAATTCTCGATCCCAACGACGCACCGACCCGCTCAGAGCCGCGAGAAATCGGCGACTTGATTGTGGCTGCCAAGAATAACGCGATTATCGGTTTCGACAATCTCTCTCACATTCCGCAATGGGTTTCCGATGCCTTTTGCCGCTTTGCGACCGGAAGCGGCGACGGCAAGCGCGCGCTCTACAAAGACGACGAAGAGATAATTTTCTCCTTCAAACGCTCAATTATCTTCAACGCCATCGCCGACGTTGCGACCCGTCCCGACCTTTTAGACCGCACGATTTTGATTGAACTGCCAGTTCTGCCAGAATCCAAACGCCGACGAGAAGGCAGCCTCGACCACGACTTCACTCAGGCGCGCTCGTTCATTTTAGGCGCGATTTTCGATGCCGTTGCCACCGGTTTGAAGCGATTCCCCACGCTCGAAATCAAGAACTTGCCACGCATGGCCGACTTCGCGGTTTGGGTCGAAGCCTGCGCGCCCGGTTTCGGATGGGAGCCAGAAGAATTTCTCAACATCTACCGAAAAAACCGCGCCAGCACGACCGACAGCGCCGCCGAGACTTCGACTTTGGCCAGCTTCATTATCGAACTTTGGTCGGCGAGGATGCAGGCGCCTTTCGAGGGTTCACCTCACGAATTGCTCGAACTCTTGAACCGCGCCGCAAAGCCCAATTATGCGATGGGCGAGGCGACCAACATCCGCGAGGCCAAGGATTGGCCCAAAGACGCGGCCAACCTCGGAAGAAGTTTGAAACGCTTCGCGCCGATTCTGCGAGCCAAGGGCATTCACATCGAAAAGGGGAAATCCAAAAGCTGCAGGGTGTGGCGAATCGCGGCGAAGGAGGCTAATTGACCTCAAAAAGCGACGGCAACCTATTTTTTTGCCGTCGCTTTTTGCCGTGTTACCGTCGCTTTTGCCGTCCTTGCCGTCGCTTTTCGCCAAGTTGCCGTCGCTTTTGCTTTTTCCGACTTTGGCTTGTAAAAGCCAAAAACACCCAAAAAGGCCCAAAAACACCCCAAAAAGCGACGGCAAGGACGGCATTTATCCCTTTTCTTCCCTACTTGAAAACTAAAGAAAAAAGAAGAAAAGAAAAGAGAGAAAAAGAGAGAAAAAAAGAAGAGAAGCGAAAAATGCCGTCCTTGCCGTCATGCCGTCGCTTTCACCCAACAGGAAAAAATCAAATGAGCAAAATCGAACTGGCCAGACTCTACGCAAGAACTCGCGCCGATGGCGCGGTGACTTTATCCGGCTCCATTGGCTACACGGGCCGTTTGAGAATTGAGCCGAACGCCAACAAGGTGGAAGGCGACGACCGCAGCCCTGATTTCATCGCTTACATCGAAGAGAAGCAGAGGGCACCAGCGACACCTTACCGGGGCGCGCAGCTCATGCCACCACAGCGACCAGTGGCGGCGTTTGTCGAGGGTGAAATCGTGGAATGATGCCGCGCATGATTTTGGGAATGGCGGCCTTTATATGCACACGTCGCTATCCCAAACCGCTCTTTTTCGCTAAAACCACAATCGAGGTGGAACAAATGGGAGGTTTCGGGAGCGGTCATCACCGCAGCAAACGGCCAACCGTCGAGACGGCGCGGCGGCTCACTTTGGACGAGGCGCACGCCGTTGGCGTCGAGATCGTGTTCCAGCCGATGCCGCGCAACCGGCGCCGCAAGATGGGAATCTGCCCGAAGTGCAAGCGACCAGCGCGGATGTTCTACCAAGACGGCGAGCGGGCCGCGTGTCGCGTTTGTATGGGTTTGGCCTATCGAAGCACCCAGGAGCAGCGCAAACCGTCGCGTGTCCTCGTCAAGCAGCAACCGACCCTCAGCGCGGGACTTCGCGCGCTGGAAACGTGGCAGCAGATGCCACACCAAAATCAACGGGAATTTTCCAACGCTATGAACACCTTTTCAGCCCTCGCATTAATCGACGGCCAGACACAAGCCCAACCCGCCCAGCCGGAAACCCAGCAATCGCACCGCGAACAGACCGTCGTCGACGACTTGGAGCAATCGGCGAAAATGCTTTGCCAACTTCAAAAGGCCATCGCGGACACGCCCTCGGACAGTGCGATGCTTTGCAAATTGGTGAACGCTTACGTCGCGCTCTCCAATATGCGCGACGCACGAGCCAAAATCGCCGACGACCTCAAAAGCCGACGCCCCGATGAGGACGCGCGCTTGACAATCCGCGAAATTATCGAAGCCCAGTTGGTCACGGAAGACGACCGGTATCGGCAGCTTCAAGGCATCGCGATGGAGAACAAGATGCAGCGCGGCGCGCTGAAATGAGGGCCGATTTTCAGAAAATTGGCGGCGATTTACACGCCTCACTGACGTTTTAGACCAAGGCCACCGGCATGGTTATTCGAGACCGGTGCCACCCCTACCCTTGCCCAACCGCCACGACGATGCCGTTTAAAGCACTCAGGCACCGGGCTAACGCCGTGAGGTTCGCTACCATCGCCAGCAGTTCCGAAGTTCCGCGCAGCGCGGCCATGAAGGACGCGGGCAACGTGGTCGAGACCGGAAGCCTTGCGCCGCACTCGAAAGGCGTCGCGGCCCCGACGTTGGGTTGGCCGTTTCAATCGGCGACGTGTCACACCGCGCGGTGCAGAGCGAACGATGCGTTGCGTTTGGAACCGTTGACGACGTGGGCAAAGCCGTCGCGCGTGAAGCCGATGAGCGACGACGAGGCTTATATGCGCCTCGTGACTGACAACGCGCAAGGCGAACTTTCGCCGCTCGAAATCGGGATACACGCTTTAGGCAGCGTCGATTTATCCGAAGGCGGCGCGGGAAAGAAAGGTGGTTTGCGGGAATATGCGCGGCTGGTAGGAAAAGATGCGGGCGGCATTTCAAAGTTAAAGGATGCAGCTCTGGTTTTTCAAACTGTTGAGTTGAATCAACAGTTTTCCGACAAAGCCACCCACCTTTACGAAGTCTCGCGCGCCCCCGAAACCATATGGCCGCAACTCTGCGAAGCCCTGCAAAATGGCGCGCTGACAACAGTTGACGACGTGGGCAAAGCCGTCGCGCGTGAAGCCGATGAGCGACGACGAGGCTTATATGCGCCTCGTGACTGACAACGCGCAAGGCGAACTTTCGCCGCTCGAAATCGGGATACACGCTTTAGGCAGCGTCGATTTATCTGAAGGCGGCGCGGGAAAGAAAGGCGGTTTGCGCGAATATGCGCGACTGGTAGGGAAAACAGATGTTTATATCGGCCAGTTGAGAAGCGCAGCTCTTGTTTTTCAAACTGCAAACTTGAGTTTGCAGTTTCAAGATAAAGCAAAGCACCTCTACGAAATCAGCCGCGCCCCCGAAACCACATGGCCGCAACTCTGCGATGCCCTGCAAAGCGGCGCGCTCACCACCGTTGACGACGTGGGCAAAGCCGTCGCGCGTGAAGCCGATGAGCGACGACGAGGCGATTTCCGTAGCACATCACATTTAAACCCGCGTCCTTACGGAAATCGCAGACGCCGTTTTGTCAAGTCGA
>MWVV01000761.1_pt1 | contig 11653 bp, 9 predicted proteins | sample 1047281 | NCBI WGS metagenome assembly MWVV01 (sample SAMN06349986, study PRJNA376086) | soil metagenome | isolation source: PT-2 sample Antarctic (ecotone) soil | place: Antarctica | collected 2015-01-13 | reverse complement strand
AATGAACTGTGTGAAAAAAAGATTGTCTTTCGACTAACAAAAAACACACTTAGGCTGTGAAATTAAATTTCGGCGGTTGCCAGATTGAATCGAAATGTTGATGCGAGTAATCGTTTTGGTAAGAAATTTGGGAAGTCGATTTTGCGAAAACCGCAATTTCTTTCAACAGCGAAAAAATAGAGAAATTATATTTAAGGGAAACCTGTCGACAAGAACAAATACAGAAGGGTGAACATTCGTGCGTTTCCGTTTGCGTGTTTTCATCGTTATGCAAGAATGTTTGCTCATTTCCGGGTTGCGGACGAAAAAATTCACTTGCCGCAAAGTCCTGGCAAGGCTGTACGGACAAGAGCAACAAATAAAAACTGAAAATAAAACAAAAAACTTTCATTGATTCCAGTTAAAATTTTACTACAAATCGTTTGCTTTAATTCAAAAAAAGACAATCGACATCTAAAGAAACGCAAATTCAATTAAATCCGCGCATTTACCTGACTAAAATCATTTTACAAATTTGAGCTTACGGCAAAGCCGCCAGAGTGTCCGACAGTTTTTCGATCACCAGCAGCAGAGATCGACCCGATTCGGTTAGCTGTCCTGCCGTTGCCTGATCTTCAGCCACGCCTGTTAGGTCGGCTATTCCCTGAATTTGGAAAAGATAATTTTTAAGCCCGGGTTTGGTGCGAAACTCAATTTCCAGCGCGGCTAATCCGGCACGTAGATTTTTAATAGTTGAAACGACGGCTTGTTTGTTTTTCGCGTTTAATTCAGGCGCGTTTGATGATGCTTTTTTCGCCGTGATTTCCCGGTCGAGGTCTTCGATGACTCGCGCCACGCCGCCCAAACTATAAACGAATTTAGAAACGTTTTTGATCTGCGTCGAAACCTTCTGCGCACCGCTTTTGAGTTCGGCGGTATTCATAGAAGCGGTTGAAGCGACCGGAGCTTTCGTTCTCTTGACCGTTGAGCGGCGTTTTTGCGCGGCTGCCGAAATGGTCAGACAAAGCACGCAAATTAAAACTGTCAACAATTTTGTCAGATTTTTATTTATTTTCATATTTGGTTTTCTATTCGGATTCGTAAATTTACACGGAAAACTTTATCATTAAATACAGATGCAGAAAAGACAGATTCAAGTTCGCCGTCTCGGTCGCGTAAGTTACGAGAGAGGTTTGCGTCTGCAGAAAGCACTTGAAATTGAAGTTATCGAGCGACGGGAAACCGATTATCTACTGCTGCTCGAACATCCGCACACTTTTACAATCGGGCGGCGAGCGAAAGAAAACGGCGTTTTGGCAAATCCTGAAATGCTCGAAAAACTTGGCGTTTCTGTTTTTGAAACAAATCGCGGCGGTAAAATTACTTATCACGGACTCGGGCAAATCGTCGGTTATCCGGTCATTAGTCTTTCGCCCGAAAGCGAAGATATCCACAAATATGTGCGTGATTTGGAAGAAGTTTTGATTCAAGCGCTGTCTGATTTTGGTATCGAATCTTTCAGACTCGAAAATTTAACCGGCGTTCACACGCTCGATGGAAAAATCGCGGCAATCGGCGTACACATTAAGCGCTGGGTCACGACGCACGGATTTGCGCTCAACGTTAATACTGACTTAAGTTTTTTCGATCGGATAATTTCCTGCGAAGGCGAACCCGTCACTTCGATGGAAAAAATAACGGGACGCGAATTTGCTTTGGCAAAAGTCGAAGATAAAATCATCGAAAAGTTCACGGAAGTTTTCAACCGTTCAATCGTTGACAATTAAAACTTGATAAACAGATTTTTTCTGTTAAAATTGTTGAACTACAATCAAGCCTTCGGGCAACTTTTCAAAGGTGTTTCGGCATCTTGAACATAATAGATACCAGAATTCAAAATCAAAAAAACTGCAATTTATTTTATAGAAAACGGGAAGAAGAATTTTCCCAAACCATAAAACAAAAAGGAATTACCGTTATGTCTAAAAAAACTTTGATTCGCAACGTTGCGCTGACGACTTCGATAATTATTACGAGTGTTTCGATTGGATTTGCCCAAAAAGATAAAGAAAAGCCAAGTGAAGATATTTCAACGAAAGCTCGAAAACAAAAAAAAGAAATAGACAAAATTTATCAAAAGTGGACATCCGAAGACGTGCCTTATATTGTTACGGGTGATGAAAAGAAAGCTTATAAAGCGTTGAAAACCGATGATGAACGGGAAAGATTTATCGAAAATTTCTGGGGCCGGCGTGACCCAAATCCTGATACTGAAGAAAACGAATATCGTGAGGAATACTACGAACGAATTGCTTATGCCAATGAGCATTATGCATCGGGTATTCCGGGCTGGAAAACAGATAGAGGACGTATTTATATCGCTTATGGGAAGCCGGACGGAGTAGAATCGCATCCTTCAGGCGGCAGCTATGACCGTCCGAGCTATGAAGGCGGCGGTTCAACTACTACCTATCCGTTTGAAACCTGGTTTTATCGCCATCTTGACGGGGTCGGCGACGGCATCGAAATCGAATTCGTTGACCCGACTGGAACGGGCGAATACCGGATTGCGCGCAATGCGTACGAAAAAGATGCGCTGGCAAATGTTCCGGGCGGCGGTTTGACGACTGCCGAACAGCTCGGAATAAGTAGTAAAGGAGACCGCCAGCTCGGTGCCGGGCAAACTTATTACGGACGTGAACAGGATAATCCGTTCCGCCGTCTCGAAATTATTACTGCCCTACAGCGTCCGCCGCAGGTAAAATTCAGTGATTTGCAGGGACTCGCCGGCGGTGATTCCGGAACGATTGATAATAACCCGCTCGCTTTTGATTTGCAGGTTGATTTTTTCCGTCAATCCGAAGACCGCGTGGTGACGGCTTTCACTGTTCAGGCAAATAATAAGGAACTAACTTTTGAACCGGTCGGCGGAGTTGAAACGGCGCGCCTCAATGTTTTCGGCAGAGTGATGGCGGTTTCCGGAAAGCGTTCGGGAATTTTTGAAGATTCGATTGTCGCCAGCTCGACCGCTCAAGAGCTTGCTGAAACACGCGACCGCAAATCAATTTACCAGAAAGCAATTGCCTTAACGCCCGGAACTTACAAAGTTGACGTGGTTGTCCGCGATGTCGTTTCCGGCAACAAAGGCATCCGCAGCCTCGGCTTTACCGTTCCGAAGTTTGAAGAAAGTAAACTTTCAACTTCGACTTTGATTTTAGCTTCGATGCTTCGTTCAACCACCGAACGCGACATCGGCGGAAGTTTCGTCATCGGTGACGCGAAAGTAATCCCGAATGTTTCGGGAGTTTACAAAAAAGGACAGGAAGTCGGCATCTATATGCAGGTTTACAACGCCGGTATTGACCAGACTACCTTACGTCCGGCAGTTGAAGTCGAATATATTTTGATGAAAAGCGGCAAAGAAATTTTGCGCCAGCCCGAAACTTGGGAAGGCTTGAGCGATTCAGGACAAAGGCTGACGCTTGCCCGAATGATCCCGACCGCGCAGATGGCGCCCGGCGATTACGAAATCAAAATTCGCATCAAAGACAAAACTAAAACTACTAACAATATGCTCGAACCGACGGCGAAATTTACAGTTACGCAGTAGAATTTTATACGAGCAAATTATTCAGCCGGCATTTTGACGAAAGATGTCGGCTTTTCTATTTATAAATTCGCGTTAAACAAAAACCGCGAAAACTTCATTTGAATAAAGCATTCCTTTTGTCGTCAAACGCAGACAATTTTCTTTTAGATCGATAAGTTCAAATTCTTCGAGACGTTTTAGATCCGCTTTGTATTCTTCTCTTAAATCAACGTTAAAAAGATTTTGATATTTTTTGAGATTGATGCCTTCGGTCAGACGCAAGCCTAAAAAAACATATTCAGATTTTGTGTCTGTTTGTGTATCTTCAACAATGGCGGAGTTACCTTCTTCAATCAGACGAACATACCGGGAAGTGTCACGCTCGTTAGAGTAGCGTCTGTTTTGTCCGTCAAAAGAATGAGCTGAACAGCCAAAGCCGAAAATCGGATCGAGCGTCCAATATTTTGAGTTATGGCGAGATTCGAAACCGGGCAGCGAAAAATTTGAAATTTCATATTGCCGGTAATTTTTCGCGGCGGTTTTTTCAATTATTAATTTAAACATCGCGGCAGCCAGATCTTCGTCCGGCAGAGGCTGTCGCCCGCTTCTGATCTGTTCGGCGAGCGGCGTGGCTTCGTGAATTTCCAAAATATAAAGCGACAGATGTTCCGGGTTTAGTTCAAATGCGCAATCTAAATTTCGCTCCCAATCGAGCAAGCTCTGGCGCGGCAAACCGGCGATTAAATCAAAACTGACGTTTGTAAAATCCGCCGCTCGAAGCAGTTCGATTGTCTCGCGCACGTCCCGCGCCGTGTGTTTTCTGCCGAGCCGCCGAAGCTCCACATCATCAAAAGTCTGCACTCCGAAACTGGCACGCGTCACGCCCAAATTTTTGTATTCGCGCAGAGTTTCCAGCGTGACGGTTGCCGGATTCATCTCCATCGTAATTTCCGCATTTGTTTGGATGAAAAACTTTTTGTTAATTGAACCGAGAATTTTTTCGATTTGACGCGCCGTTAAAAGCGAAGGAGTGCCGCCGCCAAAATAAATTGTATCGATTCGGCGGTTGATAGTCAGTGATTGGTGGACAGAAAAAGCAGTTTCAATTTCTTTGACCAGCGCGGAAACGTAACGTTCAACCGCTTCGCCGTTTGTAAAAACATCAGTCGCAAAATCGCAGTACGAACAGCGCGAACGACAAAATGGAATGTGGAGATAAACGCCGGCTTCGCTCATTTTTATTTGTCGACAAATTTGAAAACTTTGCTGTTAGCAAAGGATTTCTCTTTTCGCAGACGCGAGTTTATTTGTTTTTGTTTTATACCGGACAGAAATTTTCGCACCGATTCGTTTTTTTTCAGAATGCTTTTTATTTTGTCGGAAGAAGTCTGCTTTATGCCGTTTCTCTCCGCGCCGTTCCACATTTTTACGTAATCGCTCTGTTGCGGAGTTTTAGCAAAAAGCGGTTTGCTCGACGTTTTCTGCGCCAGAGTCATTAAATAAACAGGCTTTTCATTAATTAATTCAACGCGCCCTTTTATTTGTTTTGGATCAGCGACTTCAAACCACTTGCCGCCGACTTCCGCCGCAATCATTCTTTTCACCCAGAAACCGTTTTCTTCGCTGAGAGCGCGATAAAAAAGTTCGGGGCTAAATTGATAAAATCCGTGTCCGAGAAAATTATTGCCGCCGGTGATTATAATCAGATGCCCGCCAATTTCAACCATTTCCATCGCGTTTGCCAATGCGACCGGAAAATTAAAAATGTGTTCGAGCGTCCCGCCATCCAACACAAACGAAAATTTTTCTTTCAAATCGTCTCCGATTGGCTCGTTCAAATCGTGAAGAATCGCCGCGCCTTCGTAATCCGAAAAATCCATCGCGGAAACTTCCTTCGCGCCGAGAAACCGCAAAAAATCCGCTCCGGTTTCCATTCGGGTAAAGTCTTTGAGTTTGAAAACGTCGGACAAAGATTGATAATCATATTTTAAGAAATCAAATTTCTGATTGCCGAGCATCAGCGATCTGCGAAAATCGACTTCCCGCTCACGCGCTGACAAAAGAAATTTGGCAACATCAATATCAATCCCCATATTTTTTGTGAATCAAAAATACTAATTAAGAATTACGAAAGATCGTTATAAAAACAAAGATTTATGACTATCAATAAATTTTTTCTTAATCGTAATTTTTAATTCTTAATTCTTCAATCGCGTTTCGAGCGCGTTTGCCCACGCATCTTCAAGTTCCGAAATCGGCGCGGAAATAATTTCTAAATCGTTTAGATTAATTTTCAAATTCGCATTGTCAACTTTACCGATAATCTCAAACGGGCAATCGTTTTCCCTAGCGAGGGCTTGGACTGCTTCCGTATTTTCCGGCGCGAAACTGATCACAATGCGTGAAGGCGATTCTGAAAAAAGAAGCGCTTCGGTTGATAAATTTTCATTCTTCAGTTCGATATTCGCCCCAATTGTGGCGCGATTAAGCGACGAAAAACAGCTTTCGGCAATTGCCACCGCCAGACCGCCATCAGAGCAATCGTGAGCCGACTTCACGAGACATTCATCGGCTAACCGCAGGCAAGTTTTCTGAACGCGAATTTCAACATTCAAGTCAATTTGAGGAACTTCGCCCGTTTCAATTAATTCATCGGTTGATAGCCCCAAAACGGTCTGCGCATATTCGCTAACGCTTAAATCATCGCTTGTCAGACCCAAAAGCGCGATCAAATCGCCTTCATTTTTAAATCCCTGCGTGATGATTTTTTTGGTGTCTTCGATAAGCCCGACCATTCCAATCACCGGCGTCGGCAAAATACCGCGTCCTTCAGTTTCGTTATAAAACGAAACATTTCCGGAAACAACCGGCGTTTCAAACGCTTCGCACGCCTCTTTTATTCCGTCGATCACGTCTGAGAAAGACCGCATCACTTCAGGACGTTCGGGCGAAGCGAAATTCAAACAATTAGTAATCGCAATCGGTTTCGCGCCAACACACACGACGTTTCTCGCGCCTTCGGCAACAGCCAGTTTCGCGCCTTCCTTTGCATTAACGGCAACAAAACGAGCGTTTCCGTCCAGACACATCGCTATTGCGCGACGAGTTTCTTTAATTCGCACGACCGCCGCGTCCGCCCCCGGCAAAACCGCCGTATTCGTGCGAACCATATAATCGTACTGCGAATAAACCCACCGCTTAGAACAGATATTCAGTGAAGCGAGAAGCATTTTTAAGGCTTCGTTTGCGTTTCTTTGTCCTTTTTCCTTTGTTTTCTCTCTTGCGCTCGTTTTATAACAACCGACAGAAGAAGCGCTAGAAACAGTATTGTAAATATTAGAAACATTCCTTAACTCATTATTTTTTTCCTCTTTATAATTTTTAGGCGCGGACATCGGACGATTGTATTTTGGCGCTTCATCGGTTAATTTATCAACCGGCAAATCAACTTTAAGCTCGCCGTTGTGAAAAATCCTCAAACGATTACCTTCGACGACTTTGCCGACGACCACCGCGTCCAAATCCCACTTGCTAAAAATATCGACAATTTCTTTCTCACGACCTTTGTGCGCAACAATCAGCATTCGCTCCTGCGATTCCGACAAAAGCATTTCATACGCCGTCATTCCGGTTTCGCGCTGCGGGATCAGCGTTAAATCGAGTTCCAAACCGGTTCCAGCGCGCGCCGCCATTTCTACTGACGACGAAGTTAAACCCGCCGCGCCCATATCCTGAATTCCTTCGATTGCGCCCGAACGCATCGCTTCGAGGCACGCTTCGAGAAGAAGTTTCTCCAAAAACGGATCGCCAACCTGCACCGTCGGACGTTTTTCGAGCGCCTCGTCATCAAACTCAGCCGAAGCCATCGTCGCGCCGTGAATTCCGTCACGCCCGGTTTTCGCGCCCACATACAAAACAGGATTTCCCACGCCCGACGCCTTGCCGAAAAAGATTTTATCCTTCCGCACAATGCCGAGCGCGAAGGCGTTGACGAGAGGATTTAGATTATACGCTTCATCAAAAACGACTTCGCCGCCGACGGTTGGAACACCAAAGCAATTTCCGTAATGAGCGATTCCGTCAACCACGCCTTTTAAGATTGATTTATTGCGGTTGCCATGCTTTTCATTATCTAATCTCCCGAATCGAAGTGAGTTCATCGCCGCGATTGGACGCGCGCCCATCGTAAAAACATCTCTCAAAATTCCGCCAACGCCGGTTGCCGCGCCCTGAAACGGCTCAATAAAACTCGGATGATTATGCGATTCAACCTTAAACGCGACGCACCAGTCGTCGCCGATATCAACCACGCCCGCGTTCTCGCCCGGCGGAACGATAACCCGTTCGCCAGTTACCGGAAGACGCTTAAGGTGAACACGCGAAGATTTATACGAACAATGTTCCGACCACATGACGCTGAAAACGCCGAGTTCGGTCAAGTTCGGCTCGCGCCCTAAAATCTGCTTGATTTTTTCGTATTCTTCAACGGTTAAATTGTGCGTTTTGACAACTTCGGGCGTGATTTGGGAATTATTCATCGTTGATGCTCTCTGATGGAAAAATCTCGTTTAAAACAAAAAAGAGAGTTTATGCGTTTCAGACTTGTTTTTCAAATCCGATTCGATAAACTCTACGTAAAATTTTATTCTCAGGTAAATTTGTCTCTAATTTTCCACTGATATCTCCAGAGCTTTGTCGCCGAACTTACGTTTTATTTCCGTCTCGGTAGTGATGTTGTAACCTTTTATATATTCAATTAATTTAGTTGTCATTTTGCAATTAAATTCAAATGTTTTAATTCCATATTTATCAGCCAAAATTCTTGCTAATTGGGCATTTGCAAGTGAATCCTCACCTTTATTTATAATTTGCAACTTACCCAAAAGAATATCTTCTTTAGCGTCACTTTCACCTTTCTGAAAAGGATCGATGAGGTTTGCGATATCATCAAGAATTTTTATTTTTAATTTTGTACCCTCATCTAAAGTTTGAGCGATTTGTTCAACTAAAATTTTATCAATTTCCGACCGCAAAATATCAAGTTTAACTTTTCCCTGTCTTGAGTAAACAGTTGCGCCTTTTTCGTTAAAAAGAATCGTGAACGGCAAACCGCCCTGCCACTCTTTTGAAACTGCGGCGATCGCGGATTCCTCACTCGCGGTTTTGAGTAGGTAGGCGGGCATTTCCGCTTTCATTTCCGCTAGAAATTTTGGCACATCCCGTCTGATTTCAGCTAAATCGTCAAGCGAAACGGTGATAAAATCAATCTTCCCCTTATACTGCTCGTCAAGTTTTACGAGATCAGGAAATTCTTCGCGGCACGGGTCGCACCACGTCGCCCAAAAGTTTATGAGCAGAGGTTTAGCCGTCTCTCCTTCGCGCTTAAACAGATTTTTTAGTGCAAAATCATCAATCTGCGTAACTTTCGGCACATTAGCGGCAGCGATCTTAACTGGTTTTTTGATCAAAACTTTTTCGCCGTTCGGTTTCACCCGACGTCTTTGAGCAGATGTTTCCGCCGCGTTAAGTTGTGTAAAAACGAAAATGATTCCGAGCAAAACAAAGATTTTTTTCGCTCTCAACTGATTTGTTAAAAACTTTTTCATTCGTGTTTTAGCAGCAGATTATTCCACCCGCTTGATCGAACAGCCGAAGGCGTTGGCGCTCGTTTTGGCAATTGCCTTTCCGCTCAAAGATGATTCGAGCGCGTCGCGCAAATAATTGTTAGATATGGTTTTACCTGAACGGTCATTGTCAATTGCGCCTTCGTACATTAAAACATTTTTAGCGTTAAAATAATAAATTTCCGGCGTTACGTTCGCGCCAAATTTATCAGCTAAAATATTGCCTTTATCAATCAACACGGGAAATTTATACTTTTCTGCCGCGTGAGTTCTAACTCGTTCTGGTGATTCGGTCACATTTGAATTGATGCCGATCACATTGACGCCCTTCGCTTTATAATCTTCTGCAAGTTTGGCGATTCTTTCATCGTAACCTTTAACAACCGGACACTGAACCGAAAGAAAAATAATAATCGCGCCGTTTTTTCCCTTCAAATCATTGAAAGATTGTTCTTTGCCGTTAGTGTCGGAAAGCTTAAAGTTTTCTAATGTCGAGCCAACCGCAAAATCACCTTTGGCGCTGACATCTGAAAAAGAAACAAACGCGACAATTGCAAAAAATGCCGCTAATAAAATACTTGTACGCTTCATTTTTATATAACTCCTTTTTATTTTCTGGGAACAATTAATTTTAACAATGCATTATCGATATTAACAAGCAAAAATTGAAAAGTATTTGTGTGGGTTGACCTAAAGTAAATTTTTAAACCACTCTGGAAAATTTATGACAGAAAGAATTCTAACTAAAAATTTTCGGCATACTTTTATTAAGACTTTTCGGAAGCAGAACTTCCATCGCGTCATCAACTGTCACGATTCCGGCAATTTCGCCTAAATCATCAACTACCGGCAGCGCGAGAAGATTATATTCGGCGATAGTTTGAGCAGCTTCTTTTGAATCATCATTGGGATGAGCGAATTGAAATTTGGAGCGCATCACTTCGGAAAGCGTGCGAGCTGGATCAGCTAAAATCAAGCTGCGCAGAGAGATAATGCCGACGAGTTTCCAGGAATTTTCTTCTTCGACAACGTACATGTAATAAATCATATTCGGCGTTTCCGCCATTTCCCGGAGCCGCGAGATTGTCAGCGCGACTGTTAAATTTTGCGGAAAAGCGACAAACTCGGTGGTCATCAAACCGCCCGCCGTGTCTTTGTCAAACGGAAGCAGTTCGGCAACATCCGCCTTTTCCTCTTCCTCCATCAAATCAAAAAGTTCCTGCGCTTTTTCTTCGGATAGTTCGCCCAAAACGTCAACCGCGTCGTCCGGCGACATCTCTTCCAAAATATCGGCGGCGCGTTCTCCGTCCATTTCCTCTAAAATACGCGCTTGATTTTCAGTGGACATTTCCTCGAGCGTATCGGCGGCGGTTTCATCATCTAAAGATTCAACTATTCCCGTGCGGTGAATCGGCGAGAGAGATTCGGCAAGCTGCGCGATTTCAACCGGATGAAGCCTCGAAAGTTTATTTTTTGAGGATTTTAATTGGACGGCGACTTTTGATTTATCAGTCGCCAGATACCCGACATCCGCCCAATCGAGAACTTCCACGGGTCGGCTGCTTCCATAAAATCCCGCCGGCATCAGACGACGCAGAAACCCCTGCAAACTAACGTCCGCGCCCGTCACGCGCCATTCGCTGCCGACTTCGATTATTTGAACGTCATTGACCCGCACGACGCGCTTCCCGTCAACATCAATTAATTGACTGTCCAAAACATCCTTTGCCAGCAGCACTTCATTTTTACGCCGCGAAAACGGGCGCAAATCAATTGTTTCAGAATTCATCTTCGCGCCGCTTTCAGTAAGCGAAGAGATTTTCAGTTGCGGCATAAAAAAATTCCGGCGGCGGTAACGCGCGACCAGTCCGATGACGGGCGGGTATTCTTCTTCGCCATAGCGCACAATAACATCTTTGACCGCAGCAATTTTTTCGCCTTCGGCATCGAAAATCGGCTGACCCAAAATTTGCGATAAATAAAGCATCTTCTATAAGATAAACGATGTCTGCTAAAGTTTGAAGCGCGGCGCGAGTTTTGTAAACGAATAATATTTGAATTAAGATGATGCAAAGTTCAAAGTTAGTGATTCAAAATCTGAGCTTTCCTTTGAACCTTAAACTTCGAAATAAACATTATGTTTTGCACAAAATGCGGCGCGAAAAATTCGGAGATGGCGATTTACTGCCAGAAATGCGGTTCGATGCTCGAAGCCGAAGAAGAAACGCGGATCGCGCGTCCGCAAAAAATCGACTTTCCGCCAACAGAAGATGCTGAACGGCAGATTTTCTCGATTAGTCCAACCTTGATGTTCGTCAAAATCGGATACGGTTTAGCAATTTGCGGCGCGTTGCTGCTCGTCGCTTTTTTATTTTCTTTTGAGCAATTAGTCGGAATCAAGATACACCCGCTTATGTCTGTTTTATTAGGCTTTTCGCTGCTTTTAGTTCCGGCTTTTTAT
>MWVV01000760.1_pt1 | contig 11666 bp, 12 predicted proteins | sample 1047281 | NCBI WGS metagenome assembly MWVV01 (sample SAMN06349986, study PRJNA376086) | soil metagenome | isolation source: PT-2 sample Antarctic (ecotone) soil | place: Antarctica | collected 2015-01-13 | reverse complement strand
CATTTCATCGAGAAGCGCGACGAGTTCTGAATTTTCCCGGAAAGGAACGGGCAGATAATGCGCTCCCCACGGGTAGCCGACAGGATTTGAAACGCCGCTTTGCGAAGTTCCGCCGATTTTATTTTCGAGTTCGAGCAAAACAAAATCACTGAAATATTCTTTTTGAAACTTATAAGCAGTTGTTAGACCTGCTGCGCCTCCACCGACAATCGCGACTTTAATGGTTTCCCAATTTTGTTCAGGCACTTGGACGCTTCGATTTTCGCGCAGAAGATGCCCGACATTAACATTCGCGCCGACAATTTCGCCATCAGGAAAATTACTATCAACAGAATTTGATTTGCACGCCGCGAGGGCGAACGGCAAGCCTAGAAAGGCGGACAAGATTTCTCGACGCGTGAACTTAGACATTGATTATAAAAGCAGGAGAAAAAACATTTTAACGGGATTTTTATTCAAATCTGCGCCATTCACTTTCGTAATATCTGACCAATGCCTGATTGTCGAGCCGGTTGATTTCGATTTCTTCGCCCGCCGGCAGAGCGGTGTCAGAGGAAAACTCGAACATTGAGGCAAAAGTTTGATTGTTGAGGAATTTCAAATCGATCGTTTCAGGCAGTTTTGTCGGTGCGTCAAACGGTTCCATTTTTGCTAAAGCGTAGCCCCAAACCCCAAAACTCGGCACGGTTGTTTGAAAAGGTTTGACAGCAAAGCCTGCCGATTCAAGCGTTTTGATTATGCACCAGAAAGATTTTCTGGCGATCAGAGGCGATGTGCATTGGATAACGACCACCGCGTTTGGCTTGAGTTTTAACTTTAAAAGATTGTAAAAGCGTGTCGTGTAAAGTTTTCCTAAAGCAAAATTGTTCGGATCGGGAAAATCGACGATGGCAATGTCAAACGATTCAATCAAGGTTTCGCTGAGCCAGACGTAGGCGTCCGCGTTGATGACGGAAACTTTTGAATTGTCCAGCGAATGCGCGTTTAATTCGCCGAGAGCGGAAACTTTGGCGGCGATTTTTGTCATCGCCGGATCGAGGTCAACAAGCGTGACTGATTCAACCGACGGATATTTCAAGATTTCTCTGACCGCCAGACCATCGCCGCCGCCCAAAACCAGGACGCGCTTCGGATTTGCCGCCGCCGCAAACGCCGGATGGACAAGCGCTTCGTGATAGCGATATTCGTCGAACGAATTAAACTGCAAATTGCCGTTGAGGAAAAGCGAATAACCGGTTTTCCCCTTGGTTACGACAATGCGCTGATACGGCGAGCTTTCGGCGTAAACGATATTGTCGGCAAAAAGCGAATCTTCAGCGAGCGAAGTCAGAAAGTCGGCTTTGATAAAAGCGATCAGGAGCAGAGCGATAATGACAAAACCTTTGACGCGCAAAAAAGTTAAATTTCGTTTGATCAGCGGAGCGAGCAGCCACGTTCCCCAAATGCCGACAATCGCGTTAATCATTCCAAACAGAAGAGATGTGCGCGTCAAACCGAGTTTCGGCACGAAGAAAAGCGGGAAAAGTAATGATGCGGCGAGCGCGCCGATGTAATCGAATGCAAGAACACGCGAAACGAGGTCTTTAAAATCGAGTTTGTCCTGCAAAATCCGCATTAGGAGTGGAATTTCCAGTCCGACCATCATTCCAATGCCGAATACAACCGTGTAAAGTATGACGGAAAAATAACTTAAGCGCGAAAATGAAAGAAAAAGAAGCGGCGCGGAAAATCCGCCGAGAATGGCGACGGCGAATTCGATGTCGATAAATTTTTCGGGAATATTTTTCTCGATAAAACCCGAAAGCCACGAGCCGACGCCCATCGCAAACAGATAAACGCCGATAATAATTGAAAATTGCGTCACCGAATCGCCAAGAACATATGAAGAAAGCGTCCCCGCGAGCAGTTCGTAAATTAAACCGCAAGTGGCAATTATAAAAACATTGAGAAATAAAAGCGGTGTGCGGTTCATTTGTAATTCACAGTTTTTGCACGGCTCGTTCAGCCGTGAATCGCGGCGGCGATAATAATCGCAATTCCGATCATTATCGAGCCGATAACAAGTCCGAGCGCGGTGTTCTGGTCTTCTTCAATTTCTTTGCGAATCGGAAACAGACGGCTCAAAACCCCATAAGCAGCGGCGAAGAAAACCAAACCGATTGAAACAAAAAGCAGAGTCGTTACAATAACTTCCAAAAGTTGGTCGAGCTTGACGACCAGCGTCAGCGCGTTTGTCTTAAAAATAAAATTCAGCATTATTTTCCTCCACGAAAACCCGTATAAATAAACGGCATTCCAAGCCTCGAATTGCGTCCCGAATTGGCAAACTCCCAACCGAACCAAGCCGAAGCCAAATACAGCAAAATCACGCCCATCCCGAAAATTAAAAAGAGTGTTTTGAACATATTTTTTCTGATAGTCAATAAACTTATTTAAGACTTTTCAAAAATGCGGAAATACACACTTCGTTAAGTGTGTTCTCAACATTCTACGCCCTTACTTCGTGCGCGCCTTCTGCAAAAACTGAGAAAATTCTATTAATATTTATCGCTTACTCCTCCTCACTCGCACCGGCTTGAAACATACTTTCGCTCCAGCGTTTGGATTCAAACATTAATTTTCGAATTCCACCGAAAATCGGGAAAAGCGACAGCACAATAAACGCCAGAAAGAAATTGACGCCGCGATTGACATTTTGCTCGACTTTGACGCTGACGGGCAAAGGCTGCGTCGAGTTTTCCCAAGTGCCTTCGACGCGAAGCGTATATTTTCCCGCAGGCAGCGCCGAAACGGTCGCGTCTGTAGTTTGTCCGCCTTCCGCCCAACTTCCGTCGCTGTCCGCGCCGGTGTAATATTCTATATCTATCGGAACCGATTCAACTTCGTTGTTTTGTTCGTTGACCAAATCGACATCAAGATTTGCCCACGAATTATTGACCGGCGCGTTTGCCGTGATACGCACGTTGCGTCTGCCTTTTATTTCAAACGACTGCGAAAAAGCGGTCTGCGCCGTGTTCGAATTTGCAGTCGGTAAAAGCGTTACTTGCTGTGATAAAACCGTGCTGGTCAATCCGGCGACCGGAATCATAAGAATTCCTGCAACGAGCAAAATTCCCAACATCAGTAAGCCGTATTTAATGTAAAATCCGCCGGTGAACGGTTGATTCGGCGCAACCGAAAAGGGCTTCGGTAAACCTGAAACATTAAACGCTTTTTCGACTTCCTCACCCGTCAGATAATTTCCAGTCGACCAATTTATTTCGTTGTTTGAAACTTCCTGTGAAAGCATCAAAGGCGGCGCGATATAATCAATCGCCCGTACCGTTTCACCCTGCTCGACGCGCCAGTAAAATTCGCCTTTGACATATTCGACTTTAGCGGGCACATCCTGAAAAATCTTGAAATTTTTGCCGTTGTAGTTCGCCGTTTTTCCGTTAACAGAGACCTCCGCAGGATTTATTGGCTCGACAAAATTCCAGTGATTATCCGACTGCACGAGCCAGCGAAAACCAATGTTTGGATTGTAAAGCAGATATTCGTCCCAGAAGTAAGTTTTGCCTTCAACATTCACGCTTCGAACAACCGCACCGATGATTTTTAATTTCGCGTCGCCTGTTAAAACGCCATCCGCGCCAATCGGCAAAACAAATTCGTACGGCGAAGGCGATGGCGCGAGTGCGCGCAGAAATTTCAGATTGCCTTGATTGACGTCTAATAAAGAATTGCAAAAAGGACATGTTACGCGCTCGGTTTTATCAGGCGCGGAAAGTTCCAGGCTGCCTGCGCAGTTCGGACAATTCATTGCGCCGACCGCAACGCGCCGCGCTTTCCGTTCGGCAGATTTGGCATCATTTAAGCCGATGTCGGCAAGCGTAACTTCCTGTCCGACAAACACAAACGGCGGAGTCATACTATAATCAATCGTGCCGAAAGCCTTGTCTTTACCTGATAAATCAGCGTAGTTACTCTGCTCATTCGGAGTTAATTGATAAGGAATTTCGCCCTCCGCCGCAACAGAGGTCGCCGTGCCTTTTTCCGTCACGATTAAAGACGTCTTATTTGGAATTTCCGAAACTGTCTGTCCGAGCTGCAAATTTTCAAATGCAGGAACCTGCACATTTACGGGCAGCGGCTGGTGGAACGTCAGATAAAATTTTCCCTGCGCTTCAGCGAGCCAACCGACCCAACCGTTCGAGAACGTCGCGTACCATTCGTCCCAAAATCCGCCGAGTTGATGTTTGAGCTGCGCCCGCCCCGTCAATTCAAATTGATGTCCAAGATAGCTGCCGCGCGAACCAATTTTCAAGGGCGATTCCGATCCGACAATTTCAGCAACTTTTCCCAGGTCTTCAAGTTTTCGATCCTTCCGAGAAACGGCTGAACGGCAGAACGGACAAACGAGAACGATAGTCGAACCGGCTTTAAACTCAACTGGCGCGGCGCAAGACGGACAATTTGCTTGTAAAACGCTCAGATTCTGCCTCCCGCAATTTTAGAATTTAGATTTAACGTTGTCGCCGTATCAGAGAATTCGCTTCCGCGCTCTATTTTTTGTACTTGTACTTGTTTTGCGCCGAGCATCCGGCTTAAATTTTCTTGCCAATTCCAAATTGGGCGCATTCGGCAACAGTAAAGATTAAAAGTAGCGATTTCGTGTTCCGGGTAAGTGTGACAGGCAAGATGCGATTCGGTCAGTATCACAAGTCCTGTCACGCCGCCCGCGCCTTCGAATTTGTGCCAGATTTCTTCGCCAATAATTTTTAATTCGAGGTCAGTGATGAGCGCTGCGAAGACCTGGCGAAGTGTTTCGACTTCGCGCAGTTTCTCCGCTTCGCACCCGGCGGCTTCAATTAACCATTCAGTTCCGACAATCATTTTTTACTCGCTCAATTCTTGTATCAAATCATTAAAAATTAACGTTGGCAAAGTTTTCAAATTCTTCAGAGTTAGCTACGAAAACCGTCGGTCAAAAGTTTTCTAAACATTCGGAGAAATATCTACGTTATAATGCTTTTAGAAAAGACATGTTGAAAAAAACTATAACTAAAAAGTGCGCGCTTGTCATATCTTGTTTAGCTCTGGCAGCGAGTTTTTCGGCTTGTTTTTCTGCAGCTTCAAAAGACGACGACCGAAAAATTTCCTCCACCACGCCGAAATTGATCAAAGATTACAGAAAAGCTCAAGTTGTCGGACGAATTGCGTCAGATGAAATAACGGAAAGCAGCGGACTCGTCGCGTCGAAATGTCAGGAAAATGTTTTTTGGACACACAATGATTCGGGCGATAATGCGTTCGTTTTTGCAATCAACATAGCGGGCAAAAAGCTCGGAACTTTTCGGGTCAAAGGTGCGACGAACGTTGACTGGGAAGACATTGCCGTATATAAAAACGCCAATGGCGAATGCTTTTTGTATATCGGCGACATCGGCAACAATTCGCGCGCGCGCAATAATTTGGGCGTCTATTTGGTTAAAGAGCCGCTGGTTTCCGCGTCCGGAACAGCTTTGAGCAAAAAAAAACCGATAGAAACCGAAAATTCCAAAGTTATCAAATTTATTTACCCCGACTCTCGACACGATGCCGAAACGCTGCTCGTCCATCCGCAAACCGCCGACATCTACATTTTAACTAAAGAGTTAAGCGCTCCGGCGGGTGTTTATAAACTCTCGAGTAATTACGCTTCCGACAAAACGAATAAACTCGAAAAGGTTGCGGATCTATCCGTTCCGGCTATTCCAAACGGCTTTTTGACTGGCGGCGACATTTCTTCCGACGGCAAAAAAATGATTGTCTGCGACTATTTTGCGGCTTATGAACTCACTCTGCCTGAAAATTCAAAAAGTTTTGAAGAAATCTGGAAACAGAAACCTTTGACGATCTCCATCGGCGAAAGAGAGCAGGGCGAAGCCGTCTGTTACTCGCTTGACGGCAAATCAATCTTTGCCACGAGCGAAAAGAAAAATTCACCCGTTTTTGTAGCTAAACAAAATTAAAATACAATTTATCAGTATCAGGAAAATTTGTTTATAATCAAATTTATTACAAATTTCTGGAGGTTTTTTAAAATATTTATGAAAAATGAAACATTAAGTTTTGATACGGCTGGCGGCGCGACAACCGCTTATGTTGCCTTGCCGGAGGAAGCAAATTCCAATAACAGAGCGATTATAATAATCCACGAATACTGGGGGTTAAATGACCACATCAAAGACATTGCGGAGCGTTACGCAAACGAAGGATTTACGGCAATCGCGCCTGACCTCTATCGCGGCAAGATAGCTAAAACGCCAGATGAAGCGACAAAATTGATGAACGCGCTCGAACTCGAAGACGGTTTGGATACGATCACCAAAACGATTACGACGGCAACCGAAAAATATAAAATTTTGCAATTTGGCATTACAGGATTTTGTATGGGCGGAACTTTCGCAATGCAGGCGATTTGTCATCTCGAAGGCTTGAGCGCGGCGGCACCTTTTTACGGCGACATTCCCGATGAAATGACTTTGAAAAATTTGAAGGCGCCGGTTATCTTCATTTCCGCAACACAGGACAAATGGATTAATCCTGAAAAAGTCGCGGAGATGGAACGAATCGCCAAAGTGAACACGCTGCCGATTGAATCTATCAAATACGATGTCGACCACGCATTTTTTAACAACACGCGCCCTGAAGTTTATGATGAAGAAGCCGCAAAAGACGCCTGGTCAAAGGTTACTGACTTTTTTCACAAAACATTTCAGAGCAGAGTTCAGACGACGACCGATAAAGTTGATTAGATAAATCAATCTGCTGAATGTTTGGATACTTTTGCGCTCCCTTTGCGTTCTTTGCGATACTGTTTTTGTAACGCAGAGATTCGCAAAGGGATACGCAAAGAACGCAAAGAAAACTCTGTATTGTTAAAATTTTTCATTCGAAAACAAAAGTTCATATTCCCGCTTAGATTTTTCATTTCAAAAAATCAAGCAATTCAGCCTGCATCGGCAGAGCTGTCCTTGCGCCAAGCGCACGACATTTAAGCGCGGCGACGGCATTTGCCATTCTCGCGGCAGTTTCAATCGTTTCTTCCTTCAGCAAACCGTAAAGTAGTCCGACACGAAAAGCATCGCCCGCGCCCGTTGTATCTTTGCAGCCGCCGGGAACGGCAAAACCATCTGTTTCAAAAAAGACGTTTTCGCACAAAAGCATCGAACCAGCTTCGCCCAGAGTCATTCCGACAATTTTGCATCCAAAACGCAATTTTATTTCGCGCAGAGATTCTTTTTTAGCTTTAATTCCGACAAGTTTTTCAGGAAAATCTGCTGAAGAAATTAAAATATCGACGAACGGCAAAAGTTCATTTATGCCTCCAAAAATATTATCGATATCACACGAAACAATCGTGCCATTTTCCTTCGCCGCTCGCGCCATCCGCAGGCAAGCTTTCGTGTCGTGCGGAGTGCAATGCAAAATTTTTCCTAAAGAAACAGCGTCCACCGGGGCGTCTCTTTCGTCATAAGCCAGCAATTTGTCTCTGTTCCAAATAACCGTCCGCTCACCGCTCCGCTCGTCAATCACGATAAAAGCGATTTGCGTTCGCGCGCCTGCGATTCGCTCTGTAAAATAAATGTCAACTTTTTCTTCGGTCAGAGAACGTAAACCGAAAATCGCTTCTTCGTCCGTGCCAAAACGCCCGACGTAAGCGGTTTTCAAACCAAGCCGCTGAAGCCCGACCATCGTCGTCGCCACTTCGCCGCCTGCCGCCTGAACGTATCCAGAAAGTTGAATTTTTGAATTGAACGCCGGATATTCCGGCACAACAATTAAATAATCAACCGCGTTTGTGCCGAAACCAATCGCCTCAAATTGTCTGTTTACCGGCAGTATAAAAGGAAATTTCATATAGCAATCCAAAACTGTAAATATAAATAAAACTTTTAATTGAAAATAACTAAAAATTAGCAAATTTTTTATTAAAAATCCTTGCTAAATTGTTCGCAAAGAAGTTAGATTGACTTTAAACATAAATCTCACTTAGTTTTAAGTAAACTAAGTCAAAAAATTATAAAGATTATTTGGAGAATAAAAAATGCCTACAGTAAATTGTCCGGAATGCAGTGAAGAAGTTTTTGTTGACGCCGAATCCGAGCAGGGCGACCTTGTTTCCTGCGATGAATGCGCCACAGAGCTAGAAATCGTCGGGCTTGACCCGATCGAACTTGATGTTTACGAAGAATCTGACGCTGACGATTTGGACGAAGAAAAAGACGAATTCGCTTATTAAAGCAATAACTTGTTAAATTGCTGATTTATTCTTATCGATAATTTTTAAGATTACTGTTTTATTTCGTAACCTGAGCGGTTTTGTTTAATTCGTAAATCACGGGTTGTTAATTCAACGCGAATTCGACGGAACTTCCCGCCCTCGCGTTTTTCTGTTTTGGGATAAAACGCCAGAACATACGAAGCGGTGATTTCTTCCGCCAGAGATTTAAAGAGCGGTTCGAAGCTTCGGTCAGTCGCATACAAAGCTTTTCCGCCCGTTTTTTCTAGCAGTCCGCTGGCTTCGAGCGGTGTGAGAAGCGGTTTTTTATTTCTCTGAAGCCGCGAAAAAGAAGGCAGAAGCACCGAGTAGACAGTTGTTTCCGCATCGTTAGCGCGTTCGATCACAGTTTTTGGAGAAACAATGTCACCGACTGGGAAACCATCTGTAATTAAAATAACGGCGCGTTTCGGCAATTTTTGTTTGATTGAGGACGGAGATTTTTTCTTCAAAAGTCGAATTGCATCATCAACCGCTTCGTAGGCATGCGTTGAAAGTCCATCCTGCTCACGAAATAGTTTTTCAAAAGTTTTTTCAAGTTTATCAGGACGATTCGTAAATGACTGCAAAATTTTAACGTCCATTCCAAAGGTCATCACCGCGAAATAAGAATCATAATCGGCGAGCCGCGCAACAAAAGTTTGAATCGCGTCGCGCAGCCGGACGAGTTCTTCGCGCGTAACGCTGCCCGAAACATCGAGCGCGAAAACTATCGAGAGCGGACGGCTTCCGGTTTCTTTTTTGACCGGCTCAAAAAAATCTATCGGGCGCTCGATTCCGTCTTCAAACACCTTAAAATCTTTCGCCTGAAGTCCGCGGACAGATTTGCCTGAGCCGTCCGTAACCGTCACTTCAAACGGCACAAGTTCCGTATCGACGCGAATTACATCGTCCGTATCCTGAGCGTAAACGCCCAAACACAAAAGAGACATTAAAACGCAGAAGCACAAGGATGAGGAAAGAAATTTAACCGCAGATAAACCCGGATCGACTCGGACAACTTTAAAGATTTTCGCCTGACCGTTCTGCTTCAATTTCCTTTGTGTTTGATTCATCTTAATTTTTTACAAATTCAAATTTTCCGAACGCTTCGGGAACGTGGAAGTTCGGGATCGAAGTTTTTGTCGGCTGCCACGCCAGATAACCTCTGCCCGCGCCTTCGCCGATGCAGCGAAAGAGATTTCCGCGCCAGATGTCGCCTGCCCGCGGCTTCTTTCCGAAAGCCAGCCAATCAATTTTTATAATCGCCAAAATTTTGTTTTCTAAAATTTTTACCGCTGATTTCATTCCTGAATTAAACTGAAAATCCGCCCAGCGCGTCCCGTCCGGCAGAATTTCTATTTTCGCGTCGAGCCATTCGCCGTTTGGAGCGACTTCAAATTCAAAATAACTTTTTGGATTACTAGAGTCAGGCGCGACAAAAATCTCAAAAACATCGCGCTCCCACAAATTTATTCTTTTTCCGGCTCGTTCGGGTTTGGCATTAACCACTAAAGGTTCGCTCTGGTTTCCCTGAAACCGAACAAATAAAGCCTTTTCAGACCAAACAGAGCGTACTTCGGCGTGTCTTGCATTTTCAGCCAAAGCCCCGCACCAGTATTTTTCCAACTTAATTTCATCTGAGTTCTGCCAAATTTTGTTTTGAAAATCATCAATTTCAAAATCTTTACTGTATGAAACTTTTAGACGGTTCATCTGTTGCCTTAAAAAATAAATTATTAAATGTTTGCCAATTTTGCTGGTTAAGTTTCACTGGAAATTTCTAATCTCAAACCGTCTTTCGCTTCGATTACTTCACACGGCGGCGAAAATTTTTTGACTTCCTTTTGAAAATCTATGCTATCCCACTCCGGGTAGAGATGCGTCAGCACTACACGTTTCGGTTTGGCAAAGCGCGTCAGATGCATCGCTTCGGCAAGTTCGAGATGCGTTTCGACCAGCTTATTCTTAAAAAAAGAACATTCCATCACCAGCAAATCTACGCCGTGGGCGAGCGTCGCCAAATCTTCCGTCAAACCCGTGTCAGCCGTGTAAACAATTGTTTGATCGTCGCTGCCTGCAAGATGAATCGCCAGACTCTCTTCGGTATGCGGCGTAGAAATCGCAACGGCTTCGACGTCAGGCAAAATCTCGAATTTTTCAAGCGGTTCGACTTCTTTTATTTCGAGAGGAAAAGGTTGTTCTAAAAAGTCGTAATTGTTTGCCCGATCAAACTTTTCAAGCAAAATTCGCAGCCCTTTCGGACCAAAAATATTAAGCGGTTTGACGCGCTTTTGCATTTCGGGCGCGTATTTCATTCCGAACAAAAAAGGCGCCAGTCCGCCGACGTGGTCGAGATGAAAATGCGAAATCCAAATCGCGTCAAGATTCGCCCAGTCAAGTTTTTCCTGCGCCATCCGGTGAACCGCCGAAGCGCCACAGTCAAGTAGAAGAGAGCCGTTTTCAGTTTCTAGCCAAAAGCCCGAAGAGCTTCGCGCCTCGTGCGGAATTGTTGTGCCTGAGCCGAGGACAATAAATTTCATAACTCAATAATAACAAAAAATCAGCTGCAAATTACAAAAACAGTGCGAATGAAAATATTATAAAGAGACTTTATATAATTAGAAGTTACGCAATTGAATGAGTTACGCAGTTGAATGCAGAAGCCCGCACGAAGTAAGGGCGCTAACTTCGTCGAAAAGACACACTTACTCCGTGCGTGTTTCTGCAACTGTATAAGTTTGTAAAAAATAAAGTTTTATACTTTCGCAAAAGTTTTTATTTGCATTATTCGCGACTAACTTCTTTTATGATAGATTTATGCTTATGAGTGAAACGGACGTTCTTGCAGTGTTTGCGCATCCGGATGATATGGAATTGACGGTTGGCGGAACACTTTTGAAAATGAAATCTTTGGGTTATAAAACCGGCGCGTTGGATGTTACAAAAGGCGAAATGGGAACGCGCGGCACGGTTGAAGGTCGCGCACTCGAAGCCGTCGAAGCGGCGCGAATATTAAAATTAGACGTGCGCGAAAATCTCGGACTCCCCGACGGGCACGTTTGGGTAACCGAGGAAACGCGCACGAATCTAGTCAGAGTATTACGCCGTCTAAAACCGAAAATCGTTTTAACGCACCAGTTTGACGATCCGCATCCCGACCACAGTCACATCGCGCAGCTTGTCCGTGAAGCAGCGCGGCTGGCTTCGATGCAAAAATATGATTTTGAATTCGCACAGCAAAGGACGAGTGCGCCGATTGTCGCGCACAATGTTTTTTCGCGTCACCTGATTCCTTCGTTTATTGTTGATGTTTCCGAATTTCTGGAAGAAAAAATGAAGGCGATTGCGGCTCACACATCACAGTTTTATAATCCAAACT
>MWVV01000759.1_pt1 | contig 11673 bp, 8 predicted proteins | sample 1047281 | NCBI WGS metagenome assembly MWVV01 (sample SAMN06349986, study PRJNA376086) | soil metagenome | isolation source: PT-2 sample Antarctic (ecotone) soil | place: Antarctica | collected 2015-01-13 | reverse complement strand
GTCCAAATCGCCAAAGAACCGATTGCCAAAAAAGGCGCGCGCATCACGTCGCATATCGCGCTGCCCGGCAGATTTCTCGTTTATATGCCGACGATTGAACATCTTGGCGTGTCGCGCAAAATCGAATCTTCTAATGAACGCGCGCGTCTTAGAACTCTGATTCAAAAAATTAAACAGGAAGAAGACGTTCCGACCGGCGGCTTTATTGTCAGAACAGCCGGCATCGGCATCTCCGAACAAGATTTGCGCGATGACGCCAGATATTTGGTTAGAACCTGGCAGGATATTAAAAAAACTGCGGACAAAGCGAAATCGCCCGCCGTGGTTCACCAGGATTTGGACATTGTTCAACGTCTCTTACGCGACCAGCTTTCCGAAGAATTTACGGCAATTCGCGTCGACAGCGAAGAAGAATATCTGCGCACCGTCGAGTTCGTCAATCGCATTCAGCCGCGAATGGTCAACCGCGTCAAACTTTACACGCGCGACGAGTCAATTCTCGAGGCTTACGGTATTCAGGAAGAAATCGACAAGGCTTTGAAGCCGCGCGTGTGGCTCAAATCCGGCGGTTATCTGGTGATAAATCAAACAGAAGCTCTTGTAGCAATTGACGTAAACACCGGAAAATTCGTCGGCAGAGGCGGCAACCGGCTCGAAGATACGATTACGAAAACGAATATGGAAGCGGTTGACGAAATCGCGCGCCAAATTCGCCTGCGCGATTTGGGCGGAATTATCGTGCTGGATTTGATTGATATGGAAGACCGGCGCAACCGCAATAAAGTCGCGCAAGCACTTCAAGAAGCCCTGGCAAGCGACAAATCGCCGAACAAAGTTCTATCGTTCAACGATTTCGGTTTGATTATTATGACCCGCAAGCGCGTCAAACAATCTTTGGAGAGAACGATGTGCGCTCCGTGCGATTACTGTGAAGGCGCGGGTTGGGTGAAATCACCGCAAACCGTTTGTTTTGAAATTTTGGAAGAATCCCGACGGCTGGCGAAAAGCGTTGACGACGTGCGCCAGACGACTCTCAGAGTTCACCCGGACGTAGCACGCGCCTTACATGAATCGGAAAATCTTGTTTTGGAAGAAATTGAAGCGTATCTCGGAAACATTGACGTAACGAGCGATGCGTCAGTTCATTTAGAACAGTTCGATTTTGCTTTTATTTAGAGAGCAGCAATGACTAACGAGTGAAAAGGACGAGAGAAAATATATTTTCTCTCGTCCTTTTCAAAGTTTTAAATCTTTTTTCAATTCTTTCGGGCTTTTCGGCTGCGCGAAAATCGAATCGGAAATTGTTTTATTAAACTCGACCGACTCATAATTGACGCGGCTCGTCTGTTGTTTATTTGAAAAATGGTCAACGATAAACGGCGTTTTTATGCCTTGTATGTCAACAAACTGCGCGTAACGGTCTTCTTCCGCTACATCTTCGCCGTCGGCATTTTTTCGTTTGTAAACGGATTTGAACGGCAATCCTTCATCGGAAAATTCAAACTCGACCGCAAAACCGTCGGCGAAAACGAGTTTTACCACGTCGTTTCTTTTTCCCAGACTAGCTTGTCGTTTACCCGCCGTTTGCAGTTTCGCCCCTTCTTTGCGCCAGCCGCCACGCAGAAGATTGTCGAGGCTCGTGCGAAGATTGCGCCGGTAATTGTCGATTTGCTCTTTCGATTGGACGTTGATAACCTGCGCCGCGCCGTCGAAAATCCAGCCCGCGTCGCCGAAGTTTGTCTGCACGGTTTTCGCTCCGCCGGATTTAAACTCGGTGCGTTCCTTGTCGGGAAAAACTATCACGTCAACAAAAGTTTGAAATGAGACGAGTGCGCCGTCTCGCAAAATACTGTATTTTCCGCGCCCGATTTGTGATTTTACCTGTAAATATCGTTCGCCGCCGAGATTTTCGACGGCGTGTTTTAGAATTGCCTCTGCTTTCTCAGTGTTTTGAGCAGAAGTTAGATTATAAAAAAACAAAGCGATAATTACAGAGAGTAAAAACTTCTTCATCAAAATTTCTCCAAAATAAAGGCTTTAACGAATAATAATCGCTAAAGCCTTTTCAGACAAGAATTTCTTGTCTGCTTAATTTAAGTTAAAAGTGTCCGCCGGTTTGACGAAAACTTCGCCGTCTTCGACATCAACCGCAAAGCGCATTGATGATTTCCAGGCGTTTGTAATGGGAAGTTTGACCTTTTCATCAATGTGCCGCTTCAAAAATCTCGCGCCGTAAGCCGGAGAAAAACCTTTTTCCGTCAGTGCGTCGATTGCTGCTTCGGTAACTTCGACAATTTTCCCCTGACGTTCCATCTGCCGTTTCAGCTTGCCAAGATAAATCCGTGCGATTTCACGAACTTCGTCCATTGTCAAAGGCGAAAAGATAACGATTTCATCAATGCGATTTCTGAATTCCGGCGAAAATCTGGTTTCGGCGGCTTTCATTACGTCGCCTTTAATTTGCTTTATCTCGCCGCGCGATTTCATTCCGAACCCAAGCGGCTTTTCGTATTTTTTGAAATTTTCCGAACCCAAATTTGAAGTCATAATAACGATTGCGTCCGAAAGGTAAACTTTCTTGCCGCGACCGTCGGTCAGCCAGCCTTCGTCAAAAGCCTGCAGGAAAATATTCATCAGATACGGGTTGGCTTTTTCAACCTCGTCGAGCAGCAAAACCGTGTATGGATTTTCCCTGAGCTGTTCGGTCAAAATGCCGCCGCGTTCCGAACCGACAATTCCGCGCGGCATACCGATAAGTTTTTCGATGCCGACCGTGCCTTCGCCGTATTCGCTCATATCGATGCGAACCATTTTTTCTTCATCACCGAACATAAATTCGGCAACCGCTTTGGCAAGTTCGGTTTTACCAACGCCCGTCGGACCCAAAAACAGCAGAACGCCGTCGGGTTTGTAGTGATTTTCCTTTAAAGGTCCTTTGTTCAAACGCAGACGCTGAGCGACGGCTTTGACCGCATCTTTCTGTCCGATAATTCGGTTAGCAATCGTATCTTCCATAACCGAAAAACGGTCGGTCGTCTCTCGGAAAATCATATCCTGCGGAATATGCGATTCCTGCGAGATAACTTCGATAATGTGTTCGGGACGAACAACCATCGAAGCCGGTTCGTTGATTTCTACCTTGACCGAAGCTGTATCGAGCCAGCCGATTGCCTTGTCAGGCAAGTGCAGATTGCGAATATATTTCGGCGACATCTCAAGCGCGGTGTTTATCGCTTCGTCGGAAATCGTAACCGAATAATTTTTCTCCAGTCGCGGGCGCAGACCCAAAAGAATTTCCTTTGTTTCTTCAATTGTCGGCTCGTTGACTTTTACCAGACGGAAACGACGCGCGAGTGCTTCGTCTTCGCCGATGTATTCTTTGTATTCGGTCAAAGTCGTCGCGCCGATAATTCGCAATTCGCCGCGTGCCAGCGCGGATTTAAACATATTTCCCGCATCCGAACTCGTTCCCATCGCCGCGCCCGCGCCGATAATCGTGTGCGCTTCGTCAATAAATAAAACGATGTCGCTTTTCTCTTTTACTTCGTCAATAATGCCTTTGATGCGTTCTTCAAACATTCCGCGCAGCATTGTTCCGGCAACGAGTCCGCCCATTTGCAGTTGAACGATGTGAGCATCACGAAGGCGCGCCGGAACTTTTTCCGGCTCCAATTCAATCATTCTTGCCAGACCTTCGACAACCGCAGTTTTTCCGACGCCGGGTTCTCCGACCAGCATCGGCGAATTCGACCGCTCGCGGTGCGAGAGAATTTCCATCATTTGCAGAATTTCTTTTTCGCGCCCTATTGTCGGCGGAATCTTGTCCTGCCGCGCCAGTTTATTTAACGACACGCCGAAGTGTTTCAAAAATGACGGCAACTCGTATTTCTTGCGAACGCGCTCTTCTTCTTTTTCGATTTTGCGAATGCGCGTGCGCGCTGTCTGCGCGACTTCATCTGCCGGCACGCCCAAGTTTTGCAGTACGTCATTTAAAATACTGCGCTCGTCATTCGACAAAACATAAAAAATATCACTCGCTTCGATGACGCGGCGACCTTGCGAACGCGCTCTATCCATCGAGCGTTTGAAAAGGTCGGTTGTCTCCGGGGCGATGCGAAAACCCTTGCCCATATGCTGACGGCTCGATTCGAGTCGCTGATCAATCAGCAATCTGACCGAGCGCGGGTCAACCGCCAAATCGCGCATTGTCGAGTTGAAAAGCTCGGTTTCTTCGCTGGCAATAGCGTGAAGAACATGCTCGATGGACACATAATTTTGGTCACGTTTTTTTGATTCGTCCAAAGCGGTTTCAAAAATGCGTTTTCCGCTGTCGCTGAATTTATCTTTGTATGCGTCTATATCTGCCATAAAATTCCCTTTTGAAATTATAAATACTTGTGTAATGCTTTTGATGCCCGCAAACAGAAAAACTCTGTCCGAGAAACATCATAACATTTGAAAAAGTCGTGTGAAAGAAAAAACCGAAGGTAATGCGATTTTATATTTCGTCACAATTTATACAGTACGCTATTCGAGGTTGGAAATTCCAATAAATTTTTTCTGATTGATTGGCTTAAAAACAATACGAAGATTTGAGATGTATGTTGTCCAAAACCATATTTAGATTCGAGACATTTCGGAAGCGACCAGCGCGCCGACACGGGCGTTATTTTTCAGAAGCGCGATGTTTGCCGCTAAAGTTTTGCCCGCGCTTCTTTCTGACATTTGCGACAACAAAAACGGCGTGATTTATTTGCCGCGAATATTATTTTCATCGGCTAATCGAAGCGATTCGCTCAAAATATTTTCAAGCTCTACGGCTTCGATTTCAAATTCGGGCGGAACGGCAACGGTTAGAAGAATCGCGCTCTGCAATTCTAATCGATCACGCGCCTTTGCAATCTCTGCCGCATCGCGCGGCGTTTCAACTCGTTCGTCAACCGGCAGCCTGCTTTTTCTCGTATAAAAAGCGGGCATTTCGTCGCAGCCAAAACCTAAAACGCAAATGCCGTTTGTCTCTAGCCATTCGCGTGTCGCAGGCAAATCCAGAACAATTTTCGCGCCCGAACAAACGACGACAATCGGCGTTGCGGCAAGCTCCGGTAAATCCGCCGAAACGTCCGACGCAAAACCGCGATGAACGCCGCCGATGCCGCCCGTCGCAAAAACTTTAATTCCGGCGCGATAAGCTATAAAACTGGTGGTCGCAACCGTTGTCGCGCAATTTAATCGTTTGCCGATTGCGACGGGCAAATCGCGGCGCGAGATTTTACGGATATTTTTATCGGTGGCAAGTCGCTCGATTTGAGTTTTGTTTAATCCGACACAGAATTCACCGTCAAAAACGGCAATTGTCGCCGGAGTCGCGCCGTTTTCGCGGACGATTTTTTCTAAATTTTGGGCAGTTTCGAGATTTTCCGGGAAGGGCAAACCGTGTGCGATAACGGTTGATTCAAGCGCGACGACGGGTTTTTTATCTTTCAAAGCGTCGGCGACTTCATCATTGAACTTAAAAATCATCTTTAGTGGTAAGCGGTAAGTAGTAAATAACAAGTGAAGAAAAAACTTACCACTTACCGTTTACCATTTACCACTATTTAATCAGTTTTCCGATGCGGTCGAGTCGCGGGTGTGTCAGGCAGCCGAAAATGCTTCCGTTGCTCGCGCCGCGGTCGCACGACCAATAAACAAACATCGCGCGTCCGATGATTAAATCGCGGCTGACCGGACCCCAAAAACGGCTGTCGAGGCTCTGGTCTCGGCTGTCGCCCATCATAAAGTAATTGTTTTCAGGAACAATATACGGTTTTCCTTCGCCGGCAAACGGGTAATCGCGTTCGCGCAAACTGCCTTTGATTGACCTTTCCGAATAATAAACGTTGTAACTTTGGTCGGGCTGAAGCGGTTCAAAATCTTTTGTTTTTAAAGCCGCTTCCCTCGAAGGCGTGCTGCCGATTAAAGGAGCCTCACCGATTATGCGATGTTCGGGCAAAAGCCGGTCGTTGATATAAACTTCATTGTTGCGAAATTCAATTTTATCGCCGGGCAAACCGATTACGCGCTTGACGAAATTTATTTGATACGGCATTCCGCCTTCATCTTCTGTTTTCGCTTTATTGTCGGGAAATCCCGGATATTTGAAAACTATTATATCGCCGCGCCGGATTTCACGCTGGGGCAGAAACGGCAACGGTTCGCCGCCGGGCGCGAAGATGAATTTGTTTACCAGCAAGTAGTCGCCGATAAGAATCGTATTTTGCATCGAGCCGGTCGGAACGGTTACAGCTTGCAAGATAAACGTCATTCCGAAAATCGCCATCACAAGCGTTACGACAAACGATTCAAAATACTCGCGCGCGACGCTCTTCGGCGGTCCGATTGGTTTGTCTTCGGCTGTCGGTTCAACCACTACTGATTCTACGTTTTTGCTCATAATCGGGATGATTTAGAAAATGCTTTATTTTTCACTTCTTTTTACGTTCCTGCCCATCTCTTTGTTTATTTTTTTCAAAGCAAGACTTGCCGCCAGCGTTTCGGCTGATTTTATAGAACTGCCTTGAGCATTTATTTTACCCGTGTCCCAGACGACTTCGACTGAAAACGTCAATTCATGCGGCGGTCCATCGGTTTTTATAAGTTTATAAATCGGCGCGGGACGCTTATCGCCCTGCAAAGTTTCTTGAAGAAGAGTTTTGTAATCGAGCGAACTCCGCGGCGTCGCGCTGCGAAACTGTTCGGCAAAAACACGATTGACGAAAGCGCGCGCCGAAACATAACCGCTGTCAAAAAAAATCGCGCCGACAATGGCTTCAAAAATATCCGCCAGAAGCGCTTGCTTGCGTCTGCCGCCGGTTTTTTCCTCGCCGCGTCCGATACGCATAAATTTGCCGAAATCGAGTTTCCGCGCAATTTTCGCCAGCGTTCCCATACTGACGAGATGATGTTTCATCAATGTCAAATCGCCTTCGCTGGCATCGGGATGAAGAGTAAAAAGCTGCTCGGCGACGATTAATCCAAGCACCGAATCGCCGACAAATTCCAACGATTCGTTTTGCAGGCTGCGAATATCTTCCTCGTCCCCGAACGGCATTTTTTCATATGCCCAGGAGCGATGCGTTACGGCGCGTTCGAGTAAGGCAATATTTTGAAACGTATATCCGAGCAGTAGTTCTAAACTCGCAAAACTGTTTGACATAAAACGCCTATCTTAAGAATTTTCGGTTAAAAAAGAAAGCCGGACGCATTAAATCTTGCGCCCGACCCAAATTTTCAATCTCTAGCAGGAGGAAAATTAACGCCTTCCTTTCTTTTTCGGCGCAGGTTTTTTTACTGTAGTTTTGGTTTTCACAGTCGTTTTCGTAGCCGTTCCATCCTCAGAAGTGGTCGTCGTTGTTTTTGACGTCGCCGTTCCCGGTGTGGCGGATTTTACCGCCGAACTGCCGGATGTTTGGGGGGCAGCCTCAACAGTCGTGTTTGAAGATGTCGACATTGAAGAAGTTGTCGCCGCCGGAGTTGCTTCGACTACGGGGGTCACAGCCGTTGCCGGATCAAGCATCGGCTTATTCATAACGCTTGCAACAAAAGCATCTAAGCCCTCAACTTTGCCGTCGTAGCGGAATTTGTACAGGTCTTGCAATACTTTGTAAAGACCATCTTTATATTCTTTTTTCGTCGCCGGATTGCTGCCGGCAATTTTATAAGCTCTGGCGTAAGAATCAATGGCGCGGTCGGCGTTTCCTTTCGCCAGCGCATAGAGAGCCTTTGTTTCGTCGGTGTCTTTTCCGCCCGCCGCTTTCAATTTCGTATCGGTTTCCTGGCTGAGGCGTTTTGCTTCGTCGAAATATGACGCGCCGATTACCTGATAAACGAGCGGGTTGGTTTTTGCCGGAGAGTTATATTGCAAAGACTTATAAAAATATGGAATTGCTTCTTTTTTCTGATTTTGACGGTAATACATAATGTATCCGATATTGTAGTTCATCGAGCCGAGCGCGTTGCTTTTACCGTCAGCAAACTTTTCGTTTTTGTAAGCGTAAGTTATCGCGCCCCAGTCGCCGGTAGTTGAAGGTTTGTTGGCTTCGATTTTTTGAACCGCCGTTCTCGCGTAATTAACCGCGTCGCTGTTATAAGTATCAACCGGCGGCACCAAAACCGATTGGTCATAACCCATCGAAGCGAGAACTAGCAAAACGTCGACAAAATCAGGGTTTTGAGCAAGAATTTCTTTTCCGGCGGCGTAAGCGTCGGCGGTGTTATTAGCTCTAACGGCTGTATCGAAGCGCGTAAAAAGAGCGCCTTGTGCAGTTTTGGCTCTTTCATCGGCAATAGCTTTTTTGAGCGCGGGCAGCGCTTTTTTGAAGTAATCTACCTGTTCTTTATCTTCGGCATTAGCACCGTATTTTGCGACATATTGTTCTGCTGCATCAATAGCCGTTTGCCTTTGTTCAATTGAACCCTTGTAATTATCCGTATATTTTTGGTAAAGGGCTTGCTTTTCAGCCGTCGGGTCTTGAGCAAATGTGGTTGTGACGGAAACGGCGGACAAAGCCGTCATAAAAAATCCAAGCATTAATGCTCTAAAAATGGTTTTCATCAAAATTCTCCTCCAAGCGTTTTCAAACTGTTCTTTTCTACTTTCTGCAAAATCCGAAACCGACAAACGTTTGCTCGTTTTGCGGAAATTCAGATGTTGCCTCACGAAAAAAAGTTGCTACTTTTTCGGGTTTCACAAACTATTTTAATCTGATAAAAAGTCAGCGAATAAAATTCTCTCCAACAATAATTGAAGCTAAATAATCACGCAAAATTCGCGCTTGTGTCAAGCTAGGATGCAAGAGAAGAAAGCATTTCGCGGAGAAAAATTAAACTCTTCAAGATTAAATTAATTAAACCGAAGAGTTAAATTTTTACTGAATTTGTTTTTTTAGCTGTTTATTTGTGCGCCACGATACGCGGGCGCGTCATTTCGGATTTTTCCCTTCTTACGGTTTCGAGTCTCAATGTTCCGAATTTTTCCTTTTTCACCGTTATAATTATGGGAGAAAACAAATTCGCGGGTTTTTCAATTTTCTTCTCTACTTGCCGGGCAATTTCAGTTCTCGGAACTGTTTGAGTTTTAACAGCATTGTCCGCGCCGCCTTTTTTTCCTTTGCTGAGCGTGTCGTTACCGGTTTCGGCTTCGGCATTAGTAGTTTCAGCATCTTCGCCTTCTTCGTCTTCACCGTCTAACATTGCGGCGGTTTTGGCGTCAATCTTCGGCTGCGGTTTTAGTGGTATCGGAATTTGGGCAGCAATCATAGGGTTATCGCCTTTTTCTTTTAGACGGCTGCTCAATGCCCGATAAATTTTTCCCGCCACTGCCGCCGCGGATTTTCCGCGTTCGGCTTGTCCGCGTGTGATGACGACGACGGCGAGTTTCGGATTTGTAACCGGCGCAACCGATGCAAAAAGACCGAGCCACGTTCCTTGACCGATGCACGAGCCGGTTTTCCCGGCAATTCCGAGCGACGAATCAACACCGCGTCTGGCTGTTCCGTAGCTCGCCGCGCCAATCATTCCCGGAACGACGCCGAGAAGATCTCGCGGCGGAAGATTAATCGTGCCGCGCGTTGTCATACGAAAATTCGACTTTTCAAATTTAGTGCGCGGAATGTGCGGAACGACCATGTTTCCGCCATTTGAAATAGCCGAAACAAGAACGGCAAGCTGCAAGGGCGAGACTTCAAAATCTTCGCCGTGCGAATAAACCTTCGCGCTGCTGTTGCCGAAAGGAAGTCGCCCGCCGGTCTCATCGTCGCTATTGATGCCGGTCGGTCGTCCCAAACCGAGCATCTGCGCGTAGCCAAGCATTTTTTTGTTGCCGAAATTCGTGCCGACTACTTGGAAATATCTGTTGTTTGAGTAAGCGAGCGCGTCGCTTAAGTTCATCGGAAAATGCCGCGTCTTGATACTGCCGTCGTAATCATCAATGACTTTTTCGTTTAGTCCGGCAATCGCCGTTACCAGTTTTATCGTCGAACACGGCTTGTAGCTTTTGCGAATCGCCCAATCCTGATTGACGATTGACAGAACTTTTCCGGTTTGCGGCTCTAACACGACAACCATTCCGGCTTTTGTTCCGAGAGCCGCAACCGCCGCACGGCGCACTTCCAAATCTTCGCCTTCAGTATCATCGGCGGAAATATTTTGAACCGTTTCGGTGTGAAGCCCGCGCTCGAAAGCTATGGCACGTTCTCTGGCTTCGCGGGCGGCTTGCTCGCGTCGGCGTTTTTCTTCTAAAGCGGCTTGGCGGCGCGCTTCTTCGATTTCGCGTCTTCTTGCTGCTTCTTCTGCTGCTTGATGCATCTCCGCCAGCCGTTTTTCTTCGGCTTGTTTTTTTAACTCTGCTTGACGAACTTTTGCGCTGTTAGCTTTATTGTCATCCGCGTTTTTACCTTTGGCGCTTTTACCTTTTACATTTTTGCCATTTGTCTCTTTGTCTGCAAGGGTTTTGTCGTCGGCTGCGACTTTACCTTTTTTACCTGTGGCGTTTTTGTCTGTTTTTGATGAGGTTTGCTTTTCGGCAATTTGCTTGGCAGTCGATTTTTTATCGGTTGTTTGATTTTTGGCTGCGGTTTGTTTGGAGGTTTGAGTTTTAGTGGCGGGAAGGATTTTCTTTTTTTGCGCCTTAGCGGTTGCAGAAAAGAAAACAACGGTTACAAAAACGGCGGACAAAAGTTTAAAGTACAACTTTTCATCGGCAAAAAACATCGGCTATATCCTCTTTTTACTTAAAAATTTCGGAGAATTTCGGGCGGAGAGTTGAAAATTTTTGAATTTGAAATTTCTGTTTACCCAAAAACTTTGCTTCAAAAGCTAAATAAGACTATAACATTCAAAATATCGAAACGGCAAGAAAAATTAAGATAAAAATAAAAAGTAAAAAGGCAAAAGTAAAAGCAGACGCAAAAGTAAAAGCAGACGAAGGACAAAAAGATAAAAGTGAATTTTTTCAATACATTTCGCGGCAGACTTCTGGTGATTTTGGCGATTCTTCTCATCACCACGCTCGGCTTTCAGTATTATTTAAATCTCAAAACTCAGAGAGAAAATAACAGATTGACTGCAACACAAACACAGGCGTTGGTCGCTGGCATCGCGCTCGGCTTTAACAGCATAGTTTCGACCGACCGGCTGGAAGATTTCGTCGAGCGCGAAGGTCAGGCAGCTTTTGAAGAACGGACAAATCACCGAGTAAAAGACATTATTGTTATTAACAACGATTGGCAAAAATGTAAAAGGTAAAAGCGCAAAAGGTAAAAACGCAGATGACGATAAAGCTAACAGCGCAAAAGTTCGTCAAGCAGAGTTAAAAAAACAAGCCGAAGAAAAACGGCTGGCGGAGATGCACCAAGCAGAAGAAGCAGCAAGAAGACGCGAAATCGAAGAAGCGCGCCGCCAAGCCGCTTTAGAAGAAAAACGCCGACGCGAGCAAGCCGCCCGCGAAGCCAGAGAACGCGCCATAGCTTTCGAGCGCGGGCTTCACACCGAAACCGTTCAAAATATTGCCGCCGATGATACTGAAGGCGAAGATTTGGAAGTGCGCCGTGCGGCGGTTGCGGCTCTCGGAACAAAAGCCGGAATGGTTGTCGTGTTAGAGCCGCAAACCGGAAAAGTTCTGTCAATCGTCAATCA
>MWVV01000758.1_pt1 | contig 11695 bp, 6 predicted proteins | sample 1047281 | NCBI WGS metagenome assembly MWVV01 (sample SAMN06349986, study PRJNA376086) | soil metagenome | isolation source: PT-2 sample Antarctic (ecotone) soil | place: Antarctica | collected 2015-01-13 | reverse complement strand
GAAAACGCCGTATGAATAACCTTTGTCTTCGCGCAAGTTTAAATTCAGACGAGTTCCAAAACCGCCGCCGTAGACGGCATTGGCAAGTGACAGCGCGTAATAATCATCGGCTTTGCGCTGCGACGCGGGAAGAACGTGCGAGATGACGGTTTGCGCCGCGCCCTGCCGGTCAACCAGATAAACTTTGCCCGCGCCCATCGGTTTTGCAGCCGGGATATTTACAGCCGGAGCCGCGCCGCCCGACCACGAGCCGAAACTTTGCCGCGCTAAACTCGTCGCTTCCGCCAGCGATATGTCGCCAACGAAAACCAGAGCCGAACTCGCCGGTTTCCAGTATGATTGATAAAACTGCGCGAGATCTTCGCGCGTTATCGCCTGCACGGTTGCGGGCAATCCGCCGGAAGGTCGCCCGTATGGATGGTCTGCGCCGAAGGCGAGCATAAACGCGACGCGATTGGCAACCACATTCGGATTATTCGCAGCCTGCGACAAACCGTCGAGTGTAAGTTTCTTTTCGCGTTCAAATTCATCGGCGGGAAACGATGGATTCTGCACGACATCCGACATTACTTCGAGCGACGCGCCGAGATTTCGTTTGAGAACTTCCATATTCATCGAAGCCGATTCTTTGCCGACTCCGCCGAACAAACTCGTTCCCAGATTTCCGAGCGTTTCGTCAATTTGCAATGCGTTTCGCGTTTTCGTTCCGCGCCGCATCACACGATGAGTCATCGTTGATAAACCGCTCTTTGCCAATGAGTCGGCGACGCTGCCCGCCCGCGTTGCCAAAGATACTGCGACTTTCGGCAGTTCGGGACGCTCAACAACAAAAACTTCCATTCCGTTTTCGAGCTTCGCCGATTTTACGTCCGGCGCTTTAAAAGGCTTATCGCCGCCGAGTGACGGCTCTTTCGCGCGGTCAATCGCCACCTGCGAAGGCTTGCCGGATTTTTCGGGATGAAAACGCACGAGCAGACGATTTTTCGTATTTAGATATTTATCAACCGCCGCTTTAACGCCTTCCGCCGTAACGTTGCGATGCCGTGCCAGGTCATCTTCAAATTTGCCCGGGTCGCCTAAAAATGTGTTGTATTGATTTAAAAGGTCGGATTTTCCGCCAAAACCGCCGATTGATTCCAAGCCGTTAACAAAACCGAACTCCCATTTGGTTTTGGCGCGATTTAATTCTTCGGCGGTCGGTCCTTCTTTCGCAAGACGCGCAATTTCAGACGTGACGATTTGTTCGATTTGACTTAAATCCGCGCCCGGTCGCGCCGTCGCCCACATCATAAAAGCGCCGGAAAGCGACTGACTACCTTGAAATGCCACGACGTTTGAAGCTAATTGTCTGTCATACAACAATGCTTTGTTCAACCGTGCGGAAAGCCCGTCAGTCAAAATTGCAGCAACGAAATCTAACTCCGCATCGCCCGGCTCGAAAAAACCGGGCGAATGCCACGCAAAATAAGTTCGCTCTTGCGGGATTCGGTCATATGCTTCGATAATTTTTTCGCCGTCGAGTTTCGGCATTGATTTCGCCGGACGGTCAAGCGCCGGTCCCGGCGGAATCGTTCCAAAATACTTTTCTACCAGACGCTTTGCTTCTGCCACGTCAAAATCTCCGGCAATGACGAGCGAAAGATTGTTCGGCGTGTAATAAGTGCGGAAAAAATCTTTAACATCATCCGCACTTGCGGCGGTTAAATCCTCATGTGAGCCAATAACGGTATGCTGATAAGGATGACCCTGCGAATAAAGATTTTCCGTAATGAGTTTGTGCCAGCGACCATAGGGCTGATTTTCCAAGCCCTGCCGACGCTCATTTTTGACGACATCGCGTTGATTGTCGAGTTTTTCCTTGGTCAATGCTTCGGGCAATGTCGCCAGACGGTCTGATTCAATCCACAAAAGATTTTCCAGATTTCCCGACGGCACGGTCGCAAAATAATTCGTCCGATCCTGGTTGGTTGTGCCGTTTACGCCACCTTCCAAAAGATTTGCGCCCGCCGCTTCGACATATTCAAAGTATTCTTTATTAGCGTTTTTCGAGCCTTGAAACATCATATGCTCGAACAGATGCGCGAAACCGCTGCGCCCGACGCGCTCGTTTGCCGAGCCGACGTGAAACCATTGATTGACGTGGACAATCGGCAGTTTGCGGTCAACATGCATAATAACTTGCATGCCGTTTGGCAGCGTATATTTTTCAAACTCGATTTTTGGAGCCGAGTTTTGTTTTGTCATTTGCGCCTTCGCAATCGTGGAAAGAAAAGGCAGAAATAACAAAGCAAAGACAACATTCAAACAAACAAATTTCTTTGTAAAGTCTTTCATAATATCTCCTTCAAATGATGTGAATCGATTGTTTGTAAATCTTAAAGCATTAAATTCTACGAGGCAATCAATTTTTTGTTTCCGATTTTTAGATTTACGTTTGACCGACTTGATAAGTGGCAACGCTGGTCGGCGTTTCGTAGCAGCGAACTTTATAAACCTGAACTCTTTCGTCGTCAATCCGTGAGGCAATATATTCCAGAATATAACGCGCGAGGTTTTCGGCGGAAGGATTTAGTTCTTCGTCAAACGGCGGAAGTTCGTTGATGTTGCGATGGTCAAGATAATTAACAATCTCGTCGGCAGCCTTTTTCAAATCGCCGAAATCAATTAGCAAACCGATATTATTAAGCTCTTCGCCGCGCGCGAAAATCTCGATTTTATAATTGTGCCCGTGCAGGTTTTCGCACTTTCCCTTGTAGCCGCGCAGTTGATGCGCGCTGGAGAAATTGCGTTCAATCATTACTTCGTAAAACGATGGCATAACAAACTTACTTATAATCAATTTCTCTTCGAGTGATATATTTTAGCTGGAATTCTTCGGACGTTCCAGTCTTATCAACTAAATTTTTTCTTTTGATTTCCGTGTATTTTTCTGTTATTAATTGGCTAATTTCTTCAATCACCTTCAAACTTTCACCGAAATTTACAATTTTCGTTCTAACTTTTGGATGTGTTAAAATTTTGACTTCCACTAAATTTTCGCTTAATTGTTGGATTTGAAAGGTAATGCTCGTGCCAAACGAATGAAAGTTCCATCTAGTTTTTGCTACTATGATTCCGGCTTCTTCATTCTCAAACTCAATATTTGTATCTTTCAAAGCCAAAATGGAATATATACACAATTCAAAAGCTGTTTTGTAATTTAACAAAAATGTAAAATCTCGGTTTTGTTCGATGGAAAAATTCACTTGGGCTTTATTTTGAGAGAACTTTCTGATTCTTAATTCGCCCACTGTTTGAATAATCAATCCGAAGATTATCCCCCCAACAAAACCGATAACAAAATTTTTTAAAAAAGAATCTCGATTGACAAAAGCCAAATAAAAGCCAGATGGCAGACCAAAAACCAAAGGTACAAATATCCAACGATTTATTTTCATATAACACACATAATTTGATTAAATATATTTACCACATCTTTCAAATCACTCGAATTTCTTTAACTTAGTAGAAGTTTCCGCCATACTTATCCGCTTTCGTAACGGTTCAAATAAAGTTTGCCGTCGTAGTCGTTGATGCCGACAATCACGCGGTCGAGCCAGCCGTGCCTGCCGAGAACGTTTTTCCGAAAACTCTCGTCGTGCGCAAAGAAAATATAAGAATCGAACTCAAAATCAGAAGTGATTAAAGTTACTGAATGACCGTATGTTAAGAACGCGCCTGTTACCGTGCTGAATCTTTGCCGTTCGCCTGTTTCAATTTCGATGCCTATTTTTTCACCGTAAATTCGTTCAAAAATACAAGCCTCTGCTCCAGTGTCAATTTTTGCCTCAAAATTCACGCTTGATTTTTCAAGTTGGATTTCTATATCAACGGTGATTCCGGTTTTCCCCGGATCGTAATTTACGAGCTTTTCAAAATTTAGATTATGCAAAATTTACCAGCCTCCAAAGGGTTCACTATCCAAAGGAAAGAGGTAAGTTAGCATCGGATTTTTCACACCCTTTTCTTTAGCTTTTAAATCGGCTTCTTTAATAGTCATCCCTGTCGCAATTAATTCGCCGCCTTTCAAAGCAACGTATTGTCCTGCGTATCGAGCGTGATATTCCTTGATCCAAATTGTGTTCGGATGAATGTTTCCCTTTCCGCCGTTTGTTTTCGGTTCGCTTTCTTGTTCTTGCAAAACCTGAATCAATTTTTGTCGCTCTTCAGGCTTTAAGTTCACCGCTTTCTCAATAATTTCGTTTAACAAAACTGCTTCCATTTGCTTCACCTCCGAAAATTTGCGCTACATCATTGAGTTCACTCGTTATTTTACACTTTGGCAAAGAATTCAAAAAATCTCTGCCGTAGCTTTTTGTTTTGAGGCGCGGGTCGAGCAGCGCAATTACGCCTCGATCGGTTTTGCTTCTGATCAGTCGCCCGATTCCCTGCTTTAGAGAAATTACCGCGTTTGGAACGCTGTAATCGAAGAACGATTTGCCGCCGTTGTCGTCGATAAAACGAGTACGCGCCGCGACAATCGGGTCGGTCGGAACGGCAAACGGCAGTTTGTCAATAATCACGCACGAAAGCTGTTCGCCGCGCACGTCAACGCCTTGCCAGAATGAAGAAGTCGCAAACAGCACTGCGTTCGGAGTTTGACGGAAGCGTTCAAGCAGTCCGGCTTTTGACATCGAACCCTGCACGAAACACGGAAAATTGACGCGCATCGAGACGAGTTCAAAAAGCGCGTTCATCGAAAAATTGCTGGTTGATAAAACAAAAGCGCGCCCGTTTGTCACTTGAAGAAGTTTGACGATTTCATTTGCCGCGTGCTGCATAAATTCCGGCGCTCGCGGGTCGGGCATCGCTTTCGGCAGATAAATGACCGCTTGTTTTTGGTAATCAAAAGCCGAAGGCGCCAGTAGAGTTTCGACATTTTTGCCGTCATCTAAACCCAGGCGGTCTTTGATAAAATCAAACTTTCCGTTGCTGGAAAGCGTGGCGGAGGTTAAAACAACGGTTTCCAATTTGTCGAAAAGTTTTTCCTGCAGCAGCGTGGAAACATCAATCGGGGAAGCACGCAGAAACATTCCGCGCCCGCGCCGTTCAAGCCAGTAGACGTAATTCTTTTCGGCTTGCGAGACAATAAATTCAAGGTCGAAGCGCGTCTGGCGAACGCGGCGCACAAGACTTTCCGCTTCCGTCATTTTTTCGGCGTAAACGTCGAGCGCGATTTCTAATCTGTCGAGTGTCGCCTCCAGTGCAAAATAGGCTTCACCTAGCGGCGTCGGTTGAATCTCGCCGCCGCTTACTTTTTGAGCAAAAGCGTTTGGAAGCATCGGAAATCGACCGTCCTGCCCACCACGTCCCTGCGCAAATCGCGTCCAAAATTGGTCTGATAAACCGATAATCTTGGCGGCGAGTTTGGTCAAATCACGACTGGCTATTGCATCGGTAATCGGAAGAGTATCAACATCACGCGCAAGTTCATCAATCTGAAAGCTGGAAATCTGAAAACCAAAGTAGTCGGCGGCGATGTCTTCGATTAAATGCGCCTCATCAAAAATTACGGCGGAATAATCGGGTAAAACTCTGCCGTATTCGTTGCCGCGCAAATTCAAATCGGCGAAGAAAAGGTGATGATTGACAATCACAATGTCGGCTTCATCGGCGCGCGCGCGCATTCGTGTAACAAAACACGGCTCGTAATCAGGACACTTTTGTCCGAGACAAGTTTCGCTCTTGGCATTGATTCGGCTCCAAAACGAAAGATTTTCAGGCAGATTGACGAGTTCGGATTTGTCTCCGGTTGGCGATTCACGCGCCCAGTGACGAATTTCTTCAAAGTGATCCATCTGGTCTAACCCGTCAAGAATCGGTTGGTTTTCAGCTTTTGCGATGCGGTAGAGACAAGCGTAATTCGAGCGCCCCTTCATATACGCCGCGCTGAACTTTTTGGGCAAAACCTTTTGCAGAAACGGAATATCTTTTCCCATTAATTGTTCCTGCAAATTCTTTGTGCCGGTCGAGATAATGACGCGCTTTTTTTGACCGAGCGCCGCCGCGATTGCCGGAACAAGATACGCCATTGTTTTACCTGTTCCCGTTCCCGCTTCGACAATCAAATGCTTTTTTTGTTCAAACGCCCGCAGAACCGCTTCCGCCATTTTTATTTGACCGATTCGGTATTCATAATCCTTGTGATATTTGGCGATAATTCCGCCTACGCCGAAAATTTCTTCCACAATTTTTTATTAATTTTTTAGGTAAATCTTTTGACTATTCTTGAGTTAAAAAATTTTGGATTTGTCAAAATTTATTCAAACTTTTACTCTGAATTTACCATCAAACCGTTTTTACATTTCAGATTAAGTTATAATTCGGTTTGCCAGGTCTCTTTTGAGATGCTCAATCATAACAAATTGTTTTGACAAATCCATCAAAGTAGTCGGAACATTTATACACTACTAAAATTTTTGTAACTATCTTTTTTAATATTTTATCTAATTAAGAATTGATTGCGACTTTAGATAAAATTAATTGCCGGTACTTTATTTTGAAGATAATCAGTATGCAGAAAAAAACTAAGTTTGATCCAGAAGGTCCTCACCGACTTCTGTTGAGTTTAATCGTTTTCGGTTTGATTGCGACTTTTTTCTTTTTATCGTTTCAAACCGGAACTCAAGCCGGTAGTTCTCAAAAAGTCGGTCAGGATATTTCTCAGCCGAGCGAGAGCCGCAAGAAAGATTTGGAAAATTACGATATACGCACGGATAAAAATGAATCTCGAACTTTGTTAAATTTTCGTCATTCAGAAGGTATAAATGCCGCCCGTATTGCCGACGCCCGCGCCGAATTTTTTGCTGCCGAAAAGCTGCTTCGCCAAAAAATCTCAAACTTAAAAGTTGAATATAACGAACATAATCTCACGCCGGAGGTTATTGCGCCGGATATCAAACAAGGGCGGAGCGCTTTGTCAAAACCTTCGTTTGAAAACCGCCCGGAAATTCTTCGTGGATTTTTGAAGCAAAATAACCGTCTTCTCGGCATCAGCGATGAGCAGGCAGAACGAATGGAAACTGCCCGCGATTATACAAACCCGGACGGAAATCTTTCATTTGCACATTTTGAGCAAAAAATAAACGATATTCCGGTTTTTCAAGGTGAAGTGAAGGCGGGTTTTACAAAAAAGGGCGAGATTATTCGTGTTGTCAATAATCTTGCCCCTGAATTAGACGACAAAAATCTCTCTGTCGATTTTGGAGATCCGATTCATGCCGTTAAATTCGCCGCGAGCAACATTAAATACGATTTAAAGCCATTCGAGACAACGCTCAACGAGGCAGTTTCAACTGAGTTGAAATTTGTATTTGGAACAGGCGATTGGGCGCCGACCGCCGAAAAAATATATTTTCCAATCGAACCGGGCGTTGCGCGCGCTGCCTGGCGCGTTCTGATATGGGAGCCCACCGAAGCATTTTATATTATTGTCGATGCTGAAACAGGCGCGGTACTGTGGCGCAAAAATATTACCGAAGACCAAACTGAGCCGGCGACTTACAGCGTCTATGCAAACCCAAACTCGATGATTAATGTGGCGAATAATCCGGCGCCGCTTACACCCGCTCTTACCAACCCGGCTTTAGGGACACAGGGCACGCTGATTAACCGCACGGAGCTAACTTTAATCGGCAACGAATCTCCTTATGAGTTTAACCTAACCGGATGGATCAAAGACGGAGATAACATGACCAATGGAAATGCGGTCGAGGCTGGTTTAGATCGAGTTACGCCCGACGGTATCGATCCGGGAAGTCAGGCGGTGGGCGCCAATCGCGTGTTTAATTTTGCATATACTCCGGCGCCCGGAAATTCCGGGTCGTATGATGATCCGCTAACCCCCGAACATCAAAAAGGTTCTGTGACTCAGCTTTTTTATATCAATAATCGGTATCACGATGAGATGTACCGCTTGGGTTTTACAGAAGCGGCGGGCAACTTCCAACACGACAATTTTCGGCGCGGCGGGCGCGGCAACGACCGCGTTGCCGCCCAAGCTCAAGATATTTTTTGCGGCAGTACAACTTGTGCCAATAACGCGAACTTTTCGACTCCGGCAGACGGCGCGCGCGCACGAATGCAAATGTTTATCTGGACCAATCCGAATCCCGACCGTGACGGCGCGCTCGATGCTGACGTAGTTATTCACGAACATACGCACGGTTTATCAGCCCGTTTGCACGGCAACAGCAGCGGACTGACCAGCACTATGGCGCGCGGTATGGGCGAAGGTTGGTCGGATTTTTACGCTCATTCATTACTGTCAAATTCGTCTGACCCGGTCGATGGAGTTTACACCACCGGAAGCTATTCAACTTACCTTCTCGCACCAAGCTTTATGGGAAATTATTATTACGGCATCCGGCGTTTTCCCAAAGCGATAAAATCTTCTACGGGTCCAAACGGCAAGCCGCATAATCCTTTGTCTTTCAGGCATCTCAATGCCGACTGCAATGCCGAAATCGGGACACCGACCGTAATCGGATCAATCAGCGCATACCCGCGCGGTCCTTTCGGTTCGACAACCTGCGACCAGGTTCACGCGGCGGGTGAAATCTGGAGCAGCGCTCTGTGGGAAGTCCGCGCCAAATATATCGAGCGTCTCGGCTGGGAAATCGGAAATCGCCGTATTTTACAATTTGTCACCGACGGAATGAAACTTTCGCCGCTTAATCCCACTTTTCTTCAAGCGCGAGATTCAATTATCGCGGCGGCGCAGGCAAGCGGGCTGGCAGATGCCGACGTTGCCGATTTGTGGGCTGGTTTTGCGATTCGCGGTATGGGGTTCAGCGCGAAAATCCACAACACTTCCCCGGCAAGCGTCACCGAAGCTTTCGATCCGCCGAATTTATCGCAAATTCTCGCTCTCACCGTTTCCGATCTGGCGGGAAATAACAACGGATTCCCCGAACCGGGTGAAACTTTAACGCTGACGATTCCTTTGACAAATAACACGGGAAACGTCGCCGAAAACGTCATTTTGCAAGTTCCCGGCGGTGAAGCGATCAGTTACGGAACGATTTCAAACAATTCGACCGTCAGCCGACAAATTAATTTTACCGTTCCGGCAAACACGCCGTGCGGCAGAGCGCTGACCATCACATTCAACTTAACAAGCAGTCTCGGAGCGACGAGCTTTACGCGCACAATCATTGTCGGGACGCCAGTCATCACTTTCACGGAAAATTTTGACGGCGTAACCGCTCCCGCATTGCCGACGGGTTGGACAACCACCCAAACCGGAGCCGGAACTCTTTTTGTCACGAGTTCAAACACAACCGACTCTGCTCCTAATTCAGTTTTTACGACGAATCCTTCGACGGTTGGCGGCGGAGCGGATTTAACTTCGCCGGAAATTCAGATTTCCGCTTTGGCGGCGACCGTCACCTTCCGTAACAAATATGACACGGAGGCGGGTTGGGACGGCGGCGTTCTCGAAATCAGCATCAACGGCGGAGCATTTCAAGACATTTTAGCGGCAGGCGGCTCATTCGTCGAGGGCGGATACAACGGCACGCTCGGAGAAAGTTCGGTCAATCCGCTTGCCAATCGGCAGGCTTGGACGGGCGACTCCGGCGGTTTTGTCACCACTACGGCGCGGCTTCCGGCAACGGCAAAAGGACAAAAAATCCGACTTCGATTTCGTCTCGGAGCCGACAACAACACTGCCGGAACCGGTTGGAACATTGACACGATTAAAGTTGCCGGAAGTTATAGCTGTTCAGGCGTTTTAACTTCAAACAAATCACGCGCTGACTTTGACGGTGACGGAAAAACCGACGTATCGGTTTTTCGCCCCGCTGAAGGTAATTGGTATTTAAGCGAAAGTTCCGCCGGTTTGAAAAAAATATTTTGGGGCGCGGCAAGCGATAGGCTTGTTCCCGGCGATTATGACGGCGACGGTAAAGCCGACACGGCGGTTGCCCGTCCAAATGCTAATAGTACCGCGCTTGTTTTTTACATATTGAACAGCAGTAATTCGACTTCTACGGAAATCACTTGGGGGAATTCCGACGATATTCCGGTGGTCGGCGATTACGACGGCGACGGCAAAACCGATGTCGCCGTTTACCGTCCGTCAAACGGCGCCTGGTATATTCTGAAAAGTCGCTCAGGGTCTTTCGGAGTACAATTCGGCGCAACCGGCGATATTCCCGTGCCCGGTGATTACGACGGCGACGGCAAAACGGACACTGCCGTTTTTCGTCCGTCAAACGGCGTGTGGTATCTGCTCAATTCGCAGACGGGTTTTACCGCCGCTCAGTTTGGCTTTTCAACCGATAAACTCGTACCGGCTGATTACGACGGCGACGGTAAAGACGACATTGCCGTTTGGCGTCCCTCGAACGGTTTTTGGTACGTTCTTAAAAGCACCGGCGGCGTGAACTCCACGCAATTCGGAATCTCGACCGACGTCCCCGTGCCCGGCGATTACGACGGTGACGGCAAGACTGACGTAGCTGTCTTTCGCAGTGGAACGTGGTTTCTTAACCGTTCAACTGCCGGCTTTTCCGCCGTAATTTTTGGAGACGGTTCTGATGCCCCGATTCCGAAGCAATATAATCCTTAAAACATTTTTTTCGGTAAAATAAATCCGGAGGTGACAGACAAATCGCGTTAAGATTTGCGTCTGAGGATACCTCCAAATTTAGCTTGTTTAAAATTGAACTTGACTTAAAAAGGGCGCAAAAGGGTTTTGGAGGCAGTTGCTTAATTTCTGTCCATAATTAATCGGCTGATTTTAAGATTAAAAGATTAAACTTAAAAAAGTTAACATTATTTTTATTGCCTTTCGACATTTAACAATCTAAAATGTTCTACTAAACATATGCATCCAATAGCTCAAAAAACCTCGCCTGAAGTAAAAAAGCCAAAAAAATTATTACCCGTTGATGACGCGCGTTATTTATTTAATCGCGAATTAAGCTGGCTTGAATTTAATCGTCGGGTGCTTGACCAGGCGCTTGACGCAAAAACACCTGTAATGGAAAAACTGAAGTTTCTTTCAATTTTTTCCACGAATTTAGACGAATTTTTTATGATTCGTGTTTCGGGCTTGAAGGAGCAAATCTCCGAAGGTGTCTTTAAACTCTCACCCGACGGACTTTCAGCAGCACAACAATTTACACGAATTCATGAACGTCTTCTGCCGATGCTTGACGAACAAATGCTTTGTCTGCGCGAGAACGTGCTGCCGCAACTTGCCAAGCAGGGCATCAAAATCTGTGCTTATCAGGAACTGAGTAAAAGTAAAAAAAATTATGTCGATGAATATTTTCTGAAAAACATTTTTCCTGTTCTGACGCCGCAGGCGGTTGATGAAAGCCATCCGTTTCCGTATATTTCAAACCTCAGTTTTAATTTAGGCGTGAAGGTCGCTCCGAAAGACAAGTCCGTTTCCGGCAAGCTCGAACATCTTTTTACGGAAAATCGTTTTGTCCGCATAAAAGTTCCGCCGAACATTTCGCGCCTCGTTCCGGTTGACAATTCTAGCACTGAATATACGCCGCTCGGCGGACTGATTGCTGCCAACGTGCATCATCTTTTTCCGAATATGGAAACCGGTCAGTGTCATCTGTTTCGCTTGACGAGAGACGCCGACATTGAACTGCGCGAAGATGAAGCGGGCGACTTGCTTCGTATTATCGAGCGT
>MWVV01000757.1_pt1 | contig 11696 bp, 9 predicted proteins | sample 1047281 | NCBI WGS metagenome assembly MWVV01 (sample SAMN06349986, study PRJNA376086) | soil metagenome | isolation source: PT-2 sample Antarctic (ecotone) soil | place: Antarctica | collected 2015-01-13 | reverse complement strand
CCCCCCATAACTGCCATAGCGGATGTGATACTCCGACATCAGGTTGTTCTCGTAAATCGCAAACTTACTGCCATCGGCTGCCGCCGTTTTCCCTGTGCCCCAGACTTTAGGCAAATTGAGTTGATTGTAAGCCTCAATCAACTCACGGATTGCCGCTTCAATTTTGCTTGCATCCACGTGTCGCCGATTCGTGTAAGACAACATATGGGAGGTGACTAAGCCTCGGGTATGCCGTGCCGTTTGATTGGGACCGAGATTACAGCCGTAACCAAACGTGGTGAGAATGTAACGCTCCATCGGCTGTTCCAGCTTCGGTTCAGCCCCAGAAGCAGGACCAAAGTGACGGGTCCAGTTCAACCAGTGTTCAGTGTTGCAGAGAATATCCAAGATGCTCCGCTCCGGCAACTTCGCCCAGATGGCCGCTTCCAGCGTATCTGCTCCAAGTGGTTTCGGTAGTGCTTTGATGCGTTGCAGGCTGGGAACCCCTTGGGGTGAGATGCTGAACTGCTCCGAAGCTTGGCAAGCCTGATCAACCTGTTGTGCGGTTTCAGTTAATTGCGTTCGCAAGGCTGCCACAAACTGGTGCGCCTGAGCGGGCAAGCTGAGTTCAGCACAGTACTGCGCGAGCTGCGGTTCACATTCGTGCCACGAGAGCAGTTGTTCACGAAAATCAGCATAGCTCTCTGAACCCATGACACAGGCATCACCCGTTTTTAAGTCCAGTGCCAGATAGGTGAAGATGCAGATTTCTAACGGTTGCCGTGCCAAGCGCTGGGATTTTTCTGACCCATCAATCACTAATTGTCGCCAGAGATTACTGCTAAAGGAAAGATCCAACTCAGCCACTAACCACTGACTCCGGCGATGTTCCTGACCCAGGATAAACTGCACAGCCTCAACTAGAGACTGGTCTTGGCTGGTGGAACGAATGTCCAGTGAGCGCACCAATTGGAACAACTGCTTCCGGTAATGTCGATAGAAGCGCCACAACAGCGGTCGGTAGTTGTCACTGTTGTAGCTGGCGATCTCTTCACATTGCTGAAGCAGTTGTTTCGCACCGCCATGATGCTCTAGGACGGCTTGCACCTGCTCACCTAGTGTCGTTGCACTCTGCGGTACTACGGCAACCGTCAACACCTTGGCATACTGTTGCAGTAGAGTTTGGGTTTGGCTCAGGTGTGACTCGCGCAAGTCCACTAGGCGAGCTTTTGCCTGTTGCTTAATCCGCTGCATCCGCTTGAGAAACATCTCCACCAGATAATCACGGGTTTGGACTTGGGCTTGATAAAGCAGGCATAGGAGGAGTGCGCGGCGCTTTTGGGGTTGATGCTTGCGCAACTCAGCGCTATCAAGGGCTTTGGCTTGGGCTGCAAAAGACTGTCGCTTGGTGCTGGGCAGTCCTTGCAGTAAACGTTGTGCATCCCCAAAGGTCATGAGCTGGTTGAACTTCGTTTGTAATTGTGTTAAGTGAGCGAACGTGGCACTTTTGGGAGGCGTTTTGAGCAAATTGAGTGACGCCTGCGTTTCTGGCAATTCACTCAGCAGCAACCGATCCAAGTAGGTTTGCTCCGCTGCTGAGAGGCGATCTGAAAGCTGTTGAAACAGGCGGCTATTGATCGTTGAGCGAACGTGAGTGACGAGATGATCTAAGGTGCTGAAGGCAGGCAGCTCATAGCGGTCTTTGATCAGCAATTCGACCGCTACATTCAGCAAATCGGCGGGGTGATCTTTGGTGAGTGCTGCTGCTGCAACTTGGTCTTGCAGGTAGGCTTGAGCGTTTTGGTCATAGGGTTTAATCGCCAGATGGCATCGAATGGCGACTTGGTAGTGGCGAAGTGATCGCAGTGAGGGCTGCGCTGCAATATGGTCGCGTAGGTTTAAGCAGGCGCGGAGATGCTGAATGAGAATCGCTGGAAGATCGGTCAAGGCTGGGAAATAGCCCAGCCGTTGGAACGCTTTCAGCATCACTAAGAGGCTCAGTTGTCCACTTTTACTGCGAGTATGCGCTTGAGCGAATGCAACCTCAGATGCAGTTGGCGTATATTGTTCAGCCAGTTCTTTGGGCGTTGGGGCGCTTTTGAACGTAGGATAGGCAGTCCGTTCTAGGGTTGTCATCTTGGGAGCCAGCGAGCAAGGGAATCCTGTGAGGATAAAGCCTGGCTCGTCGCTTTTGCCAAAGCGTTGCTCTTACAAGTCTCTGTCCTGAACTGAGACCGACAGTCTCAAAAAGGCACTGGACTAGAATTGAACTCAATTGCCGTTTTGTAGTACGCCAAAACGTCCCAAACTCGTGAGACGGAAAGTCAGCTCAGCTCACCCTCGAAAAAGATATAACCTATACGCTGTAGGGAAGGTGGGGTAGTCTCACAATTTTGCACTTCTGCTCTCTCTGGCAGAGGTTCTGATGCTGAGCCTCACTTCGATAGATTTTCTAAAACTCAATCTGGGTAAGACTTTCCAGCCCATCTTGCACTTTTTTGCCCGTATGTCGGCTCAACCCCTTGTTGTGCCCCTCGACTTATCGCAGTTGTGCGCCTCATCTGACTTAACGGGGTCATTCAATTATCTAGGTTCGGTGAAAGAGTGCGGAATTAGAACGGGCAGAGTTCGCAGAAATAGCAAACCGCAGAATCTGGCTTGACGAATGGATTGCCCCACTCTGCTGCGGCGCGTAATCTGCAAACACCGAGATCGAATGATTTGCACTGGCTACAGGTTGCGGCGGTTGCGGGTGTGGGGTTCTTCATCGTCTTGCCTCGGTTCGCTTGGTTATGTCCCTACTATAACCAAAAGAATCAATATGATGTCATTTGATTAAACATCATTCCTGATTGTTTACAGTTAAAACCATAATTAAAGACAATCAGAACGAGTCACTTGATTAGACCGACCTTGCATACAATGGGAGATGGCAGTTTAATCAAGGAGCAAAAACGATGAACATTTCCGAAGTCTTGAAAAAGCTAACAGTAAGAATGGGCGACGATGTTAAGGCAGCACTTGAAAAGTATGCTGGCAACTCTGGATTATCTGAGGCAGCAGCAGCAGAAAGATTCATCGCGCTAGGACTTTATAACAACGGACTTCTAGAGCAAGTTCCACCAGTGGAGCGTAGACGGGGAGGTAAACGGGAAGGCTCAGGACGCAAACCGAAACAAGCTAACGACGAATAAACTCATCTACTGGTAATGGAAATGGCTCAAAAATCAACGATCGAGCAAACTCTCGAAACCTTGGTCGATCTAGTAGACCTAGCCCGTAAAAACTCCGATCGCGATTTCAGTAAGCTCACCGCGTCGATTGATGCTTTGACTTTGAACGTGGCGCAATTGGCGACTCAGCAAAAAGTAACGGCTTCAAATCTCGATAAGCTCATCGCAACCGTAGATCGTCAAAATATCGCCATCGATGGTCATTTGTCGGTGGCGCAAGCTCAAGCTGTAAATATTGCAGAATTGACGCGGCTGGCGACTCGGCTAATCGATCGCGTGGCGGGATAGATACAGCTTGACGCTTCTATATAAGTGTGGGAACTTTACGTTGTCAATCAACAGGAGCAACCGTATGCAGTCAACTATGCGAGTCACGCACGAGCTAGAGAGTGTAGTCCCTGAACTGGGGCAACGGATTAGACAGGCAAGAGAAATCAGCCGTAAATCTATTACTGAGTTGGCTTCTCTCGCTCAGATGTCCCGTGGCAACTGGTACAAAATCGAGGAGGGATATCACAAATCGATCCCATTAGGAACGTTAAAGCGACTTGAAAACGCTCTAAATACAGACTTTGGATCAGAAAAACTTTTCGGTTGAGCAAAAGTTTGGAGCGATCGCTCCAAACAGGCTACAGATCATCTACTATAGTCCGATGTAGTGTTTCTAACCTTAGAAACCACTATAACGACACAACAGATAGCGTTTTAGCCGTGTTACACAGCTAGAGCAGAACCGACAAAACCCCTTTCCACGAAAAAAGGCTCAAGAGTACCACCTCAAAAGCCTTTTGTTGATTCTCGATTTTCATTCTCGAATTGCTCACCCCTGACTTAAAAGCTTCCAGGCTCGTCAGAGATATCTAACCTGTCCAAATGAAAAAATACTTTCATCGGCTGTTGCTTGACTTAAGCAGTCTAGCTAGAAACGCATCCGATTGCAACAAAACCTCTGACCATCAAATCTCAAACAGTTCAAGCGTAGATAGTTTGTATTCAAACTATTCTAGCAGGTTTGACTCTCATTGTGCCCACACCCATCAAAACATTCTTGCAGCAGCGATCCGAAAGGAATTTATCGAAGGCAGCGCGATCGCGCCTGAGCTATTCGATGCCGCAATTCAAATAGTGCCTGACATTGAAGTCGGAGCGGGTCATGATGTTTCAGCACCCATCAATGAGTTTTTGGGCTGGAAATATACTCGGTTCGGTCATCAAGCGGTTGCGAATCGATACGCGGCACTCTCGCACAATGAGGATGGATCGCCTTGGCAAGCCAAGATCTTTGGCGGCAAAATAGCCAAAGATTACAAAGCGCCCATCGAAAACGGCAATAGAGCCTACTTTCCTCCCGTTCCTGCCGCATTTCGGAAGTTAATTTCAAAACGATACGGGGTAGACGTTCCCCTAGATGTGCCTTTCTGGGATTGGATTGTAGACCACACAGAGATCCCTTTGCTCACTACTGAGGGCAAAAAGAAAGCACTTTCTGCCCTCAGTCAGGGTTATGTTGCAATTGCTCTCTACGGTTGCACATGCGGCAACTCACCCGACCTGGAGCGACTTATGCAGCCGGGGCGCGAGTGGCTCATTGCGTTCGATCAAGATGCGAAGCCGAAAACTAGAAATACAACAAGCGCTGGCATCGCAACCCTTTCGATTCGCATCAGCAAGTCGAAAGGGTTAGCAAGCGTTGTGCAGTGGCATCCTTCTCAGGGCAAGGGCTTAGATGATGTGATTGTGCAGTCCGGTGCAGAGGTTATGCATCAGGCAATCAAAGACGCGACCCCGTTCTCAGAATGGAAAACCAGCTATCTCACCGAGCTAAATTATAAGGTTGACTTCCCTCTCAACCTCAAACGAATTACCGATGAGGCGATCGCAGAGATTCAAAAGGCAATACCCAAGGGAACAAAGTTAATTCTGTTCAAGGCAGGCAAGAACTTTGGCAAAACCTACGGCATCAACGAATTGACCAAGGGCAAGAGCAAGCTGGTGTTGGGTCACAGAAATCGACTCATGGAAGAGTTAGGCAAGGTGTTCGGCATTGAGAACCTCTACAGCTTGAGGAAAGAGGGCAAGAGCCTTGATGCTATTAGGAAGCTTGAAAGCCTTGCTTTGTGCGAAAATTCTTTTCAGCCTGAATCCGATCCGGGCTTTCGCGCTGAAGATTGGTACGGAGTCGATTTTGTTGTGATCGATGAAATTGAGCAGGTGATCTGGCATCTACTCGACTCCTCAACGCTTGCCAACGGGAAGCGGGTTTTAGTGGCACGAGAAATTATCAAGCTCCTGAAATATTGGATCAGCCCAGAATCTCATACTCAATTGATTGCCGCCGATGCTGACTTGAGTCTAAGCGTGAAATTCCTTGAAGCGATCGCTGGCTGCGACATCCCGACATTCCTAATTTCTAATGAACACAAAGGCAAGCATTTTAAGGTGCTTGCCTACAATCGCGCCGAACTTTGGCTAAGTGCATTGGAGGGAAAAATCCGTGATGGCAAAAAAGCGCTGGTCATGACATCAGGGCAAACCGTAGATACGAAATATGGGTCAATCGCCCTAGAACGTTTCCTTAGAGAGAGATTCCCTCACCTCAAAATCATCCGCATCGACTCAGAAACAGTTGAAGACAGATCCCATGCTGCTTTCAACTGCATGAGTGATCTTGATGCTCTGCTAATTCAATACGATATCGCAGTGTGCAGCCCCACAATCGAAACCGGGGTCAGCATTGACATCGTTGGGCATTTCGACTGTGAGTTTGATTACCAGGGCGGCAATCTGCCAGAGAGCAACGCACGTCAGCAGATGAACCGATTGAGGGAACCCGTAGATCGTCACCTATTCGCACAGGAAACGGGTCACGGTTGGGTATCTGGTACATCTGGGTCAACATCCCCTCGTGAGATTTTGAAAAATCTCGATCAAACCAGCAAAGTAAAAACAGACCTACTCGATATGAGTTTGATCGATGGGGAACTCGATCAAACTTTCTTAGCGGAAGGGCTGCAAACATGGGCAATGATGGCAGCCCGGATCAACTTATCAATGCACAAGTATCGGGATTGCATTCTTAAAAACCTCCAAAAAGAAGGGTGCGAGATTCAACTCCTGGTAGGAGAGTGCGACCACCAAAAGGTAGAAGAGGTCAAAGCAAACCACTCTGAGATATTTGAGGAGCGAGTCGAGGTAATCCAGAAAGCGTCTCAGATCACCCGGACAAAATTTGACGAAATCGATGGCAACGCGAAGGAAAACGCCGATCAACAGCGTCAAGCTGAGAGATTTGCGATTGGCAACAAATACGCAACGCACGATTGTCTCGACAAACAAACGATCGGGCGAGATTTCAAAGGGTGGTATTCCCCTCTGAGGCTGCACTACTTTCTTGCAATCGGTCGATCAAACCTACCAGCGACCGACGCAGCTAGGGTGCAAGCGACTGCCAAAGATGGGCAAATCTTCAAAGTAGACCTTCAGAAGGTGACGCTGGGCGACAAGATTAAAGCCCTCGACATGATCGGATTTACCGCAATCTTGGAGCGACTTGAATCAGATGAAGCGATCGGGGAAGCTGATCCATCGCTGTGTACTCTGGCTGAGAATGCGAAAAAATACAGCAAAGTCCTAAAACTTACGCTGGGCTGCGATATCAAAGCGGAAAACGAGCCACATACCATACTAGGTAAGCTTTTAGAGCTTGTGGGATTGCGTAAGGAGCGAACCACCAAAAGGTCGGGTGATCCACTTTTCAGTGTAAATAGATCACCCATACCCAAAAAAGTGGATCACCCTAAAAAATCCCTAACTCACGGGTATCGCCTCGCTAAACTCTCTGATCTGATTGCAAAAGCTGAAAAGGTACTACAGGCTAAAGCAGCCAAAAAAGCCAAGGCGTTAGGGGAGCCTGTTGAAAGTTCACCAGAAATTTCCTTTGTCGATCGCTGCAAATTTTGGTCGTTAGATGACGGGAGAGCCGCTGTCTTTGAGCGATGGAACGCCCAACACCTTGAAGCTGCAAATAAGAAGGCTGAGAAGAATAAAGCTGAGAACTATCGGGAAGCTGACAAAACAGAAAAAGAGTATCAGCCCGATCAAGAAGTGGCAACGGTTGAAACGCCTTTTACCAGCGATTCAAGGACGATCAAAGGCGAAATCCTCTATCAGTACGTGCCAGAAGCCGAAACGCTTCCTACACCCAAAATCGAGCCGTTTAAGCCGTCAATTGATCAATCAGTTGTCTGTGATGGATTCACCTACACGGTGAAGTCGATCGGCACCGCCACAGCGACGATCGTAAGGAATAAATTCGAGCGAATCGTAGAGTTTCACCAGCTAGAGCGAATTCCAGAACTGGCACTCGCTGGCTAAAAATCATCAAGCAAAAAGCCGCTAGAGATCCCTAGCGGCTCACAGTCGGAGTTAAACAAATTCATTCCCAAACTAACATGAACTTCTCATCAAAACCAAAAGCGCAAACCCTTAAGGATCTGCCCAGCCATTGCCCCAAATGCAACGGCTCATTAACGGCTCATAATGCCCCACCACCTCACATGGCACAACTTCGCTGTCAGAGGTGCGATCGGCACATTAGGTACGTGCCAAGCCATTTGTGTGGGGAGTTAGAGATTGAGTCAGAGCCAGATCAAATGAGATTGTTTTAACGATTGAGATTGAATCTACGGTTCCCTACTGGAGAACCGTAGATTCAATTTTTCGCCAAATCCCGGCAATTGAACAGAACCAAAAAGCTAAAAGGCTGTCTATGAGAGAGTCTCATTGTTCACAAGCCCGATCGGACTTCCAGAAGATAAAAGCTCGATCGGGCTTTCTGTTCAATTTTGAAAAAGGCTCAATCTGCCCAACCTGCCGTGAAGGTGCCCTGAAACTTTTCGCAGACTGAATTCAGGCACATCCAGCGCTGTTTGCATTTGCCAGTGTTTCTACCCGTCTTCAAAACCTTCCCATGACCCTCTTTCCGAATGTGTTCAGTCCCACAAACCGGACAGCGAATATCATCCGCTTGAACATCCAAAAGTACCGACGCTGGGCTATGGGCTGCAAGGTGCCTATTCTCAGAGAGCTTTTGTGAGGGTGATGGGGATTTTGGGGCAGTGTCTACCGATTGGGTGCGAAGCCCTTCGATTTCTGCCTCCAGTCGCTTTATCCGCTCGTCAACGCTCCGGTCAACTTCGACAACTTTTTTTCGAGTAGATTAACTCTCGATTTCAAGTCCTCCACCGACGACAAAGACTGATCATCGCTGTCGAGATATTGGGTGATTGCCTCAATAAAAAGTCTTGACTGAGAAATATTAATCGTCTCTGCAAAGTCAGAAATTCTCTTTTTTAGGGATTGGGGTATTTTTGTACTCAACACCACAATCGGATCGTCTTTCGTAATCATATTCTTACCGCTAAAGACTATACGTTAAGGGTACATCAACAATCTGAAATAAAGAACGGTAAGAATCGTCTTACCTATAAATAAAACTTATATAAATGGCTGAAACCCGCATTCTGTCGTGCTTTTAGTTTGGGTATCGCCCCATTCCATTGATAAGAGAAGCGTATCTTACCGCGCTTACACTCTTTACCAACGGTAGATCAATGCTTTCAGCCTCTACATAAATTAATTACAGAAATTTATGTAGAAATCGAGAGGTAAAAGTAAGAAAAAGTAAGAGCGGTAGACGATGAGCAGGTATACCCGGAAAACCGATAAAGACACCAAACCTCAAGACCAAAGTATAGGAACTGGTCGTTTCTTATACTTCGCACTCGATCTAAGTCTCCCTCTCTCCTGCCAAATGCTGCTAGAGGTGTTTTGTTTTAATGAAGCTCCGGTTTTTCCCTATTAGGTTGAGTATTTTGGTTTAGGCATCCTCTCCAGTTAAGCGAATGAACGGGAAATCCCCTGACAGACCCAACACCTCAGCTAATGCAAGGCAGACTGACAGATCTAGCACTCCGCAGCCTAATCCTGCTGTGACGGAACTGCAAGCCGTCAGAACCGAGCTTGAAGGGGTAAGAAATGAACTCATTGGGTTACGCGCCGATCTGAAGGGTAAGAAGACATTTGGTATCACCGATCGCGTGGCAAAAGGAATCTTGCTGGCAGGATTCACGGCGTGGTTAGTTGTTACTGTCCTTAATGCTTTGGTGCAGTCGGTTCAGCCCTCACCGCTAACTTTGAAGCTTCAGCAATTTGCTGACGAAGCAGAATCGGCGGCAAAAGGGGGCGATGGATCTGCTCAACGATCTGGTCAAAAATAGCAATCGCACACTCGACATTAGAGTGGTGTTACGCCGGCAAGGCACAAATAAAATAATGTTTAAACATCAAATCGCTTTAGGGCTGTTGGTTGGTTGGCTCGGTAGCAACGTTTCATCTCAGGCAGTCGCCGCAGATTTATCAATTGGCAATGGTGGCTTAAGGTTTAATCGTGACACCCCGGTTGAGTCAACCTTTTTAGAATCTCATGGCGCTTACCAATCCACGTTTGGAGTGCTTAACCTGGACACTCATGAGAAGACTCCATTATTGATTGAAACCAATCCGTCTGATAATCCTGAATCGATATTGCGCCCCTCGACTAAACTCAACGATCGGGGCACCAAACTAGACTTCTTGGAAACGCCCGGAAACGCTGTTCCTAATTTCGTCGCCAAGTTTACATTCAAAGCAAACAATAGCTATGTGTTCTATCTAGAGTCTACTTTTAGGGGGCATTCGGCGGGGACGGTTTACTCCACAGATACTCTAAACCCCAGCCGAGAGCGACAAGTCGTTTTTACGGGCACTCCGACTGACCTTTGCACCCCAGGCGGCATGACGATGGCGTGGGACGATACGGGGGCTAAATTGGTGAGAACTCGACAGCAACAAGACCGAGATTTTGACGACTTTATCGTTCGGTTGAAGGGGACAGCTTGCTCCACGGGTTCTCCTGGCACGGTTGGGGCTGTGCCCTCGGTAGTTGGCGGCGGTGGAAATGGCGGTCTGATTGGGTTGGGCATATTGGGGCTAGGCGGTGCGCTTCTAGCGTTGAGTGGAAGTAGTCTCAATGCACCAGCGTCGGCTGTGCCACCGAAGGCTATACCAACCCCTACCTTACTTCCCAGCTTTGCACCAGCGTCGGCTGTGCCACCGAAGGCTATACCAACCCCTGCCTTACTTCCTGGTCTGATTGGTATGGGTGTTGCTGCCTTTCGCAAGCGCCGTCAAGCGTAGACAGAAGCGGTTCAAAGATGCAGAGCCGTCCAGAATTTCAAACCGCGATCGCTCTCTTAAAGTCTGGACAGGCTGACGGCATTATTGCGGCAAAACTGGATCGGCTGGGTCGCAACACGCGAGACATTCTAGAACTCGTGAAAGACGTTTTAACTCCTTTGGGCAAGTCGATGATCGTTCTAGATTTGGGCATCGACACGTCTACCCGGGGTTGAGCCGACATACGGGCAAAAAAGTGCAAGATGGGCTGAAAAGCTTTACTCCAATTGCTGTTCGTCCAATTGAATCGGTAAGGGAATCGCATTTTCTAAAGGTAAAGGGATCTGCTTAAAATCAATCACATAATCGCCGTAACGCTTGAGATGACGGGTGATGTAGGGACTCAAAGTTTTGAGCACTGTGCGGTCTATCTTCATCCCTTCTGCACTCAACGTTTGGATCGCCAATGAAATGTCCACTGTATTTTGCAGGATCACCGCATTGGCAACCAGATCCAGATATTTCAGTCGTTTCTCCTGCTCCTCTGGGTCGTTATCTGTGATCACCCCTTGCTTGCCAAAGAAGAGCCAGTCTACAAAACGGTTATAGTCCTCGACGATATTGGTACAAGCGGTGATTTGACGGCGTAAGCCCGCATCGGAAATATAGCGCAGTAGAAAGAGCGTGCGGATCACTAGCCCTAAAGCTTGAAAAGCTTGATAAAGGCGATTTCTCCGGCTATAGCTGCCCAATTTACGGAGCAAGGTTGAAGGTAATACCTTGCCTGCCCGAATGGATAACGCGACTCGGATCATGTCTTGCCAGTGCGTTTCAATTAACGCCCAATCAGCCGTGCCTTTGAACAGCGGTTCGAGATAGGGATAAAGCTCATCCTGGCTGGGCTTGAGGAACGTCAAGTCCTTCCAATTACGAATCCGAGGCATCAACTTAATACCCAACAGATAGGAGAGCCCAAACACAGGTGTGGATTGCCCTTGAGTATCGGCATGGAGGGTGTCAGGCTGAATTTCAGAGGTGTTTTTGAGTAGCCCATCGAGAATGTACACCGCTTCCCACACGCCGCAGGTGATGAAGTGGGTGAACAGAGCGATGTACGTGTCCGAGACGTGGTGATAGGCAATCCCCCCATAACTGCCATAGCGGATGTGATACTCCGACATCAGGTTGTTCTCGTAAATCGCAAACTTACTGCCATCGGCTGCCGCCGTTTTCCCTGTGCCCCAGACTTTAGGCAAATTGAGTTGATTG
>MWVV01000756.1_pt1 | contig 11699 bp, 9 predicted proteins | sample 1047281 | NCBI WGS metagenome assembly MWVV01 (sample SAMN06349986, study PRJNA376086) | soil metagenome | isolation source: PT-2 sample Antarctic (ecotone) soil | place: Antarctica | collected 2015-01-13 | reverse complement strand
AGTAAAAGACGGCGCGCATTTAATTGACGTGCGCGAAGACAACGAATGGAATGATGGACACGCGGCGGGCGCGACGCACATCGGGCGCGGCGTTATCGAGCGTGATATTGTCGGCAAATTTCCGGACAAATACGCAGAACTAGTTTTATATTGCGGCGGCGGATACCGTTCGGCTTTGGCAGCTGTCAATCTGCAAAAGATGGGCTATCGAAATGTGCTTTCGATGAAAGGCGGCTGGACAGCCTGGACGGAGGCTTCTGCGCCAATTGAAAAATAAAATTTTACGGACTTTTTCGATTAAAATAGAGATTGATGTAAAATTGACTCATCTAAAAATATTGACATAAGGAAATTGTAAAAATGTCGGAAGCAGCACGAACGGGTGAAAAAACACGTATTGAAACAGATTCGATGGGCGAAATCAGTGTTGAAGCGGACAGATATTGGGGCGCGCAAACCGAGCGCAGCCTGCATCATTTTAATATCGGCTTTGACGTGATGCCGCGCGAGATGATTCGCGCGCTGGGCATTTTGAAAAAAGCCGCCGCGATTACCAATCACGAATTAAAAGCGGACAAATTGATAAAAGAGAAGTTGGATTTAATCGTGCGAGCCGCCGATGAAGTTATTGCGGGCAAACTCGACGCGCATTTTCCGCTCAGAGTCTGGCAGACCGGCTCGGGAACGCAGACAAATATGAACGCCAATGAGGTTATTTCAAACCGCGCGATTGAAATTGCCGGCGGCGAAATGGGCTCAAAAACGCCGATTCATCCGAACGACGACGTAAATATGTCGCAAAGTTCAAACGACACTTTTCCGACCGCGATGTATATTGCCGCCGCTGAAAGGTTAAATACTTTGATTCCGACGGTTCAATCGGTTCGCGATGCAATTGACGCAAAGGCGCAAAAGTTTTCTGATGTGGTAAAAATCGGGCGAACGCATCTTCAGGACGCAACGCCGTTGACAGTCGGACAGGAATTCGGCGGCTGGGCAAATTTGATTGAGCGCGATGCGGAACGTTTGAAAATGGTTTTTGACGGCTTGCTCGATTTAGCAATCGGCGGAACTGCGGTCGGCACGGGCTTGAACGCGCATCCGGAATTCGCTGACCGCGCCGCGAAACAAATCGCTGAACTGACCGACTTGCCGTTTCGCGCTCACCCGAACAAATTCGCGGCTTTATCGGCGCACGACGAAATCGTTTTTGCGTCCGGCGCGCTCAAAACTCTCGCTTGCAGTCTAATGAAAATCGCCAACGACATTCGCTGGCTGGCGTCGGGTCCGAGATGCGGTATCGGCGAAATCACTTTGCCGGAAAACGAGCCGGGCAGCTCGATTATGCCGGGCAAAGTTAATCCGACGCAAAGTGAAGCGATGACGATGGTTGCTGCGCAGGTTCTTGGAAATGACGCGGCAATCGGTTTCGCCGGTTCGCAGGGAAATTTTGAACTAAACGTTTTTAAACCAGTGATGATTCACAATTTTCTGCATTCAGTTAGATTGTTAAACGATGCCTGCAAAGGCTTTGTCGAATTCTGCATCAACGGGATTGAATTAAACCGTGAACAAATTGATAAATATCTGAACGATTCGCTGATGCTCGTCACCGCTCTCAATCAGCACATCGGTTATGACAATGCTTCAAAGATTGCCAAAAACGCGCACAAAAAAGGAACTTCTCTGCGCGAGTCGGCAATTGAATTAGGTATTCTGGACGGCGCTAAATTTGATGAACTGGTCAAGCCTGAAGAAATGACGCACCCATAAGCGACTTTGGATTTTAGATTTTGAATTTTGAATTTTCTCCGAAACGTTCCTGAAAGTCGGGAGACTTTTGCCGCAAATTTACCCAACTTTCAAAAATCGCCGGGTTTTGCAGCCAGATAGTGAACCATTCGACAATCTCCTGTTTCTCGGCGCGTTTCTCGGGCGCGACTTTCTCGTTTTTGGCGATCATCTGCGCACGGCGCTTTCCTTTGATTGTTATTTCCTGCACGCGGCGCAAGCCTTCGCGGTCGCTTTCTATCAAAAATTTTTTTCGTAAATTTTCGAGATGACGAATTGAGACGAGAGTTTGTTTAAAGTCCGAGAATTTTAGAATATTGCGAAACATCGCGTCGTATGGCGATTCGGTTCGGCGCGCCGCGTCAAGTTCTAAAATCTCCGCATGACGCAGTTCCGCACCTTCATCAGCCAGAAGCCGCGCAATTTTCATCGGAGATTCAGACGCGCTCAGACCGAATTTTTCGCGCACGGCAATTTCAATCGCTTCAATTTCTTTCGCGCCCACCGATTCGCAGTCGAGTTTTTCCCAAACTTCAATGATTAAATCAGTTTTTGTACGCGTTTTCCACATAAGTAGTGAACGGTGAGCAGTGGGGCAGTAAACATTTGAAGGGAAATATCAAACTATTTCCGCTCACCGCTCACTACTTTGATTAAATCCGTTGACGAATGATCTTTCGGGTCGCCGACAATTACTACCTGTCCGCCGCACTCAAAAACGATTTCGCGTTCCGGTACGGATTCGGCGGTGTAATCAGTGCCTTTGGCGTGAAAATCGGGACGAATCGCGCGAATCAATTCTTCAACTGTCGGCTCTGTAAATATTGTCACAAAATCGACACATTTCAGGGCGGAAACAATTTCGGCGCGCTCCTGTTCAGACATAAACGGACGATTTTCGCCTTTTAATTTTCTAACTTGATGGTCGTCGTTGATTGCCGCAATTAAACAATCGCCGACTTCGCGCGCGCCTGCCAGATAGCGAATGTGTCCAACGTGAAAAAGGTCAAAGCAGCCGTTTGCCAAAACAATTTTTTTACCCGCCCGACGTTCAATCGCCACTCGTGCCAACAGTCGTGTGCGGTCTAAAACGGGCGCGAAAAATTTATTTGAGTTTGAATCTTTCATATTGCCTGCCGCTTCTTTTTTTCAGAGTTCGAGTTCTTTGCCAGAGATGACAGCAATTCGTCTAAATTGGCGGAAGCGGTTCCTTTTTTCATCACGACAATTCCGCCGGCATGGTTGGCGATTTTCGCCGCTTCCGAAAAGCTCAAACCCGACGCCAAACCGAGCGCGTAAGCCGCAATGACCGTATCGCCAGCGCCGGTTACGTCGATTGGTTCTTTCGCGCCGATCGCTGCAAATTCAATCGGCGATTTGTTTTTCTCAATTAAAAGCATCCCGTTATTGCCGCGTGTAATGAGCAAAGATTCAAATTCGAGAGTCGCGCATAATCTAACGCAGTCATCAGTTGTATAATTCTTGCCCAGAATTTGCTCAACTTCGTCCTGATTCGGCGTAGCGGAAGTCGCGCCGTGAAAATTTTTCAAACCGAAACGCGAATCAACCAGTAAAGGAATTTTCCGCGCGGCGGAGATTTCACGGGCGGCTTGTATTATTGAAGCGTTGGCGACACCGTAATTATAGTCGGAAATAATAATCGCATCCGCGCGTTCGGAGGCGGAGTAAAAATTTTTCTTTAATTGTTCTGTCGCCGCGCTGCTGATTTCTTCTGTATTTTCATAATCGATACGGATTACCTGTTGACGCGGAGCATAATGCTGACCGGCTAAAACGCGCACTTTGGTAGTTGTCCGAAAATTTTTATCCGCGACAACATACCGGCAATCAACCTTTGTTTGTTCGAGTTTTCCGAGCAGCGCGCTTCCGTCTGAATCTTCACCAATAAGTCCGATAAGAATTGCGTCTCCGCCGAGCGCGGCGACATTAACTGCCGCGTTTGCCGCGCTGCCCGCTAAAGTTTCCGTTTCATCGTGTCGCAGAATAAAAACCGGCGCTTCACGCGAAACACGCGCTATTGTGCCGTGCAGAAACTGGTCGGCAACCAAATCGCCAATGATGACGATTCTTTTTTTTGCAAAATGTTCGCTGATTTTATCAATTAACTCAGACATTAAAGATTAACGGCGCAATAATCAAATTGATAAACAAAAAGGTTGAAAACCTTTCAAAAGTCTTCAACCTTTTCGTATCTTCTCCAGCAGTAAAAATTAGTGCGTATCGTGGCTGGCGATCGGGACATCGTTCGGCGCGCCCCATTGAACAGCCGTCAGTCCGTTGTCGGTGCTTCTTAAAACATAGAAAAAGCCGTTGGTATCGCGCCAGACGGCAATATCAGTTTTACCGTCGCCGTCGTAATCGTTCTGAGCATATAAATCAGATCCGGTAGCTCCAAAAGCAACTGCCTTTAAGCCGCCGTCGCTACTCTTTCTGATAAACCAAGTGATTGCGGCGTTATCGGTGGCGCCGACCCGTGTGACGGCGATGTCGGTTTTTCCGTCGCCATCGTAATCGCCCGGAACGACCTCATCACTGCCAAAGCCGAAGGGAATTGACAATAAAGTGTTGTTAGAAGATTGAAGAATAAAGAAAGTTGCTTGATCGGTAGATGAATTCGCGCCTGAACGCTGAACAGCAAGGTCAAATTTGCCGTCGCCGTCATAATCGCCCGGTGCGATATAATCTGACGAAGCTCCGAACTGAGCCGCAAGAAGTGATCCGTTTGAACTGCGCAGCGCAAACCAGGTCAGCACGGCGCCGCTGTAACGAACAACTGCCACGTCGGTTTTGCCGTCGCCGTCATAATCTCTGGCAACCGGTTCATCGCCCGGCGCGCCGAACTGTACGCCGCTCGCCGTGTTGGTCGAACTGAGAATGTAATACCAGATACCGGTCGTTTCGCGCCAGACGGCGATGTCGCCTTTTCCGTCACCATCAAAATCGCCGGGAGTTTGAAAATCCGTACTGGTTGAGCCGAATGGCTGAAATGTAAATCCGCCGCCGCTTTTTGAAATATACCAGACATTGTCGGTCGGACGCTGAACAGAGAAATCGGCTTTGCCGTCTTTATCCGTATCAAGTGCGGTCCGCAGTGAAATCTGTGCGGAAACCGAAACAACTAAAAGTAAAGCGCACACAAAAAACGCGCTGACTTTACCGCTTTTAGCAAATATATTATTCATTTTTTTATTCCTTAAAATATAGAAAATTCTTAAAAAGGTATTTGGGCGAAACAAACGCCGAGCAATTCAGAAAGTTAATTATACTATCTACCACTCTGCAAATGCAAGAAATTCTTTGATGAAATCGCGCAAAAAATTTTATAATTCGCGGAAGTTTTTATATTTCTATTAAAATTCTACGACTTTAGACGTTCCGATTTGCAAAAAGGTTGATTGGCAAAAAATTACTGATTGTTGACTGAATTCGCCGGAACCTTCATCGTCGAATTACCCCAGCCGAAAGCGTCAAAGCCGTCGGAACTTTTTTGCACATAGAAAATGCCCGCTTCGTTCTGATTAGCATTTGGTCGCCAGACGGCGAAATCCGTTTTTTCATCGCCGTCATAATCGCCGGGTGTCGGTAAATCTCCGTTTGCTCCAAATTGGAACGAGCTAAAATTTCCGTCCGAACTATTTAAGACATACCAAACGCCGTTGGTTGTTCGCCAGACTGCGAAATCGGTTTTACCGTCCCTGTCATAATCACCGGGAACAATTTTATCGGTGGCGGAAGTGCCGAAAGACACGGCTATTTGAGTGTTATTTGAACTTTTCTGCACAAAAAATGTGTTGGCGGGTGAACCGCTCTCCGGTCGGTAAACGGCTAAATCGGCTTTGCGGTCACCGTCAAAATCACCGCGTACGGGTTTATCCGCGGCAGTGCCGTATTGAACGCTTTTAAATCCGGCGGTCGAGCCGAAAATATACCAGATCATTGTTCCGTTGACCGGGCGCGTAACGGCAAAATCAGCTTTTCCGTCAGCATCGAAATCCTGCGAAACGGTTGGATTGTCGCCTGCCTGACCAAATTGAAAAGATTGAAAAGTATTATTTGAACTGCGCAGAACATAAAAAGTTCCATTGGTATTGCGCCAGACGGCGATGTCAGCTTTGCGGTCGCCGTCGTAATCGTTCGCTACCGGAGTATCGTCTGCAAAAAGCCCAAAACTAATCGGCGTATAACCGTTTGTGGTTTGATAATTGTGCCAGATCATTGTTCCGCCGCTGTTTTGAATCACCGAATAATCGGTGCGCCCGTCGCCGTCAAAATCCAGAGCCTGATTAACAGTTTGAGTAGCAATCGTGCCGATTTGGTTAATGGTCACAATTGTCCCGCCGACATTAATGGTTCCTGTACGGCTCGCTCCTGAATTTGGCAGTACTGTAAAAGAGACAGTGCTGGTGCCGCTTCCCGGATTGCCGTTTGTAACAGTAACAAAACTTGAATTACTGATTGCCGAATAATCGCAATTAACCGGAGCGGTCACATTTACATTAAAACTTCCGCCGGATGTCGGTGCGGTCATAGAATTTGACACAACATTAAAAACGCAGACTGTCTGATTCTGCAAAGCGCCGCCGATATTTAATCTGCCGCCGGTTTTTACCACGCCATTCCACTGCGGAAGTGCGTCAACCCGATTCATTAATGTTGCCTTCAATGAAGCCGCTGAAAGACTCGGATTAAAGGACGAAAGCAGCGCTGCCGCGCCTGCCGCATGCGGAGATGCCATCGAAGTGCCGCTTAGAGTTGCATAAGAGCTGTTTGACGAATTATAGGTGCTTAAAATTTGTGAACCGGGCGCGGCAAGATCAACACTAGTTGTGCCGAAATTGGAAAAGCCCACTCGTTCATCGGTTGAATTCGACGCGGCTACTGATAAAACGCTCGGACTCGTATAGCTAGCCGGGTATAACGGATCTGTTTCGACGTTTCGTCCGTTATTTCCCGCTGCAAATACATTCAGAATTCCGGCGTTTCCCATCGCGTCGAGCGCGTCTTTGGTCGCCTGGTCATAACCGCAAGCCTCGCCGCATCCGCCATACGAACTATTTGTTACGCGAATGTTCACGCCGCGATTTTTCATTATTCGGATATAGTTATAGGCGTTAACGAGCATCGCGGAGGTACTGTCGCTGCCGTTGGGACTGAAAATTTTTATCGCCATCAGGCTCACGTTCCAGTTTACCCCAACAACTCCTAAAGCGTTATTTCCAACCGCGCCGATTGTTCCGGCAACGTGTGTTCCATGTCCGCCGGCGTCATCTATCGGGTTGGAATCGTTATAGAAAAAATCGTAACCGTAATAATCGTCCACAAAACCGTTTCCGTCATCGTCAATGCCGTTTCCGTTTATCTCGCCCGAATTTTTCCACATATTTGCCGCAAGGTCTTGGTGATTATAGGCGATGCCAGAATCAATAACAGCAACAACTGTGTCCGCGCCTCCCGTCCATAAATCCCAGGCGGCGGGAGCAGAGATTTTCTGCATTCCGTAAAGACTCGAAAAGCTCGGATCGTTTGGAGTTGCCAGCAGATGATAATAAAAATTTGGTTGAACAGTTTCAATTTCGGGGTTTGCTTCGTAAAGAGAAATCGCTTTTTTGGTTGAAACATTAGCGGGAAGTTTAACTCTCTGCCAACCGAGTTCGGGGAATTCTTCCAAAACGCTCGCTCCCATCGCCCGATTCAAACTTTTGGCGGAATCGGAAACCGTGCCGTTTTTGAATTTCACAAGCACTTCACCTTCAGCATAAACCGCGCCGGATTGAGCCGCGAAAATTGCCTGCGTGGTCAAGAGAAAAGCTACTGCGAAAACACACACAATTCTTAAAATCGTCATAAAAACAAACCTCGAAAGTTTATATTGAAAGATAAATAAATTTATAAAACGGACTATTTATTGGAAAATTGCGGAAAACCTTAAACGTCAGATGCTTTGAGAATACAATTTGTTGCAGAAAAAATACAGCTGAAAAAAAGTTGGGACTGAAACAACTGGCAGTGGTTAATAATAAAAATACGATGGGGCGGCTAGTGGGGCTCGAACCCACGACCTCCTGAACCACAATCAGGCGTTCTAACCAACTGAACTATAGCCGCCACAATTTGATTTTGAATTTGCAAACTGGAAACTTCAACGAATCCTGTTACAAAATTCAAAATCCGCAACCAAAAATTGAAATGCCCCCGGCACGACTTGAACGTGCGACCCACAGCTTAGAAGGCTGTTGCTCTATCCAACTGAGCTACGAGAGCATAAAAAGAGCAACGAAAATAATAACACGCTTTAGCAGGCTTTGGTCAAATTATAAATGCGCTTTCAAAATTGATGGCAGAATGCTTCCGAAAATTGTATTCTTGCTAAAGGCAAAAATATTATAAAGTAACATCCTGCTGGTGAAAGTAAGTTTCAAGTTTTTCGGCGCGCCGGTTATAAATAATTTGGCACACTCTAAAAAAGTGACAACCTCCGATACTTTTTTGGACATCGGAGAATTCGTTAAACAAATGAAATGATCAGAGAAAAAAATAACTTTTTGCGATTTACTTTTGGCTGGATTTTGTGCGGCATCGTTTTTATGGTCGCCTGTCCGAAATTAATTGTATATGGACAAACTTCTGCGGAGCCCGTTGTTTCGAGCAATCACGCACCCGCACAAGTCCTTCAGGTTACGCAGAAAAAAAGTTTAATCAGGAAAATAGGATTGGTCGCGCCGGTAGTTTCAGCAGCAACGACAGCGAAAAACGTCGAGCTTCAAAATACACTCCGGTGGAATTTTGGCGCGAAAAGGCAGCGCGGATGGTATCTCTACGTTTCTTTGATTCAGCACACAATCGGTACGAAATCGGGCGCGGAAACAAATGAATTTGCTCGCGCCGTGGCTCTCTGGCAGCAGAAGGAGGGAATTTATCCGACAGGAATCGTTGACGGCGAAACGCTCTCCCGTTTGATTGATTTCTGGCAGTCGCGCCGCCTTAACACTATTGTTTATGCTGCGCCAGAAGATTTGCTGACTGCGCCGATTGCTGATTTTTACGATCCCACCCGCGAAATCGAATTACTCAAAGTAGAACGCGAAACTTATCAAGCCTACAAACTAATGGTTTCAGCGGCGGCGAGCGAACTTAAACTAAAAGATGGAAAATATTTGCGAATCGTCTCCGCTTTTCGTTCGCGCGAATATCAAGCGAAATTACGCGCCGCCTCACCGCATTCCGGACGCGCCGGACTTGCCGTTAACAGTCCTCATTTTACGGGGCGGACACTTGATCTATTCGTCGGCGGCGAACCGACAATCACGAAGGATTTTAATCGCGCCGTGCAGGTTCAAGCGCCAATTTACAAATGGCTTGTCATAAATGCTTCGCGCTTCGGCTTTTATCCATATTTTTATGAACCGTGGCACTGGGAATATGTGCCGCGAAACTCGAGACCGCCTGGCACAAATTTGCCGCTAACACCGCAGTAAATACAAAAGTTTCGCTACCTTGAAGCGCGTCGTTTCTTTGCAGTAATTATTGGTTTGCGTTCCGCAGCGCGAGATACGACCGCTAATGTCTGACCACCGACTAAAGCTTTTCCCGCTTCGATATTTCTGACACTCACCACAAATTGCTTTTTGGCAGCCGCCAGCCCTAACATTTTTTTCAGCGTCGCGTCACTCAATTTTGAAGCATTAACACCGCTTGTCTGCAGTTCGGCGCGCAGATTTTCAATCGTATTATTTTTGCGCTCATAAACATCCGGGTAAATGTGCAGTTTTCCGGCTTCGACGACCAGCGTGTCGTATGTGATTTCAACCGGAATCGTTGGTTCGAGTTCCGCCGCCAAAGTTTTTTTCGTCCTTTTCGCTTTAGAGATTTGCGTCGGTGTCACTTCAAGCTCGCGGGCGGCAACAATTTTTTCTGCTAAGTCATACAAATCCGTTTGTAAAACGCGTACGCAGCCGTGCGAAACCAAACCGCCGAGATCGCCAACGCCTTTTGCCTGATGAATCAGATAGCCGTCGCCGAGCGGGATTTTCAGCTTGCCGAGCGGATTGCGCGAATCAGTCGGCAAAATAATTTCGCCGGCTTTAACTTTTTTTGAACCTTCGACCCAATCGCTTTTAGGCGGAATCCAGTTTGGATTCCAGATAACCTGTGAGGCTCTGCGAAGACCGACATAAATCGGATAATCAAGCAGTCCGACGCCAATCGGATAAGTTTTCACTTCCTTACCGTTTTGCCAAAGTGTCATCTGAAACGCCGGAACGTTGATCGTAATTTTTATATCGCTGTCGCCGGGAGCAAGCCCGGTCTTTTCAATTTTTCCGCCCGTAAATTTATCTGATCGCGCCGATTCACGCTTTGAATCCTGAACGTATGTCTGCGCTGAAGAGGTACCAAACGCACCCGCGAAAAGAAGTATAACCGACACTAGCCGAACAATAAATTTGTTTTTATTCATTAAAATATCCATCGCCAAAGAAATTATTTTTCTCGACTGTTTGTCGCTTTCCGCCCGCCAAAAGTTGCATCGCTTTTAATGACTTTGCCTTTTGAAACCGAATCGAGCCGCCCGGTGTTATACCGTCAATCGTTCATTTTATTAAATCGCCGCCGAGGTTAAATTTTTCCTTGATTTTTTCCGACATCTGTTCAAAGACTTCAGTTAAATTGAGCTCGCTCGTGTCAATCACAATCGCGTCTTCGGCAATCGCCAGCGGTGAATCGACGCGTGAAACATCGCGCGCGTCGCGCAAATTTATTTCCCTGAGTGTTTTTTCAAAAGTTTCTGCCCAATTTTTTGACGAATCTTCTTCAAATCGCCGCCGCGCCCTCGCCTCCGGCTTTGCCGTCAGAAAAAATTTCACATCAGCGCGCGGAAAAACAATTGTTCCGATGTCGCGCCCGTCCAGAACGCAGCCATTTTGCGCGTTATTTCCCAGTTTTCTTTGATGTTCGACCAAAATTTTGCGGACTTCGGAAACGCCCGATACAATCGAAGCCGTCTGACCAATTTGCTGGCTGCGAATATTTTGAGAAACGTCGCGCCCGTCAAGTTTTATTCGCAGATTTTCCGGCTCGCCGACTAATTCAATTTTTGCGCTCTTTGCAATTTCGATAACTTTCTCTTTGTTTTCGAGACTCGCGCCCGCTTCCAAAACAGCCAGACCGACTGCCCGATACATCGCGCCCGTATCGAGATAAAGCAGATTCAATTTTTTAGCGAGCATCTTGCCGAGCGTCGATTTGCCCGCGCCCGAAGGTCCGTCAATGGCGATTATCATTAGTAATCAGTAGTCAGTAATCAGTAGTCAGTAAACCGATCTAAGAACTACTGAAGTATTTGTTTTAATTTTTTAATTGTGGTTTTAATATCTTCGCTTGAAACGTCGTAATGCGTCACCATCCGAATTGAATTACCAAACGAAATCGCTAAAATTTTCTGTTCTTTTAATTGAACGCAAATTTCGGCGGAAGTTTTACCGGTTTCCGAAACGTCAAAAATGATGATGTTCGTTTGAACTTTCTCCGCGGCAATCGAAATCCCTTTCAGATTTGCTACGCCTTCGGCAAGCAGTCGCGCGTTTTCGTGGTCAACGTGCAGACGTTTTGGCGATTCGGTCAATGCAATCAAACCTGCCGCCGCCAGAATTCCGACCTGCCGCATTCCGCCGCCGAGCCGTTTGCGCCAGACTCTTGCTTCTTCAATAAAATCCTTTTCGCCCAAAAGCATCGAACCGACCGGCGCGCCCAAACCTTTCGACAAACAAAACTGCACCGAATCGCAATTTTTTGAAAGCTCGGCGACCGATTCGCCTAAAGCAACCGAAGCGTTAAAAATTCTCGCGCCGTCAAGGTGAACGGGAATGCCGATTTCGTGCGCCCGGTCGCAA
>MWVV01000755.1_pt1 | contig 11702 bp, 5 predicted proteins | sample 1047281 | NCBI WGS metagenome assembly MWVV01 (sample SAMN06349986, study PRJNA376086) | soil metagenome | isolation source: PT-2 sample Antarctic (ecotone) soil | place: Antarctica | collected 2015-01-13 | reverse complement strand
GCTAATGAGTACAGCTTGGCAATTGTCTTTATCAACTTTATACATTTCAAGCACTAAGTGGTTTAAAAATTGTAAGATTCAAAGTTGAAATTATATAATTTCGATCTAAATTCGAATTCTGACATTCCAATTTCCGAAGGAATTTAAGGATTAAAATAAATTGATAATAAAAAAACATTTGACTTTTTTGTTCGTTTAGAGTAAAACTGGGACATAAAGGTTTTGTCGGAACGCTCGGACAGTTTTCTTGAAAAAGAATTCGTTTTTGTTTTTAAAGGGATTTAACGAAAAATTGTTGCTTGATGAAAAGTTTTTATTTGTAAATCTTTTCCATCGGTAGAAATGGAAATCGTTCCGTTTTCGCCGGTCGTTAAAATTTTCGCGCCCGAATCTCGCCAACGCTCGACAACTTCCGCGTGTGGATGCCCGAAAGGCGATTCTTTACCGACGGAAATAACGGCGACCTTAGCTTGCAAAGCATTAATAAAATCCTGCGTTGAAGAAGTTCGGCTGCCGTGATGCGCAACTTTTACCACGTCCGCTTGCAGAAATTCGGGAGTATTCAGAAGTTCCCTTTCGGCTTCTTTTTCAACATCGCCGGTCAGCAAAAATTTTCTTTCTCCGTAAATTAAACGCAAAACGATCGAATGATTATTATCCGATAATGCTTCGGACGAATCGTCTTCTTTGGGATAAAGCATTTCAATTTTTACATTGCCAAAACTTAGAACATCGCCGCGCGAAAGCGTTACCAATTCGATTCCGCGTTTTTTCAAAATCACGTAAAGTTCGGCAAAATCTGCGTCTTGAATAGGCGTTCTGCCGAACATCGCGGCTCGCAGGTGAAAATTTTTCGCTACATCCGCAAGTCCTTGAATATGGTCAGCGTCGGCGTGTGTCGCCAAAATATAATCAATTTGCGAATAACCTTTTTCCCAGAGAAACTCCGAAACAACCGCTTCGCCGATGGTTTGCGTGTCAGGTTCGAAAAGTTCCGGCTCATCTTCAGTTTCATTGCTTAGATAAATTTTGTTGAAATTTACTTTTCCGCCACCGTCCACGAGCATCGTTTCGCCGTTTGGAAAAGTAATCAAAGCCGAATCGCCCTGCCCGACATCGAGAAAATCTATGTGAAGTCTGCCGTCAGGAATTGGAGCGCTAAACGGATGAAAAACAATTAAAGCGAAAAATAAAAGAAAAAGTGAGGCAACCGCACGGAGAAGTTGAGACACGGAGAATGTGAAATTTGCAACTTGTAATTTGGAATTCAATGCAAATGGTTTCCAGCAATTAAGAAGTAATGCTAAAACTACAACCGGCAAAAAATACAAAATATAAATTGCTTTCATCGCGCCGGAATAAATCGGCAATCTTAAACTCGCCCAATCATTTTCAACAAAAATGCCCGGAACTGAAGTCAAAAGCCAGTTCAAAAATTCGGTCAGTTTTATTAAAGGCAAAGCTAAAAAACTGCTGAGATTTGCGAGAAATAAAGCAATTAATGCAGCGAAACTTTCAAGCGCAATAATAATACCGACATACAAATTTAAAAAAATCGACGCAACGGAAAGACGGTGAAAATAAAAGATCAAAAGCGGTAAAAGCCAAATCTGCACGATGAGAGAAACTAAAATTGCTTCAAAAACAAATCGTAAAATTCCCTGCCAGCCTTTTGCTTCCAACCATTTTAAGTATGGAGATTTGAAAATTTTTGCTGACCAAATTTGTTGCTTACCTTCAAATTCCCAAACTTTTTTGCGCCAGTAAATTGTTTCGCAAAAGCGCCTTAGCCAACGCGATGCATTTGGCGGGAAAGGATTTTCAGCAGACGGCGACCAACTACCTATTGCTCTTAATTTCTCAATCAGCGGAAATGCCATTGCAACCAGCGCCGTGATGCTGACGAAAGTTAGTTGAAAAGATTGGGTAAATAAATCATTTGGTCGCCAAACGAGCAAAATCAAAGCGCATGCGCCCAGAGAATTAAGCAGCGTTCCGCTTCGATAAATTACTTGTGAAAAAAGCAAAATCGTGAACATTAAAGCGGCGCGAACAACCGGAACTTCTGCTCCGACCGCAATCGAATATGCCCACAAAAACGCGCCGGCAATCAAGAATTGCCACAATCTCTTGTTCGTAAAAAACCGGATGAAAAGAAGCGTTAAGCTGCCGATAAAAGTAATGTGTAAACCGGAAATGACGAGAACATGAAACGTGCCGCCTTCGCGGAAAACTTCCGCTGTCGGTTTGTCCAAAAAATATTTGTTGCCTAAAAGTGAGGCAATCATTATACCCGCGGTCGAAACGCTGAATTTATCTCGAAAATCAATTGTCAAATTTTGTCTTCTTTCGTAGAGCCAAGCGAGCGGCGCGAATGTTTCCATTTCAGCTATTTTTTCGACGAGCAGCGGACTTTTTATAATACCGGTGGCATCAATACCTTTTTGATCAAGAAGCTCTATTTGCGACACAGCGCCTGGATTCAAAAATTTATCCTCGCGCCGCAGGTTGCAAGCAACCCGAATTTGCGAACCGTATCGTAAATTTAATTGTTCATACTGGTTTTTTGTTTCTTCATCTCGGCTGGTTGCAAAAAGTCTAATCTTTCCCAAAACTTTTATTTCCGAGCCTTTATAAATTACCTTTTCGATTTTTAGTTCCAGAAAAAATCCGCCGACGGAAAGCTCGGGTGCGCTTTGTAAAACGCCTTCAATTTCAATCGGGTCGCCGGATTTTATATGTTGTTGGTCGAAAAGATTTTTTAAATGATTTTGCGCGGTTGAGGAATTTTCAATTTGGAAAAGCATCGCGCCAGCTGCGGCAAAGGCGAAGAAAAGCGAAACTAAAGCAAATTTTTGTTTGAGAAAAATTATTGTAAATACAGAAAAAATCGAGCCGATTATTAAATAAACTCGCCACTGAAAAGCGAAATAATTTCCCGCTAAAATTCCGAGCGCAAAACAAATTGCCAGCCAGAGCAAAGGATAAAGCGTAAAATTTGCTGGCGCGGCTTTTATAATGCTTTCAGACATTGTTCAAAATTTTGTCAATCGAGATAAAATTTTCGCCAGCATACCATAAAATTATTCGACTTTGATTAAACTTCTGATTTCACGAAAATGTTTATCACTGATGCCTTGAACAAGCAGAAGATGTTCGGGCTTGCGAAATTTCCCGTATTTTTCACGATGCCAGGTGATGTTTTGCGCGATTTTTGCGCCAACGCGCGGAAGTTTTTCGAGTTCTTCGGCTGAGGCAGTATTGATGTTTATAGCCGATTCGGAAACTTGAAATTGATTTTTTGTTGATGAAACTTGTTGTATCTCTTTTTGTTCGCCGCATCCAAATAAAAAACAACAAATTATTAAAGGCAGAAGTTTAACGAGTGAATAGTAAATGTTGAAATGATTGTGCTTATTCTTTTGTATCAGAGATTGCATTAGAAATGTGCAAAGTGCTAAAAGTGCTTTGAAAATCAACAATTAACTTTGTGGAAAAGCAGTTTTCCACAGGGTTTTCAACAGATTCCTGTGGAAAACTTTTATTCAAAAAACTTAAGAAAAATCTCCCGCAAAGGTGAAAAGGAAAGAAAGGTGAAAGCAAAAAGGCGAAAGGTAAAAATAATTTGAAAAATACAACTAAAAAACAAAAACGTTTGAAATAAATCTGTTTTTACCTTTTTACTTTTGCCTTTTTACTTTACAACTCTCTGCCTTCTTCGGCTTCCTGTAAATCATCATAAGCCTTTTGCAGAATCGCGCGCGCGCGCGTGCTTCCGTCCATATCGCCAATGTAACCTTCATGAACCATCGCGTCTAAAATCGCGGCGGCGCGTCCGTAACCGATGCGAAGATGACGCTGCAAAAGCGAAGTCGAAGCGCGTTTCGATTGCACGACGGTTCGCAAAGCATCAACAAACAACACATCTTTTTTACCCGGTAAATCGTCGGAATCAACCATTTCTTCGTCAGTTTTGGTAATTGTCACGTCGTACTCGGGTTTGCCTTGCGCTTTAATGTGTTCGACAATTTGGCTGATTTCCTTTTCGTCGACAAATGCGCCGTGAACGCGGACAATTTGCGAAGTCGCGGGCGGCAGAAAAAGCATATCGCCTTTGCCCAAAAGACTTTCTGCCCCGTTGCCGTCAATAATCGTCCGCGAATCAACCTTTGAAGAAACACGGAAGGAAATACGTGCGGGAAAATTCGCTTTTATCAACCCGGTGATAACGTCAACCGAAGGACGCTGTGTTGCTAAAACCAGGTGAATACCGACGGCGCGAGCCATCTGTGCAAGGCGCGTGATGGATTCTTCGACTTCTTTGCTGGAAACCATCATTAAATCGGCAAGCTCGTCGATTATAATGACAATATACGGTAAAGTGCGATATGGTTCGCCATTGTCGTCAAATTGTTCCAAAGCGGTGCGGCGTTTGACTTCCGTGTTGTATCCATCAATGTTACGAACGCCCCAACCGGCAAGGTCTTTGTAACGCTTTTCCATTTCCGAAACCGCCCATTTCAGCGAAATCGCGGCACGCTTCGGGTCGGTGATAATCGGCGTCGCAAGGTGCGGAATGTCGGCATACAGACCTAATTCGAGACGTTTCGGGTCAACCATTATGAATTTTACTTCGTCGGGTTTTGCTTTATAAAGAATTGAAACGACGAGTGTATTTACGCCGACTGATTTGCCCGCGCCCGTTGCGCCCGCAATTAAAAGATGCGGCATTTTGGCGAGGTCGGTAGCATAATTTAAGCCGTCAATGGTTTTACCGAGTGCAATTGTCAATTTAGACTCGGATTCACGAAACTTTTTAGATTCGATAACTTCCCGCAAAAAGATTGTTTCGCGTTCTCTGTTCGGAACTTCAATACCGACAAATGCTTTGCCCGGAATTCGGTCAATGCGGATTGATTCGGCTTTTAATGCTAAACATAAATCGTCCGCCAAACCCGTCACGCGAGAGTATTTCACGCCCGGGTCGGGTTTAAATTCATAAGTCGTAACCACGGGACCTTGGCAGATGTGCATCACTCGCCCGTTGACGTTGAATTCTTTGGTTTTGTCTTCCAACTCTTTGGCGATGCCGTAAAATTCTTCTTTTCTCTGTTCGACGCGCGGCGCGGGCGACGTTAAAAACTCTAGCGTCGGCAACTGGTAATTATCAAAATTTTGCGGCTGTTTTGGTTGTTCGGACTGACTTTGCGTTTCAATTTTTTCTATTATTTCAACATCTAACTCTCCTGTTTCCTGAATCGGTGTAATCGGAATTTTTTCCGCTTCAGCTCTTTTAACAATTGGTTTCCTTTCATTAAGATTTGTTTCAACCGCTGTATTAATAGCTTCAAAAATGGAAATAGTCGGAACTTCTTCTTTCGCATCTTCGATTTTATCGGCTTTCAAATCTTGAACAATTTCCGGTAACTCTTTTTTATCCTGCTCGGGCGAATTGTTTAAGCGGTTGAAGATAGAAGATACCTTTTCCTGCGCGGCTTCTTTTTTTTCTTTCAAATTAGCACTGAGAGTTTCGCTTAATGAGAAAGCCGGAGTTTTCTCGCTTGAATTTCCGTTTTGCATTTCAAGACGTTTATTGGTTTGCGATACAGCTTCTTCATTGTTTTCCGCGCTTTGCGAGCGATATTTCCTAAACCGTTCGTCGAAGCGCATTCGGAAATTTTCCCAAGCCATTCGAAAACTTCCGACAAAAGAAGCAAAAGAAAGATTTGTAATCAATAAAAACGCGGTTATAAGAAGCGCTATCAACAAAATACCAGCGCCGATTTTCCCAATCAGCGAGACAAAAATTTGTGAGAAGAAAACTCCTAAAATACCGCCGCTAAATCCTGTAAGCGCGGAAAGGCTTGAAACAGAAGCAATAAAGAGAATATATCCGACAATGCGGCTGAACGAAACGGGAAAATCTTTCGCGCGAAGAAATCTCCACGCGATTAAAGTCATCATCGCCGGTAAAAAGTAAGCCGATAAACCGATGGCTTGAAAAAGAAGGTCGGCAATGACCGAGCCGACAACGCCAATCCAGTTTTGTGTTTTCTGCTCGCTGCTTGTGTTTAGAGACCAATCGTTCGGGCTGTATGTAACAAGACACAAAAAAACCAAGATTGCCAACGCCAGCAGGACAACGCCGATAATCTCATTGCTTCTCGAATGAGGTTTAACGATGGTTTGTTTTTCCTTTACTTCAGCTGCCATTAATTTAATGTAAAACGAAAAATGTGAAATGGAAAATTATTATCTTCAATTTCCGTTTTCCGTTTTTAATTTTTCATTGGTTCCGATTTTTTTGAACAATAAAAATTCTTTTATAAATTCGTCAATGTCGCCGTCCAAGACCGTTTCTATATCGCTTCGTTCAAACTTTGTGCGCGTATCTTTGACAAGACGATACGGATGGAGAACGTAATTTCGAATCTGCGAGCCGAAGGAAATATCTTGTTTGCCGGCTTCGAGTTCCGCGCTGTCGGCGCGTCGTTTTTCTAACTCCAATTCGTAAAGTTTCGAGCGCAAAACCTGCATCGCGACAGCACGATTTTGAATTTGCGAGCGCTGATTCTGGCAAGTTACGACAGTTCCCGTCGGTAGATGCGTGATGCGAACCGCCGAATCAGTTACGTTAACATGCTGACCACCCGCGCCCGATGAACGATATGTGTCAACGCGCAAATCTTTATCGTTAATTTCGACTTCAATAGTTTCGTCAATTTCCGGCGAAACAAACATTGACGCAAAAGAAGTTTCACGGCTTCCGCCCGAATTAAACGGCGAGATTCGCACGAGACGATGGACACCAGCTTCGCAAAACATTAAACCGTAAGCATATTCGCCTTCGACGCGAAACGTTGCGCTTTTAATTCCGGCTTCGCCTCCCGATTGCTCATCCAAAATCTCGACCTTAAAATTTTTGCGTTCTGCCCAGCGCAGATACATTCGCAGAAGCATCTTCGCCCAATCTTGCGCGTCTGTGCCGCCCGCACCCGCCTGAATCGAGCAAATCGCGTTGTTCGCGTCAGTTTGACCGGAAAGCAGCGCTTCGGTTTGCGCTTCATCAACTTCTTTTTCGAGTTTAACGATTAAATCTTGCAATTCATTCAAAGAACTCTCGTCTGTTTCAGCAAATTCAAACAACACTTCGGCATCTGAAATTGCGGTTTCAAAATTTTCCTGCGCCGCGAGCAATTTTTCCAGACGACTTCGTTGCTGAACGATTTGCTGTGCCCTTGCCGAATCGTTCCAAAAATCCGGTTCGGAAATTTGTTTCTCTAATTTCTCCAGTTCAATACGTTTTGTTGGCGCGTCAAAGAAACCTCCCAAGTTGGTTAACTTTTTCTTTTAATTCTTCGCATTTTGTTTGTATGTCAGTCAATTCCATTTTTATTTTTCCACAAAGAAGTGTAAACACAGAGAAAATCAAAATAAAAGCCGTGTTTATCTATATGAGAGTGTCATTTCTTAAAATACTCTATGCCTTTAGGTGTCTCTGTGGTGAACTTTGTTCCAAGAATAGAGTAATAATAAAGCCAAAGTGATAATCGAACAAAGCCACGCAAACCATTCACCGTATTTTACATAAAAAGTTTGGCTGCCATCCGATTTTGCAACCATCCAAACTCTCACGTCTTCCGTGTAAGGTTTTGCCGCGTCCAAAACTTCGCCGCGCTCGTTTATATAAGTTGTAATTCCGACATTTGTTACGCGCAAAACCGGACGATTTGTTTCAACAGCGCGGAAAACCGCGTTTGCGAGATGCTGTCGCAAAACCGGAGTCTTACCTAAATATCCGTCGTTTGTCATTTCAATTAAAACATCTGCGCCGTTTCTAACAAATTCGCGTGAAAGTGACGGAAAATGCGACTCGAAACAAATCATCACGCCGCCTTTTGCTTCACCGAACGGCAGCAAATCGTATTCATCGCCGTATTGAAAATTGCCGACCATTGTCGGCACGAATTGCGCGACAGTTTCGGGCAAAGGCACATACTCGCCAAACGGAACGAGATGAATTTTATCATACTGCGCGATTTTTTCGCCCTCTGAGTTAATCAACACGGCTGAGTTATAGAAGTTATCGCCGACGGTATTCGGCTCGGCGGCATTAAACAAAACGTAAGCGTTGTTTCTCGTCGCAAAATCTTTTATAAAGTCTTGAAATTCGCGGTCTTGCTCATATTGAAAATTCATAGGCGATTCGGGGAAGATAACAGTGGTCGGTTGTCGGTTTTCGGTAGTCGGTTGAATTTTTTGTAATGCATTTTCGGCGAGTTTGACGTGACGTTCACGCAATTTCATCCAATCCTCATATTTTAAGCCGCTCATCGGAACATTTGGTTGAACGGCAACTACAGACGCCGTTTTGTAACCGTAACTGTTTTGTGAAGTGAACCACTGCGAAAAAAGCGGAAGCAGAAAGATTAAAAGTGAGGTAAAAATTATTAAAATCGCCATTGTCGGTTTTGGCTTTTTCTTATTAACTATTCCAATTGTTAAAACAGTTATTACCGAATTAAATAAAACGATTAAAAATCCGAGCAAATAGACGCCGCCGATTTTTGCAGTTTGAATTAAAAACGGAACAAATCCTTGCGAATAGCCGATTGCATTCCAATTATTTCCAGTCAGATTAAATCGCAAAAATTCGATTGCTGCCCAAAGAAAAGGCGCAGAAAAAATCGCGTAACTTCCAAATCGTTTCAAAATAAGAGAAAAAATTGCGCTGAAAATTGCTGGGAAAAGTCCGGCGGTTAAAGTTGCACCGAAAAGCAAAAAGTAAGAAATGATTGCTGGAACCCCGCCATAAGTTATCGGCGCAAACGTCAACCACCAGCAGGAGGTGAAAAAGAAACAAGTTCCGAAAATCCAACCTAAAACGAATGATTTTACAAGCGATTCTTTCTCACGATCTATTGCGTAAAACAAAGGAACAAGCGCGAACCAAGCCAGAAACCACAAATCAAAATCAGGAAACGCGAGTGTTAATAAAATCGCCGAAAGAATAGCTAATAGCGAGTTTATAAGCGAGGGTAATTTAACCTTGGCAGTGGAGAACCTCATAACTGACAGTTTATCAAAAATTGCCAGCCTAAGAATGACAGATTTTATCATTTAGATGGAAAATTAATCACTTTCCGTCAATTTCTAAGGACTTAAATTAGATTGGTGAAAATGCGCCCTTCAAAATAATTGAATAATTTACTTGAATGAAAAGGCGGTAGATATAAGTTTAAAGGTAAGAGAGCCTAGCCGAAATCGGTTAAGCTCTCAATGGGAAGGACAACTGAAGGAACGCTCGGAAGGTGGTCAAGCACAATGGCAAACTGCGCTTGGAGAAGAGTTGGCGGCGGGGTCTTATCAAACTTTAATAAGCTAGCCGTTCTTATCTATTACAACTTGCGTGCCACAGTTAAATTTTGGATTTTGGATTTTGGATTTTGAATTGAATGAGTCAATAAATATCGAATTTAAAACGAGTCCAAGGCTCAAAATTCGATTTGAATACACGCTTCAAATTTGAACTTTGAGCCTTGGACTTTGAATCATGAGTTATACCATTTGCGACATTTAAAGTTGCTCTGGTAACAATTTTATGAAATTGAAAAATTGTGTTTATTTACCGCACCGTTCGATTTGTCGCCCCAACCCGATGGCATCCTGGTTTTCAGCATCGATTGCGATTGCCGAAGCTGCATAATTTTTAGCCTGCAGGCAGTCGCCTCTTTGCAAATAGATTTTTCCCAGCGCGACGTGCGCATTAATCAAACGATTATCCCAGAAAAGCGCGGTTCGTAGTTGAGCGACAGATTCATCCAAATTGCCGCGGCGGAGATTTATCATTCCGCGTAAGAAGAATGCTTCTGCGCTCATCGGTTCACTGACAATAATTCGCTGCAAAACCAGCATCGCCTCATCGTCGCTTCCGTTTTTGTAAAGCGTGCGAGCCTCAACCAGCAAAGTTTCGGTTTCATTCAAAGGAGTCTGCACCGTAGTCAGTTGCTTTTTGACCAGAACAACGCTGACAAAATCTTTGCGCGGCGGTTGCTGAATGCGCAGATTTATTCCGTTAATCGAATGAGAACTTTGCCATTCTTTTTCGAGAGTGGCGTATTTGTTGCTGGCGGTTAAAAATTGGCGGGCTTGATTATCAACATCAGTGGCGGTCGGGTCTTGAAGCGCTTCTAAAGCCTTTGCCAAAAGATAATAAGATTCGCCGTCACGCGGATTGGTGGCTAAAACCGAGCGCAATTGCGCGGCTGTTTCCGAGTAATTGGCATTCAAAAATAATCCGACACCGTAATCGAATCTGGCGTTCATTCCTTCAGGCGAAGATTCCGTCGCTCTTTTCAAAAGTTCGAGACCTTCATTTAAAAGCGCGGCGGATTTTACTTTATCCTTCTTCAAAGCCCGCGATGCTTCAACAGCAATTGCGCCGATAGTTGTATAAACGCTTATGAGCTTTAAATCTTCGGCAAGAGGACGCAAAACCGCCAATGCCTGTTCGTAATTGTTTTGCTGCCATTGAATCAAGCCGGTGTAAAAAGCGGCTTCCGCGTATTGCGGGTTTTCCGCCGGAACGCGCGAAAAATACTCAATCGCTTCCTGGTTTTTTTTCTGATTCAAATAAAAATGACCGAGTTCGAGCGCGGCTTCCGAATAAACCGCGCCGGATTTTTCGTCGGCGAAAATCCGCAGCGCGTTTTTCAGATAATTTTCGCGTGTTTCCGTTTCCGGCGAAAGCAAACTTTTTATATAAGCTTCAAACGCTCTGGCGGGAACTTTATTCGCCGTTTCGATAAATTGATTTTGTGCGAAAGGCAACGATTTATCACGCTGATAAAGAATTTGATAAGCAACTTGTCCCTGAACGGTTTGCAAATTTTGCAGCGCGTCATTCAAAACAATCTCGCGCGTTTTCCGGGTTCCGTCGGGAAATTCTTCGCTCAAAAATCGTCCTTCGTTGACGCGGATAATTTTTGCCATTACGGTAACTTTTGCCGCCACGTCGTCTTTTGCCGGTTCGATGTTATATCGTCCTGCAATCAGAAGCGACGCGTTGGCTTCACGCCCAAGTTTCAGAGATGTCGCAAGGCTCGGTAAAACGGTTAAAGGAATATTTAATTTTTGCTGAATGATTTTGCGCTCTTGATTGGAAACGACATTTAGGCTCGGAACTTTTAACAATTCGGAAAGCGAACCGGCGAAGCTCTCGCCAACCCAATTAAATTCGGGTTTATCAGATATATTCTCAAACGGTAGAATCATTACCTTATCGCTTGTTTTCTCCACCATTTGAGCGGAAATCGAAACGAAGGCGAGTAAAAATAAAAAAATTATAAAAGCGGATTTTCGCATCATATTGACCTCGTAATTACTAAAACCAAAGATTAGCACGGATGAACACAGATTAAAAACAACGCGCTATTTACCCTAATTTGTCGAATTCTATAGTTGAATTTCTGAAGATATGATGCGGATTGTATCTGAAAAGATTGTTTGATAAAGATGGTAACCGGTACGGGATTTGAACCCGTGTTGCCGCCGTGAAAGGGCGGTGTCCTAGACCCCTAATCCTTATTTCACCGACATTACACAATTGCCCGAATCACTTCAAAGGATACTTTCAATTTTCAATGTGTCCATCAATGTGTCCAAAAGAGGATGGACATAATGGCAAAAGAAAGAACAGGTTA
>MWVV01000754.1_pt1 | contig 11713 bp, 5 predicted proteins | sample 1047281 | NCBI WGS metagenome assembly MWVV01 (sample SAMN06349986, study PRJNA376086) | soil metagenome | isolation source: PT-2 sample Antarctic (ecotone) soil | place: Antarctica | collected 2015-01-13 | reverse complement strand
TCCCGCTCCGGGAAACGTATATGCCAAACATGTTTCTTTAGCAACTACGATTTCCGAATTTTCCAGACAACTGGTATTACCGTTGAGCTTTATAATTCCGACGTCGGGCTGACGAAGGAAAACGGCATATTTCTCAAGCAGAGAAGGGGAAGGAGCAAGGATTTGAATTTCTTCTTTGTTCGGTTTTCGGTAAATGATTCGCTTGAGTTCGTTAAGCGGACTGTTGAGCGGCAACTCTTCCCTTTTCTGAATAATTTCTAATGACCTCAGTTGGTCAAATGTGCTGTTATCGCGGACAATTCCGGTATTTGAGCGTGAACCGCCGGCAGTTGTGCGCACAGGCGTCGGCGTCGGCGTCGGATTTGAGACTTGTGCGTTAACTTTAAAAACACCAAATAACGCGATAAAGAAAAACAATATCCAGTATTTCATATTTAACCCCAAGAAATTGTTGCTTCGCAGTAAAACGTCTAGAGAACCGAGAGTAAATTAAAACGCTCGTTTTTAAAGCGATAAATTACCAGTATAAAAATAAATTGAAACCGAATAGTTCATTGGCACTTTGATTGATTATATACCTGATTATTACATATTGACTAGGCGACGTCGTAAAATCCTTAGCAAATCCAACAAAAAAAGGAGACTGCATAAAGCCGTCTCCTTAAAATAATTCTTGTCAATAAAAGATTACAACAAGAATCTCAAGTGTTAATAGATTGAAGCAAGATTAGAAAGTAAATCTGGCGCCAAATTGAATTTGTCTGCGTCCGAACTTCGAGGCAGTAACAAATGAAGAAGAACTTATATCCGCTTCGCCGACGTTTGCGAACAAATTCGCGTGATTGAAGACGTTCTGCGCGTCAATACGGAGTTGAAAGTTCATTCTTTCGGTAATGGCAAATCTTTTCGCCAAAGCCAAGTCAACATTCCAAGAGCCCGGTCCGCGAAAAGCGTTTCGTGCCGTCATATTTTCCGGTAAAAATCCGTTTTCACCAGGGTAGAGATCTCTGGCGCTGCCAGGCAACGGAATTGATGATTGATTTGACAAATCAATGTATTGAAAAACGTTCGGGTCGCCCGTTCCCACACCCTGCGAACCCGTGAAACTAATGGGTCCGGTCGGAATCAAGCGCGTGCAGGTCGTAATTCCGTTAACGCAGTCATAGACCGAGAAAGGATTTCCGCTTTGAGCATTGATAATACCCGAAAGTGTAAAGCCGCCGAAAAGAGTTTTGCCGATACCGTCCGAAAAGAGTTTGCCGGTCGGCAATTCGTAAACGAAGTTGGTGACAAAACGGTGTCTGGTGTCGAAATCGGCGAATCCGTAATCTAATGACGGATTATACGCATCAAGAAATCCGAGATTGAATGCCGTTCCGGTTTCGCTGAATGTCGAACTCAGATTGTCTCTGCTAACCGAATAAGTATAGCGCGAAGCCATTGTTAATCCGCTGCCGAAGAGGTTTCCGCTTTCGACTGAAAAAGTAATACCCTGGTAGCTCGAATAGCCGCCGTTACCGCGATAGTTGATAGCACTGTATTGACAATTTAACCGGTCAGATGCGGCTAATCCGGCACAACCTGTCGCATTGCTTCCCAATAACGCTACTCCGCTGCCTGCACGATTGATATTCGCAATCGAATACAATTTTTTGCCCGTCGTTCCCGAGAAAGTCGCCGAGGCAGTCAATTGACCAAATCGGCGCTCGAAAGACGCGCTGTATTGATGTGCATAAGCATTAACAATATTCGGGTCAACCGCTCTCAAACTAACGCGCGGCAAGGTAACCGAACCGACGTTACCGGCTAAAGGACCGGCATTATTTAAGGTTATCGGAATCGGAGTGCCGCCGATATCGGCAGATGTAATTGAAACAACTGCGTAATTGGGCGGATTTTGAATGACGTTGAAAGTAACGTTTCCGAAGTTGCGCTCGTAGCGAAGCGCGTATCCGGCTCGCAAGCTGGATTTGCCGTTGCCTTCAATGTCGTAAGCAAATCCGACGCTCGGCGCGAAATTGTTTTTATCCGCTCTCCATAACTCGCCGACCGGACTGTTTGGAGCGAGTTGAACGGTACCGGTTCTTACGTTCGCTGGTGAAAAAGTTCCGTCGCCGCCAAAGTAGAAATTAGAATCTAAATTGGGATCTTCATTTCTCTGTGGTCCATAGAATTCGTATCGAAGTCCCACATTAGCGGTAAAGCCCCGGAACAATTTGAACGAGTCCATCGCGTAAGCCGCATACTCATTATATGTATTGTTGCGACCGAATTCCGGAAACCCGACCGGCAGTGTCAATGTTTGACCGGGGAATCTGCCCTGCGGATTAACCGCGGCTTGGAATGTCTGAATAGTTCCGTTAAAGAAGTTTTCCGCCGAAGCCGCATTGCTGTTTCCCAAAGTTTCTACCGCATTCTGATATGCTCCGAAAGCGCGGTTATCGTTAATTTTATAGTATTGGAAACCGGCTTTAATAAGGTTCGCTCCGAAATTGTAGCTGAACTCCTGCGAAAAATTATAAACCTTTTGTGGACCGCCGAAAGGAATAGCCGAACCCGGACTAAATGGTAAATATCCCGGAAAAGCTACTCGAGAACCACTGAGGGATACTGCCGACGACCTGAGATAAAGCGTTGGTCCTGAGGGCTGCGCGCCGAGCGGCTGGTCTTCAACCAATTTGTTATAGGTAAATCTGCTGACTCCTACCAAATTATTGGTTAAGGAGTAAGTAGAGGCAACCTGGATATTTGTATTGTCATTTGTGAATCCCGTGCTGAATCCGGCATACGGGCTGTTGGCATTCGAGCCTTCGGGAGAAGTGTTTCTATCAAGCGAATAAACGCCGTAGATCTGAACTCTATCGGAAACGTTCCAATCAATTCTATTTGCCGACTGAACGCCGTCGACCGGTGTTCCAGCTCCGGTGTTGAACGGAACGCTGTATTGAACCTCGTCAAAAGTAAGAACTCTGCCGCTGGTCGCCGTAATACTTTGCGTTCTTCCGGTCGGAGTCGCGGCTAGCGTATAGCCACCAAAAAAAGCTCGCGTTGCCGGAGCGGCAGCAGCAATCGAAGCGGCTGTCGGAACTAAAGCCGTGCGGTTCGCAGTACTGCGAACTCTTAACAATTCGGTATTGGTAAAGAATAACAGTTTGTTTTTGATAATCGGACCGCCCAGCGAACCGCCGAATTGATTGCGGTTAAAAAATTGTCTGGGCGCAGGACCGCCCGCCACGGCTCTTGCGTTAGCGTCAAAACCAGCCGATGCAAATCTTGAGTTACGGTTAAACGCATAAAGCGAACCGAAGAATCTGTTTTGCCCCGATTTGGTAATAAGGTTGACTACGCCGCCCGTCGCACGACCGAAATCGGCGGTGAACGTGCCGCTCAAAACACGAAACTCTTGAACCGAATCAAGCGGAACGCTTTGTCCGACAGATGCGGTAAAAGTATTGACGTTTTCGCCGCCGTTCAACAATATGCTGGTGCTTGCCGAACGCTGACCGTTAATGGCAACGCCTACGCCGCGTCCGCCGTTATCGCCTTCGGAAACATTACCGATGGTAGTAATAAAGCTATACGGATCTCGCGTAATCGTCGGCAGATTTTCAAGCTGCTTGACGCCGATAACTTCAGATACGGTTTGGTCGGTTGTGTTGACTTCTGCGATGTCGGCTCCGCCTGCCACAACGTCAACTATATTCTGTCCGGCTGTTGCCGAAAGTGTCGCGTTAATCGTTACATCCGAAGCAACCGAAACGTCTCTTGTAACCTTAAACGTCTGAAAGTTTCCGCTCGATACGGTAATTTCATAATTGCTCGGCTGAACATTGGGGATAACATAATGTCCGTCTTCATCGGTTGTCGTGGTTCTGCTAAATCCGGTTTTAGTTGAAGTTGCGGTAACGGTTGCTCCCGGCACGACCGCACTGTTCGGGTCCACTACCGTTCCTGAAATCGTCGCGGTTTCCGCTTGCCCGAAAGCTATTGCTGTCAGACAAAAAACCAACGACAAAATCAAAGCAAGGGACTTTAAATTTTTTCTCATTTATTCGCTCCTAATTTTTTGAAAGATGAAACTCCTGTATTTATGTGAATGTTTACAGAGAAAGTTATGCTGTTTCACGCAATTTGAAAGCCACGATTGAATTTGAGGATGTTTGACACTTAACTTCTTTATATGCAAAACTTAAGTATATAAAAACAAATGAGCCGTTTTTCCGTATTCTAGAATTATATGGGTTTATTTCCAATAATCTGAATTTTTATTCATTTGATTAAATAAAGTTTAAGTAAAGAAATTATAAACAAGATTATCTATATTTTTGACGTGATGTTGTAAGTTTTTATTTTAGAATTAAGCGTGGTCGCGTTTAGACCTAAAAGACGCGCGGCGCGCGATTGATGACCGCCGGTTTGGTCGAGGGCGCGGCGAATCAAGTCTATCTCGAATTTACGAACTTCGTCGTAAAAATTTACGCCGCGCGACAAGTCCGTTTCGCCGGAAATCCCTTCGCTCTGTCTTATCATTTGGTGGGCAAGCTCCGGGTTTCTAACTTCCGAGCGCAGACACTCGACCGTAATTTCGTCGGTCGGCGCAATAACGACGGCTCTTTCGATAATATTTTCGAGTTCGCGGACATTTCCCGGATAATAATAATTTTCGAGCAGCGATAAAACTTCCGGCGAAAGATTTTCAGAAATAACGCGTTCGTTTTCTTGATTGTATTTGCGTATAAAATGCTGCGCGAGCGGCAAAATGTCTTCGCGGCGCTCGCGCAAAGCGGGAAGCTCAATCGGCACGACCGACAGGCGATAATATAAATCTTCGCGGAAAGTTCCGTTTTTGACCGCTTCTTTAAGCTCGACGTTGGTGGCGGCGATGATGCGCACGTCGACCTGCGTCGGCGCTGTCTCGCCGACCGGCGTAAATACGCGTTCCTGGATGACGCGAAGCAGGCGAACCTGCGTTTCAAAACGAAGGTCGCCGATTTCGTCGAGAAAAATCGAGCCGCCGTCGGCGACTTCAAAAAGTCCTTTTTTTACCGCAACCGCGCCGGTGAACGCGCCTCTCGTATGACCGAAAAGCTCGGATTCGAGCAGTTCGGAAGGAATGTTAGAGCAGTTGACGATGACGAACGGCATATCGGCGCGCGGGCTGGATTCGTGAATCGATTTGGCGACTAATTCTTTTCCCGTTCCCGATTCGCCGGTAATCAGAACGGTCGAACGCGCCGGAGCAACCCGTTCGACGAGGCGGAAAATGCCTTCCATTTTTTCGGAACGTCCGACAAAAGAGTCGCGTTTAACCGAACGCGTCATCGCCTGCCGCAGATTTACGCGCTCTTCCTCGTTACGACGTTTTCTGATGCCTTTGCCGACGAGGTTGATAATCTGTTCGTTTTGAAACGGTTTCCGAACGACGCCGTTCGCGCCTTTTTCCCAAGCCGAAATCGCCGTATCAAAAGTCGCGTAAGCCGTAATCATCAAAACGACGGCGTTCGCATCAATTTTAATAATTTCTTCGAGCGCCGTCAGACCGCCGATTCCGGGCATCGAAACGTCCATCAAAACCACTTCGTAGGATTTTTTTTCATACGACGCGATAGCTTCTTCGCCCGTTTTCGCCAAATCGACTTTATAACCCGCGCCGGAGAGAATAGTTTCCAGCACGTCGCGCATTATTTCCTCGTCGTCGCAAACTAAAATTGAACCCTTTTTCGCCATAAGTTATGAAAATATACAGGATATTTGATTACAAAACAAAAATCGGGCGTGGCTCCATTTAGAAGCCACGCCCGTAAAAGCAAACTTAATTGCTCAAATTAAAATTCAAAGCGAAACGCAAATTGCATTTCACGCGGATCAATCGCAGTACTTGTTATTTGACCAAAGGTAGGGCTAGCGATATTTGCGAATTGTGTTGGTTGACGGAAAACCGTTTTATTGAAAACATTAAATGCCTCTGCTCTAAATTGAATCCGCATTGATTCTGTAAAGCGGATATTTTTCAATATAGCCATATTTACTCGGTGGATTCTAGGACCGTTAATAAGAGCGCGCGGGAGATTTCCCGTCTGTCCCGCAGGAACGCTAAAGAACACCTGTCCCGGAAAAGTCGAATTGGAATTCGCGGGGTTGACAGATCCGCCCGTCGCCTGCCCTGTAGCCGGATTGATAATTGACGGATTTATAAAGAAAATTTTTCCGTCGTCAGTTTTAAAGATTCCGGACAAATTGCGAAGTTCATCTCGAGTCAAACTGCTGTTAGGAGTCTGTCGTCCCGAGCGCGCGCCGCGGTTTAATGTCCCGCGAGGATCAGTAAACGTAATAGGCAATCCGCTTGCCCATTGGGCAAGACCGGAAATTTCAAATCCGCCGAAAATTTTATCTACTATGCCGCCTTGATTCAAAAACATTTTGCCTTTGCCAAACGGCAGTTGAACAATACCGTTAAAACTAAACTTATGTGGTTGATCAAAGTCAGCACGTGTGAATTCAAGTTCCGTTCTCTGGTTTTGAAGATTTGGTTCAAAAAGCCCTTGTGATGTACCTGCAGCATTACTCAAGTTTTTTGAAAAGGTATAATTTGCCTGAAAATATACACCCTGTGCAAACCGGCGACGGAGTTCAATCTGCAGCGAATTGTAATGGAACCTGCCACCATTTTGGAACAATTCAATTGAACCGATTGACGGATTAGGCAAGAAATTAACAAACGGAGTAGCTGTCGGATTAGCAACAGACGGATTATTGTTTAAGTTATTCGTTATAAACGATGTTGCCGCATCAGCCGCGGTTCCATTTCGTAATTGGGTGTTGAAAGAACTATTAGTAAAGGCTGTTCCAACAAGCAAAGGACCGGTTCCAATTTGAGTTGCTCCGCTTCCGGTTCGGAAAAGCGTTAATGCCTGACAACCTGCGACAGTCGCCGGATTACAAAAAGCGGTTGTACCGGTCAAACCTAAGTTTGCCTGCGCCCGCTGGAAGTCTGCCAAGAAGCCATTACTAACAATATCAATCTGGTTTAAGTCAATTCCTTTGAATTGATTATTGCTGCGAGTTCCCACATAACGAACTTCAAGCGCCATACCGCCTAATATTTCTCGCTGTATTCCGACACTATATTGGTCAACTCTCGGAATTTGGATGTTTGGATCAACTACATTGGCAACTCCGAAAAAGCTTTGAAGATTAGTATTGTTTTGCAAAAACGTCCTGGGCGGTGTAACAAAAGCCGGCGCGTTAACAGCAGTTATAGGCGAGCCTAACCGGTCATTCAAGTTAGTATTATTCGCCGGACCGATTGCCGACGAAGTAGCGCGTCCAAAACCGATGTTTCCATTGAGAGTGCCGGAAATTGAAGTAATGATTGAATCATTTACATAAACCGAACTGTAACCGCCGCGGATAACAGTTCTGCCCGAGCTTCCGAATAGCAAGTTGCCGATTCCTTTATCGAAATTTGGTGAATAAGCAAAGCCGATAGAAGGAGCAAAATTATTGTAATCAGTTTTGTAATACTGAAATTCTTTGCCGGAGTTGGTGCCGACAATATTAAAACTTCCGTTCCGGTCGAGAAGCGAGGCTGCAGGATTATTAAGATCCGCAATTACCGGTTCAAGAGCTAATCCGTTGTTTATTTTTAACGCCGGAAAAATTTCATAACGAACGCCAAAAGTTAGGGTAAGTCCGGGAAATACAGAGAACCTATCCTGCGCATAAAGCGCATGATTAGAGTTGCGGTAAGGCGCCAGGTTTCTTGCATTCTGGAAGCCTGAAGTCGTACTTGTGGTATTAAAAGCCTGTTGACTGCCGCTAACAAGACCGCCCAACAAAGCTAATAATCCATTTGCCGTGCCAAGCTGGGTAGTGCTGATAAGACTGCTTCCTGCCGTTCCGCCCACATTGGCAAAATTGTTTGTTTGTAATGTCGTACTGGTAGCGGCGTCTACGTTAGTTGTTCCTAAAATAACATTGGGAACCGTACCAAAATCATTAAAAGAATTTACCTTATACTTCTGAAACTGACCGCCAAATCGCAACGAATGCTTGCCAACAATGACATCAAGATTATCTGCAAACGTGAAAACCTTGTTAAAGCGCCCTTGATCCAAAAATATATTCTGGGGGCTGGAAATTATTCCCGCCAATTGCCCATTTTGATTGTTAGTAGTTCCCTGAGGTCCCAAGATAAACGAAGGCGCATCGCTGGTCCTATCGAAAGGCACTTCAGAGGTAAAAATTCCCGCGCGGAATTCGTTTAGTATGTTGCTAGAGATAGTGCGGCGATAAGTAAAGCTTAATGTTTTGTTTAAGGCAAACTGAGTTGCGTCCGGTAGTTGCGAGAATGTCCCCGTATCAACATCAGAACGGTTAATGTCTTCTCTGTTATAAGCAAAAACAGCGTTAAATGTGTCTTTATCCGTCGCGTCAACGTCAACTCTGGTTGTATATGCCTTGCGTTTTGTACTGAAGTCGCGGTTCAGGTTAAATCCCGTCGTGTTTAAATTATCACCGATTGAAGTATTATTTCCGGCAGCCGGCGTTTGATTCAGAACCGTTGCCTGGATGACCGGATTTATTGTTGAAGGAATGCCTTGGAATCCTAATCCTTGGGCGAAAGTTAAAATGTTCGAAACTGTACAGATGCTTTGGACAGTACCTTCCGGACAACTTATACCCCCGCTATTTATAGGGCTTCCGGCAGAAGCGCGATTAAAAGTAAATGTTCCCGCTCTCGCCGAAGGAGTTAAAATAGTTCGTGAATCAGGACTAGAAACAGGATCTATGACACGCTCGTAAGCAAAGAAAAAGAAGCCTTTGTCTTTGAAGAACATCGGACCGCCTTCACCGAAATTAAAGACCGGAAATGGACCGCCGACTTTTCCGCCAAAGTTATTGCGATTTCGAAACGGGCGCTTTACCCCCGCTTTATTATTAAAGAAATCGTTAGCGGCGAACTTTGAATTACGATTATACGCAAATAGTGCGCCGTGAAAGTCTTTAGTTCCTCGCGGAGTAACAAGTATAATTTGCGCGCCTCCGCCGGTTGAACTTGCTTCTTGGTTAGATGTGGAAATTGTAAACTCGCCGGTATCGTCAACTGTCGGTCTGCTTGCTGCTAAATCTGTTGCATTTGCACGAATAAAGGCATCATTAATGCTAATACCATCACGAGTAGTATTCGTCGAATTGGTACGCATCCCGTTAATAGAAGTACCTTGACCAGAACTCAAAGTGGTTCCTGCTTGAAGGTTAGTTAAACTAGTCGGATCACGCGAAACAAGCGGAAGCGTCAAAATTTGTTGAGGGCTTACCGTATTAGTAACTTGGGCTGTGGTGGACGTAATTACGTCTTCACCTGCTGTAACAGTTACGGACTCTTGAACATTTCCAATCTCCAGAGCTGGAGTTAAACTGTAATCACGTCCAACGTCAATTTTAACTTCGTTTGCTGTAAAGCTCTTAAAGCCGGTAGAAGTTACATTTACTGTATATAAACCCGGTTCAAGTTGCGCGAATCGAAACGCGCCGTCTCCATCGGTAACAACAGTTACCGTTTTGCCCGTTTTGTTGAATGTTGCTGCGACCGTAGCATTAGGCAAAGCTCCGTCAGGACCTGACACAACTCCAATTAAACTACCCGTTGCGGTTTGACCAAAAGTCAAAGCCGTTGATAGTAGCATTGTCAAAAGACAAATTACCAATTTCTTCATTTGTATCTCCAATTTCATTGTAATTTACTGCTAAGACTATTATTGCTTTATTACGGAATAAATAACAGGGATAAGTATTATAATAATAAACTGCAAAACTTGTGCCAAATTTATACGAGTAATTAAATTAGGGCTTTAATAATTTAATCAGTTTCAATTAAGTGTCTAAACGTCCATAAAATTGGATTTTTATACTGATTTTTATGATCTCAAGGCGTGGTCAGCTTAAATTAATAGATCTAAAAATCATTTCATCTTGCCAGACACACAACTTAATTTTCCTCACCGTCGAAAGTTTTAGGATCGAGATTCTGATTAAAGGCAAACTCACTTAAGTTTAAACTCCATTCCATTTCCGTCGTTCCCCGTTGCCCGGTTATCGAATACAAAATGCTGTAACTGTGCGGCATAGTTAAGCCGTTTACCGTCTTGAAATCTGAAAAATTTTCTTCGAGTTTTATTTGAGATTCGTTAAATCCGGCTGACTCATTAGGATTTGTGCCAATGCCTGCCGAAGAAACTCGTTTATACGTGGTTCGGACGTGTCGAAATGTTTCTTTGTCAAAATAAAGGGTTATATTGACATCGCTTACCCCTTTAGATAAATAACCGACGACGAAGGTGTCTTTTTCGTTGATCTTTTTTGTCCCTTCAAAAGATAGCTTGACTTTTTTATTCGCGTAATCAAGCAGAAACCATGAGCGAGAAAGAATTCCGCTGAATAATCCTTCTTCTAGAAGGTATTTATTAGATTGAACAAAATTTCCTAAAATCGAACGGTTTCCTGATTTAATAACGCCAACTTTCCCTTTTTTCCCGTCATAGATAAACTTTTCAGATGGATATTCTGCGGAGTTAAGATTCATTCCTAAAAAACTTTTCTCGCCTGCCGAAGCTAGAACAACTCTGCCCCCCAGAGGCGAGTTTCGTTGCGATATAAACTTCACCATTACATCGCCAACGACAATTTGATTTTTAATCGAAGCGCGTGCTTGCGCGCTTCCTATTGAATTAAGATGTTTTGCAACAATATCTTCGCCTTTAATCTTTTGTCCATAGCAATCAACTGCAAAAGTTAATAGAAAAGCTAAAGATAAAACTTTGATAAAATAAGTAAAAAGCATAGAGTTTCTCCGTTCAAATTTTGAATGACAACATTCGTTAGCAGGGCGATTTAAATTTACTGCAAAATAACTTCCGGCACTTCGGTTAGTAATACAGACCCGAAAACTTCATCTTCAGCGGTGGATTGAAGGTAAATTCAAATAGTGTTAAAAAGCTTGAAAACCAAGATGTTATTAAGAGTTTGGCAGGATTATAGCACGGATTAAGCTTGGCAATCCAATATTTTCTTGCTAAATATATTGAAAACTTAAAGGTTTTACAAGCTTATAGGAAAGTAAAAATGTTTAATATTTTGAACGGCGTGAGTTTGATGTTCTAAAGTCAAGAATTATCTGCCAGTATAATAATCTGCCATACAATTACGAAGCATTGAGATTATAAACTCGAATTGTTAAAGAATTGATAAAATAAATTGCAAAAAATGACGGAAGATATTTTAACAAGCAATAAATTAATGAGTAGGGGAAGAACAAATCCCAAAATCCAAAGTTCAAAATTCAACGTCCAGATTGGCTGTCAGGGTTGGAACTATAAAGACTGGACGACGAAAGCCAGCGGCGAGACGGTTTTTTACCCGCGCGGAACTCGTTCGGACGCGATGCTGGAAACTTACGCGCAAGTTTTTGAGACGGTCGAGGTCGATTCGACATTTTACTCTATTCCCGCGAGTTCGGCGGTTGAGAACTGGTATAAAAAAACGCCCGACGATTTTACGTTTTCATTTAAGTTGCCGCAGGAAATCACGCACGAATACAATTTGCGCGAAGCGGTTTTTCCGGTTTTGAACGAATTTTGCGAAAGAGTTTTGTTGTTGAAGGAAAAACTCGGCGTCGTTCTCGTGCAATTACCGCCGCATTTTGAAGCGTCGA
>MWVV01000753.1_pt1 | contig 11716 bp, 10 predicted proteins | sample 1047281 | NCBI WGS metagenome assembly MWVV01 (sample SAMN06349986, study PRJNA376086) | soil metagenome | isolation source: PT-2 sample Antarctic (ecotone) soil | place: Antarctica | collected 2015-01-13 | reverse complement strand
ATTATCGAAAACACTAAATAAAACGAACAAAATTGAAGTTAAGTGAAGCAAATAGAGGTGTTTAACAAGACTTTTAACCATTGGGTCGAAGGTTCGAGTCCTTCTCGGATCACCATTATTTTCAATATAATAGGGCATCTTTCGAGATGCCCTTTTCTTGTTTTTTGTGCGAGTTTTGTGCGAAACATTATTTTGTGCCGGTTTATTCTCAATTACTCGATTTTTCATTTGATATATCAGAAATAAAATTGATAATTCTAATTAAAAAAGTAAAATTTCAATTAAGTACTACTGTAAAATATTCTGAAATTTCGGCAAATCTTAGATTGTTTTTTGCAAAAATATCTTATGAAACTAAAAATTATTGTTGGGCTTTTATTTTTACACTGCTACATTGTTTTCGGACAGGCGCAGACAACTGAAATTCCTCTGAATACAACAATTCTTAATGATTCGGGAACATTACAAAAGCGTGCAATACGCAAGAATATTCCGCTCACAAACTCAATTCAAAAGGCTTATAGGAGCGGAACGAGAGATACCTCGGGTCGTCCGGGACCGAATTATTGGCAACTAAAAACCGATTACTCGATCAATGCCCGCCTCAATCCCGAAACGCAAACTATAACCGGAAGCGAGACGATTGCGCTCCATAATAATAGCGGGGATAAACTTGATCGCATTGTTTTGCGTCTTGACCATAATATTTATCGTCCGAGAGTTCCGCGCGGTTTTTCCGTTCCCGCCGAAACTACCGAAGGAATGGTTGTCACCCGAATTAAAGTTAATGGAACTGAAATTGATTTGAAGCTGAGTCCGCCAAAACCTAGCCAACAAGTGCAACAGAAGATCGAAAAATCATTTGTGGCTGGCTTAGATCAAACCGTAGCTACTGTAGTTCTCGCAGAACTTATAGATGCGCGGAGCGTGGCAACAATTGAGATTGATTGGCATACAAAATTACCGGGCGGTGAGGGTGGTCAGGGACATCGAATGACGCAGCGGTGGGAAAGTAAACTTTTCCAACCTACTCAATGGTATCCGCGCGTGGCAAAATACGATGATTTGCGCGGATGGGATACAAATGTTTATCTCGGTCCTTCAGAGTTTTACAACAACTTCGGAAGATTTGATGTCAAAATTGAAGTGCCCGCCGGGTGGCTCGTTAGCGGAACGGGAGTGCTGCAAAATGCCTCGGAAGCACTTGCTCCTTTTGTTCGTGAGCGACTTGCGTCTGCGTTGAAGACTGATGAAGAGGTAATGATCGTTAAAGAAGACGAGCGCGGTGTCGGCAAAGCATTATTACCGCGAGATAAGAACGTCTGGCATTTCCTTGCCGAAGAGGTAAACGATTTTGCGTGGGCAACATCGAATCAGTTTGTCTGGCGCTCAACCCGGGCAAATATTCCGCAAAAGGGTTACGTTCCGGTTCATATGTTTTATCTGCCGGAAAGAGCAAATCTTTTTCAAAATGCCGGAAAAAATGCCCGCCACGCCCTCGAATTTTATTCTAAACTCCTGATCCCATACGCCTTTCCTCAATTGACGCTACAAGATGGACCAAGTGCCGGAATGGAATATCCGATGGTCATCAATTCAAATCAAGGTGCCGCCGATCACGAGACTTTTCATGAATGGATTCCGATGACGGTTGGAACTAACGAAACCCGTTATGGTTGGATGGATGAAGGGTTTAATCAATATTCAAATATCCTTTCGGGTGCCGATTCAGCCGGAAAACCATTTAATATTGATAATTTGGGGCAGAGATACGGCACAATCAGCGGTAATGAAGATGAACCGATGATGATGTGGAATGCAAACTATGCAGGAACATTCTATAGCTTTGAAACCTACGGCAAAACACCGCTGATGTTTTCGATGCTTGGCGGAGTAGTCGGCGACGACGCGATGAATGCAGCCCTCAAGAAGTATGTGGAAACGTGGAAATTCAAACATCCGTCGCCTTGGGATTTTGCGTTCTTTATGAATAAAGAACTTGGTCGTGACTTAAACTGGTTTTGGTATTACTGGCTTTTCACGACAGAGTCGGTTAACGGCTCAATCAAAGACGTTGTTGCGCAAGGGGATAAAACCAAAATCACCATACATCAAGCAGGCGAAATGCCTTCACCCGTCGTTCTCAAAGTCGAATTTGCTGATGGAAGCGAAAAGATTAAATCAATGCCAAATGCAAAAATGATTGACGATAAAACGGCAATTGTGAAATGGAATGAAGATGTTTGGTTTAATGGGAACCGCGATTTTCAAGCCACGCTTGATTTTGGGAAACGCCCAATTACGAAGATAACTCTGGATCCCTTTGGAAGATTCCCTGATTCGGATAATAAAGATAATGTCTGGGCAAGCAAATAATTCAAAAAAACAGTTGATTTAAAAATTCATTAAATTCGCTGAAAGCGATAATGCCTCCTCCTATAAAGGACCCATTTTGAGACACGAAAAAACAAAGAAAAAATTGTCTCAAAAGTCATGCGTTTTTGGGGCGCTCTAACTGTTGAATAATTTATATTTAGGCTTGGTTTCTAGGGTATCCCCTTTTAGTAATTTGTCTCATACTTTCAAAAGCGCAGGTGTATTATTCCGGCAAGTGGCTTTTATGAATGGCAGAAAAGAGGCGCAAACGCAAAACAGCCCTTTTATTTTTATCTGAAGGACAAAGATGTTGTCGGATTCGCCGGGCTTTATGAAAATTGGCTTGATAAACAAACAGGCGAATTACTTGAAACCTGCACGATTGTTACAACAGAAGCTAATGATGTATTAAAACCTGTTCACGAAAGAATGCCCGTTATTCTCAAACCTGAAAGTTATGACGAATGGCTCGATGTTAAAGTAAAAGATACAGATAAACTTCAAGAGTTATTAAAACCGTATCCTTCCGAAGAAATGGATTCTTACTTAGTTAGCAAAAGTATCAATTATCCTGATAAAGATTCGCCTGATTTAATCAAACCATTAAATAGTTTGTGAGATTACTTAATACTTCGGTTTTTGCGATTTAGTATGAGTAAAAACAAGATAGTCTGTGTGGATTTTGACGGAACGTGCGTAATACACAAATATCCGAAAATCGGTGAAGATGTTCCGAACGCGGTCAATGTCCTAAAGAAGTTAAACGAAAACCAAGTTAAAATAATTCTCTGGACAATTCGCTCGGAAAAGTTTTTGCAGAATGCGGTTAATTGGTTCGGCGAGCGAGATATTGAGATTTGGGCGGTCAACAAAAACCCTTCTCAAAGATTCTGGTCAAAATCACCAAAGGCTTATGCTCCGGTTTATATTGACGACGCCGCGCTTGGATGTCCGTTGAAACTATCGTCGGAAGGAAACCGACCTTTTGCAGATTGGTTTGAAATTGAAAGGCTTTTGGAAGAAATGGATTATTTATAATACAAGAGTCCGCGTGTTGACCTTTAATCGTTCCTTATAGGTTTAATTCCCCGTAGCTCTGCTACGGAAATAAGGAAAATAAAAAATTCCGATTCAATACCTCGCGGCTCTGCCGCGCGGAAAATTTATTAAATTAGTATTTCACTATGATTTTTAAGGATTTTTCAAATTTGGTTAAGTCATTCGTTTCGCCTGTCATTTTGCTTGAAGGTTCGCGCTCGGTTAATGAAGCAGATAAAGAAAAATTAACTGCCATAGGTGGCTTTGCCTATAAAGTAGCAGATGCCTATAATCTCTAGCTTCTGCCTATAAAGTATAAGTGAAAATATTGAAAAACAAAAGAAAAGGCTTGCCCAGAAGTGCGCTTCCGATTTCAAACCGGAGACAGTCACGGGCAAGCCTTTCAACTACTAATTTACAACATAGAACCGGTTTTTAGCAATCCAATTAGAGCTTAAAATTCAGCTCAATTTCTAAGTCCTGCAAACTACGAGCAACAACACATAAATTGTAAGCTAAAACTTTCGCCATAATTTCATTGATTTGTGCCGTGCGCGTTCGACTTGTTAAGCGACTTCCGAACTTCGGTTTTTGCGCCGAAAAAACCGCTTCTACATTACTTCTCAAATGATAGAACTCGTAAAATTCTTTCTGATAAGCCAAGTAATAATGTAGAAGTTTATTCCAGACGGTATCGGATGCGCTGTATTTTGCATTATGTTTGAACGGAATATAAGCCTTTGCGTCGTTATCAACTACAAGCCGCAGATTCGCTTTTGTAATATAACCTTTGTCGGCAAAAGCGCGTTCAATCACAAAGCCGTTTTCTTGTGTGCTGTCGAATAACTTCTTAAAAAAGCGGCTGTCGTGAGCGTGTCTTTCCGAGATTTCAAAACTCGTTACAATTCCTGTTTTCACGCCGCAAGCAATATGTAGCTTAAACCAATCGTGCCAATCTTCCGTGTTGCCGTATTTCATATCATACCAACGCTTAAAGTTTGGAGTGCCGAAACCTGTCGAATCGAAAGCAATATCGGTTTCGACTTCTTTTAACGCCATTGCAGAAACTTGAATCATTTCCTTTAGCAGAACAGAAATTTCTTCATCCTGCATATATTTGAAAATGGTGTTATAGGCAAGCGGTTTTTCGATGTAGCCTTTGGCGTGTGCATCTTCAATATCGCAGAAATTTCTACGACCGGAAAGTGCCGTGTAGTTTTTCAAAGTGATGCAGAAAATAACATCTCTTAAAGATGCGCGTTTTCTGCCCATTGCTTGAAATGGTTCAAAAATTCCTTCGCACAACTCAAACAGCAATGCTTGGAATAATTCTTTTTCGGACTTTTGGGATTTGTTGTAATTGTGCCAATCCTGCGAATAGGTTGGTTTTGGTTTTACGGCGTTAAAGTTATTGGTGTCATTGATTTTCAAGATTACTTTGTTCCTAAATTTGAAAATCTAAGTTTGTTGGTTAGCGATAGATTGGCTTTTGTGCCACTACTACTAGCCGCAGCACAAACTACTTATTTTTAGTTTCAAGGGAATTTTGAATTTAGTAACAGTATTATGGTGCTTATCAGTTACCCTCTTTATTTCTCAACTGTCGAGAAATTATTATTTGTAGTAAGTGCCTCACGGATTCCGTCAGCAAATAAAAACCACGCTAGCATCGTCAATGCAAGAATGATTGAAGGAAAAACTGTTAAGTGCCATGCTGTGCGTATATAAGCTTGATACATTCCAACCATTTGTCCCCAAGAGGCTTGCGGCGCAGGAGTCCCCAGACCTAAAAAACTCAAACCTGCTTCAGCAAACATCGCGCTGGGAATTCCCAAAGCTATTGAAACAATAATTGGAGTCAACACATTTTTTAGAATATGTTTTTTGATGATATACCAGTTTCCGGCACCCATTGCGCGTGAGGCGCGAATGAAGTCAGTTTTTTTGAGTGAAAGCACTTGACCGCGAACCAGACGCGCAATTCCAATCCAGCCCGTTAAAGTCATTGCGAGAATCAAATTCCAGAAGCCAGCGCCGAGCGCAATCATCAAAAGAATGTAAAAAAGAATCGTCGGAAGTGATGAAAGCACGTCAATGACGCGCATCACGATGTAATCGAACCAGCCACCTTTTAATCCTGCTATTGCACCTATCGGAATACCAACCAGAGCAATTGCTAGTTGACTGAGAACACCGACACTGATTGAAATTCGTGCGCCGTAAAGTAGACGCGAAAGCACGTCGCGTCCCAAATCATCAGTACCGAGCCAATGCAAACGATTGGGCGTTTCCCAAGTTGCCAGAAAATCGCCTTTGTAAGGATTGTAAGGAGCAATATATGGTGCGGCGACGGCAATAATTACTTGAAGAACAATGAAAAAAAAGGGGATTACCGCTAGCTTGTTGAGGGCAAAACGCCGCCAGAAAAGCCGCAAATTGTTTGATTTCGGTATGACAGAAATTTTATTTATTGATGCAGCGTTTATCACTATTACACAATTCTACAAAAGAATATTCTTATTCTTCCTTCACTAAAGTTACACGTGGGTCAGCCAGCGCGTAGAGTAAATCCGTTGTCAAATACGACACGCTGATTATTAGTGTCCAGACGAGCGTTGTTGCCATAATTACCGGATAATCGCGGCTGCCAATTGCCGAAACGAAATAAAAACCGATACCGGGAATACGGAAAATGCTTTCGACGAAAAACGAGCCGACGATTAACCCGGCAGCGAGCGGTCCGCCCACGGTGAGAAGCGGTGTGAGCGCGTTTTTGAAAACGTGGACGAATATAATACGCTTCTTGCTTAAGCCTTTGGCGCGAGCGGTACGAACGTAATTTGCCTTCATCGCGTCGCGCATACTTGCCCGCGTGTAACGCTGTAAAACTAAAATTGGCGCCAGAGAATTCGCCAAAACAGGCATTATCCAATGCCTTGGACTGCTCCAACCGCCTGTTGGAAGCCAGCCAAGCCAAACCGAAAAAATGACTTGTAAAAGGATGGCGAAAACGAAGCTTGGTATCACCAGACAGAAAATAGAAACGCCTGTTCCGAAATAATCGAGAATTGAATTTGGTTTTATTGCCGAAGAAATACCGAGCCCGACACCGACGATAATCGAAAAGATGAAGGTTAGAAGTCCAAGTTGCAAGGAATACGACCATTGCTCTCTGAAAATTCCGACGACGGTTCGATTCGGATAAGCTATCGAATAACCGAAATCAAGCGAAACGGCGTTTCGGACAAAAAGCATATACTGCTTCCAAACGGGTTTGTTCAATCCGTATTTTTCGTTTAGCTGACGTTTGATATTTTCAGGCACCATCTGCTGTTTTTCAAGAGCGCGAGCGTCAAACGGTCCGCCCGGAACCGCATGCATCAGCGCGAAAGTGATGACCGAAACAACGAATAAAACGCCAAAAAGTCCGGCTATTCTGATTAGAATGTAACGAACCATAAATTATTGAGTAATTCTTTCACATAAAATGACAGGCAGCTTCCTGATTCTCCTCAACCATTCGCATTTGCGGCTCTTCAAAGGCGCAAATCTCTTGTGCAATCGGACAACGATGACGAAACACGCAACCTGTCGGACGTGTCCTAATTCCTTCAATATCTTCCTGGACTGCAAAATCTATATTAACTTTTGACGGGTCAGGGTCAGGAATTGCCGCGAGTAACGCCTTCGTATAAGGATGTCGCGGCGCACCGATAATCGGTGAACTGTCGCCGATTTCAACTAAACGTCCTAAATACATTACACCGATGCGACTGCTCATAAATGCGGTGATGGCAATATTATGCGAAATAAAAAGATATGAAAGGTTAAATTCATCTTGCAAATCGCGCAAAAGGTTTAATATCTGCGCCTGAACAGAAACGTCCAGAGCCGAAACCGGTTCGTCGCAAATCAAAAGCTTTGGACGCAAAGCGAGCGAGCGGGCGATGCCGATGCGTTGCTGCTGACCGCCGGAAAATTCGCCGGGAAACCGATGCATATCTTTGGCTGATAAACCAACACGCTCCAGTAATCGCGCAACTTCTGCAATTCTCTCTGCTTTTGTGCCGATGTTATGAATTTCAAGCGGTTCGCTGATGATTTGCTCAACTGTAAGGCGCGAATCGAGCGAAGCAAACGGGTCTTGAAAAACCATCTGCATCTGTTTTCTGACGGACTTTAACGATTTCTCATCAAACTGCGTAATGTCTTCTCCAGCAAAAAAAATGCGTCCGTCGTCTGGCTCATAAAGCCTCATAATCGTTAAAGCAAAAGTCGATTTCCCGCAGCCTGATTCACCGACCAAGCCTAAAGTTTCGCCTTCGGATAAAGACAAATTTACACGGTCAAGAACGACGTTTTTGAGGTTTCCGCCGCTAAAAAAACCACTTCGCATTGTAAAACTTTTAGTCAAATCGGTTATTTTCAGAAGCATTTCAGGCATTAGTAAATGCTCCTTGTTGGGCGACAAAGCAGGCAACAGACTGTTTGGGGCGAAGTTCGGTTAGAGGCGGACGCTTTTCCGTGCAAACTGCGATGCCGAAAGAACAGCGTGGTTGAAATGAGCAACCGATTTCCTCGCCGGGAAAATGCGGCGGCGCGCCTTCAATAGTTTTTAACCTTTCCGGTTGTTCATTCAGTCGCGGTATTGAGGCAATCAAGGCTTGTGTATAAGGATGTTGCGGACGATTAAAAATTTCCCGGACAGAAGCGTTTTCGACAATTTTTCCGGCATACATCACGGCGACGCGGTCGGCAATTTGGGCAACAACGCCTAAATCGTGTGTGATAATTACGATTGACATCCCGAATTCTTTTTTGAACTTACGCAAAAGGCTAAGAATTTGCGCCTGAATCGTCACGTCTAACGCAGTTGTCGGTTCGTCGGCAATCAATAATTTCGGCTGACAGGCAATCGCCATCGCAATCATTACGCGCTGACGCATTCCACCGGAAAATTCGTGCGGATAATCATTAAACCGCTCTCGCGCATTGGCGATTCCGACGGTTTGTAACAGATAAATTCCCTGTTTTTTAGCTTCTTTAAAAGGCAATCCGCGATGAACACGAAGAGTTTCCATAATCTGATACCCGACTGATAACACCGGATTGAGCGAAGTCATCGGGTCTTGAAAAATCATCGAAATGCGGTTACCCAAAATGTCTTCGAGCTTTTTGTCGGAGAGCGTCAATAAATCCGTTTCTTTATTTTCGTCGCGGAAAATTACCTTTCCGTTTGTAATCTCGCCCGGCGTTTCAATCAATCGCATGACCGAAAGCGCCGTCACGCTTTTCCCGCAGCCCGATTCGCCGACGATACCCAAAACCTCGCCTTCATCAATTGAAAAAGACACGCCGTTCACAGCGCGAATGATATTTTTTTCTAATTTGAATTGCGTTTGAAGGTTTGAAACTTCAAGCAAAGTTTTGGACATAGAAATACAGTCAGCTAATAGTCTAAAAATAAGTTAATTAGCAATCTAAGCTATCCTTATTTTTTTATAAACCCGTTACTGAGGGAATTAAATATTAACCAGACGTTCGCCAATGGTCAACATCATTGCGGATATACATCTGAAAACGTGAAATGTCGAGATACCGGAAAACCGTGTTGCCCCTTTTGTCAGGTTCGAATCCGGTCAAATACGGATGCCAAACTTGATGAGTTACCATATGCGCTAAAAAAATTCCGCCGACATCTTCAACTAAAGTGCGTTCTGCCTGTTGGTAAAGATTTATACGATTTTGCTCGTCAATTTCGCGCCCTGCCAGCCCGACCAATTCATCAAATTTTGTATTGCGCCACGCGTGTCGCGGCGAACCATTCTCGCCGGTGCTACGCCAAAGTCTGGTCAGCATATTTGCCGGGTCGAGAAAATCGTATTCGTATTGACCGCGGTAAAGCGGCATTGCGTGTTGCGCCCGCCGCGCGCCCCAAACCGCCGTTTCTACTATTTGCAGATTTACGCTGATGTCGAGATAACGCTCCCACTGATCTTTGACATATTCGAGCGCGACATCGCGCCCGTTGGAAAACATATCCAATACAAGCTGGTTTCCGCTCGCGTCTTTACCGTTCGGATAACCTGCTTCGGCTAACAACGCTTTCGCTTTTCCGACGTTAAAATCCTGCACCGATTTTAATTCTGGGTTGTGCGCTGGAAAATCGGGCGGTAACATTGAAAACGCCGGAATGCGCGTTCCGAGCATCACTTTACTGCAAAACGGCTCGCGGTAAATTGCGTGTGAAAGTGCCTGTCGGAATTTCAAATTATCAAACGGCGGTCGCAAACAATCGAGCGACAAATATTCGGTCTGAAAATTGTTAAACGTATGCAGATATTGTATCAACTCATTATCGTTGACGACCTGCGCCAGTTCCTGTGGCTGCAAAATGCCGATGTAATCAATTTCCTTGTTTAACCACGAGTTAAACCAGCCAATTGCCGGCGCGCCGACAAGTTGAATCAGCTTTTGAATACCAACTTTATGCGGTCCGTTATAAAATGGATTCGCGTCCCATTCAAGACGCTGGTTATATTGCCAACTCAAAAGCCGCATCGGTCCCGAAGAAACGAAACCTTCGACAGTATCCGCCCAATGTTCGGGGTTATTTTCCGCCTTATGTTTCGGCGCGGGAACTGCGGCTTGATAAGCCATTAGCGAAGGCAGATGCGGTATCGCACCGCCTTCGCCCCAGATCCTTACAGTTCTTTCGTCAATTGCTTCAACGCCAACATCTTCCGGGCGTCCTTTACCTTCTTTTAATGCTTGAATCCCTTTGATGTCGTAATAAAACCATGTCCAAGGATTATCAAGATTCGGTGATGCCAGATGACGAAAAGTAAAAACCCAGTCATCTGCTGTAATTGGCACGCCATCGCTCCAACATGCATCTTTGCGAATTGTAAAATCCCAGTATTTAGCCTTATCGCCCATTTGAAATGATTCAGCCATTGCTGGAACGAGATTTTGATTTTGGTCACGTCTTAAAAGTGGTTCACCGCCCCAATTTATCGCCACGCCCGCGCCGTATATATCGCGCGAAATATCTAGATGTCGCGGCTCGGCAGCAGGCTCAAATAAAATTTGCTTTTCGAGTAGTGCGGCATCAAAAGGAAGCGTTCGACCTTGAGGAGTAATAACTAGTTTACTCGAATTTATGATAATCGAATGATTTTTCGGCGCATTGCAACCGTTAAGAAAAGCATTTCCAATAATCATTGAACCAGTAAGTCTTAACAGTTCGCGGCGCGTGATTTTACTCATTTAACAAGGAAATTTTAATAATGAAAGGGAATTATCAAATTATTATTTTATCATATAAACTTTGATAAATTATCACCGAGTTTCTCTAGCATTTATCAATACAACACTCATTAAGATAAACAAGAAAAAACTGCCTATCGATTTTTTATAAATTTCTTCTAGCAAGCTGAATGGTTATTTGCAACACAAATTAAGGCGTTAGCAAAATTTATAGAGTCTCAAAAAGAAACGTTCGGGGGTGGTTAAAACTTCTGCAGCCAAATTATCTAGTTAAACGAATGAAAGAAATAATAGGTATATAGATACAGGTGGCTAATAGATACTTATTCATGGTCATACAAAATGTAAAAGTAAATCATTAGTCTCCTATCCAAGTTAAGTAATGCACTGTAAGGAGTTAATTAAAGGCACAATTTTTATTAAACTAAGCGACTCTGAAGAAAGTTTTGGCAGAAAATCAAAATAAACTCAGAAATCCTTGACTATAGATTGTTGTTAAAGTATAAAACTCATAGTTTTTAACGATGCTCAAAATCGTTTATTCCTTCCTAAAAGAATACTGGCATTAACAGAAGAAAAATTGAAAAGTAACCGACAAGGAGCCTTTTATGGACGTAATTATTTACTAGAGATTAGTCTTCATATTGCTTTAACCCTGTGAGTAAATTTACAATGAGTTTTATTTTCATTGTTAAGTATTTTTATGCTTAAAAGTTATTTTGTTAATGAAGGAGAGACAGAAGAAAGATTAAGTTTCGTCCAATACCTTATTTTTGTGTGCCAAATGTGTGCCAAGTGTGCCGAAATTAGCAAAACTCAATAGAACTATTATAAACTGAAATGTGAAAAATGCTGAATAAAACAAAGTAAATTGACTTTAGGAAAACTCAAGAAAACAATAATTTGAGTCATGAGGTCAGGGGTTCGATCCCCCTCGACTCCACCAATGAAATCAGTAACTTAGAGACTTTTAAGTTGTGAGTAATACATTACATTAACTATTGCAATTTTGAGTTTTTATTTCTAAAAATTA
>MWVV01000752.1_pt1 | contig 11720 bp, 13 predicted proteins | sample 1047281 | NCBI WGS metagenome assembly MWVV01 (sample SAMN06349986, study PRJNA376086) | soil metagenome | isolation source: PT-2 sample Antarctic (ecotone) soil | place: Antarctica | collected 2015-01-13 | reverse complement strand
TCGAGGCGGCAAGATAATCAAACAGAGCCTTTTTAGTCGTTTCGTCATCGAGCTCAAAGTTGAGGAAAAATCCGCCCTTCACGCGTGCTTTGATAAAAAATCTGCCGTCTTTAATTTCAATGCTGTTACCGCGCAGATTGATAATCTCTGCACGCCGTCTTCCCGTTGCGACGTAAAACTGCAGGATGGCATAATCTCTCAGATGAACGGGTCGCTTATCAATTGTGTGATTGGCAACAACGTCGAGCAATCTTCCCAGCTCTTCGCGCGATAACGCCTTGACGCTCTCCGATTGAAAAGGCTTCCCAGCTTTCGGCAACGAAACTTTTGCTGGATTGATCGGAATTAATTTCATCATTCCGACTTCATTTCGCAAATATTCAAAAAACTGTGCGAGCGCCGAAATTCGATTATAAATGGTGCCGTCAGCCAATCTCTGAGTTTTCAAACTCCATCGCCATTCTTCGACATCACCGGGCAAAACATTTTCGGCGGATTTAGCGCAAAAATCGAAAAAATCAAAAACCGCTTTGCTTTTATCGTTGCGAATGTCATTGCTTCGCCTCAGAGACGGATTAACGGTTCGGGTCAGCCAGCTTTCGACGACCGCGTTCACATCAAGCGAAACTGAAAAATTGTCGGAGGCAGAAATTTGAAGTTCTTCCGAAGTTTTCACAAACGGATTTTAACGGAAATTTTATCAGAAATCAAGATTACACATTTTGCTCGAATGTGTAATCTAAAGGTAGAAATAGATAAAAATGAGTCGAATGCTAATATCTTTTCGTAACGGTAAATCGTAATTATACTTTGACTCAAAATTAGGAAAACTCTCATTACTTATAACTTGGGATTAATTGAAAGGGCAAAAACGATCATACAAGTATTTTTACAAAAATCACAAGATTTGATCAGTCAAGTTCTCACAATCTTCAAAATACCGCAAATTATTTACGAAATGATTGACTTGTGCCGCTTTTTCTCCCATATAACCGCCGGCAATATGCGGCGTGATAAAACAATTCGGCACTTGCCACAGAGGGTTTTCCGGCGGCAGCGGTTCGGGGTCGGTTACATCCAGATAAGCTCCGGCAATTCTGCCAGATTTTAGTTCTTCGATCAAAGCCTTTTGGTCAATCGTCGAACCGCGTCCGATGTTGTAAATAAAGGCACCGGATTTTAACATTCCAAGTCGTTCGGCATTTAAAAATTTAAAAGTTCCATTATTTGCCGGCAGAATGTTGATTATGTGATTCGCTTCAGGGAGTAATTGATCCACTTGAGATTCTGCAAAAACCCGGATCGGTTCATCGCCCCGCACAGTTCTTTTGATTCCGATTAAATTCATTTTTAGCGGTTTGAGACTTTCTGCAGGCCGTCTGCCGATTGCACCGAAGCCCAAAATCAAAGCGGTTTGTCCGGCGAGAAGTTGTAATTTCGGCTGCAACTTTTGCTTTTGCCACGATTGATCTTGGCGTTGTGCGTCGTGTGCAAAAGGTAACGCACGGGCAAAGCTTAAAATCATTGCCAGCAGATGTTCGGCACAGGGTTCATCATAAACGGCGGAACTGTTTGTTAGGATTATTCCGTTTTTTTTGAAATGTCTTTTTAAATCCTCGCAGTCGTAATCTGCGTAACCGGCACTGTTAATTTGAACCCAGCGGAGATTTTTACAATTTAATAGCGTATCTGCGTCGGGCAAGCCGAAGCCGATGCCGGATTCAAGCAAAACCCGTTTTGATTCGCCTGACGAGCCGTTTTCATCGGGTTCAAACAGGTAAAGTTCGTGTTTCCCTGTGCCGCATTTCAGCAATTCCCGCTCGGCTGACTGTGCGGAGTTAAACGAATTATTGCACCAAATTTTATAATTTTTTTTGTCCATAAGTTTTACTGCAAACGAGTGTTTCTTTATCGTCGGCAAAGTAAAAAAAGTAAAATTACTTTATTAACCATTGGTGCTAGTTTGAAAAATGCTAAGTTGTTGAAAATAAAAGGAGACATATTTTACGTTGAGAGCTATTTCGGCAAATCTCAATAGATTTTAGCAAATTTGCAAAAAATCTCTTTAACCGAATTGTTAAGTCCTTTATTTTCAACATCACAAACTAGCACCAATGGTTATTAAAGTATGCGGTGAATCTAATTGACTGCAAAACAAATTTATAGAAAAAAACAGCCTGTAATATATTTATCTTTAAAGAAGAAAATTTAAAATATAGCTTTACAATAGACATAGCAAATGTAAGATAAAACTGATGGCGACGAAAACAAAAGATTATTACGAAATTTTAGGTGTCAGCCGCACTGCATCGGAAAACGAGATCAAAAAAGCATATCGCAAACTTGCCCGTAAGCATCATCCCGATCTGAATCCGGGTGATGCGGCGGCGGAAGAAAGCTTTAAGGAATTGCAGATCGCCAACGAGGTTTTGTCTAACGGTGAAAGCCGCAAAAAGTATGACAAATACGGCGAAAACTGGCGGCACGCCGAACAATATGAAGCCGCCGAAGCCGCCAATGTCCGCCCTGCCGAATCGCCGTTCGGGACGGGAAATTACCGGCGGACAAAGCAAGCCAATGAAGGAAATTTCGACTTTAATAATTTCGATTTTAATTTCGGAAACGCTGGTTCGGCGGGCGGCGGAATTTTCGACGAAATTTTTAATCGTGGCGGACGCGGCGGAAATACCGGACGGGCAACAGAACCGACTCGCGGGCGGGATATTGAAGCGACGCTCGAATTAAATCTTGAAGATGCAAATCGCGGCGGACGGCACACGCTGCAGCTTCAAGCCGCCGTGGTCTGTCCGACGTGCAAAGGTACGGGCGTGGCGAATGGCGAAATTTGTCCGACGTGCGGCGGTTCGGGACAGGTGATCGAACCGAAATCAATCGAAACGAACATTCCCGCCGGCGTGCGAAACGGTGCGACGCTGCGGCTTGCCGGAAAAGGCAGTCCGGGGGCGACCGGAAAACCGGCGGGCGATTTATATTTAAAGATTCGTGTGCGTCCGCATCCGAAATTTACGACGAGCGGCGACAATCTGGAAACCGAGATTTCCATAGCTCCTTGGCAAGGCGTGCTTGGTGCAAAAGTGCAGATTCCGACGCTCGAAGGGCAAGTTGAGATGACCATTCCGCCGGACACGCAAAACGGAAGCCGCCTGAGATTACGCGGGCAGGGTTTGAATAAACGCAAAGACGGAAGCATCGGCAATCTATTCGTGCGGCTCAAAGTGGTTTTGCCGAATCAGGCAAGCGAAAAGGAACGCGAATTATATGAAGAATTGCGGAAGGCGGCGGAATCAAAATAAAGTTCTTTGATTATTTAACAAACAAGCAAAAAGCGAATAAAAATGGATAATGCGGAAAATATCGAAACACTTTTAGACGAGCCTTTGACACCGGAAAAAATTGCCAAAACCGTCGGCGTGCGGGTAAAACTCGTCATTTTACTGGTCGAACACGGATTGCTCGAAACAGTTGATGACCAAAGTGAAGAAACGATTTTACTGCCGCATCGGACGGTTGTGCGGTTGAGAAAAATGCAGCGGCTGAGGCGTGATCTAAAAGTAAATTTCACGGGTGCGGGCGTGATTCTCGATATGGTCGAGCAGATGGAATCAATGCGGCACGAATTAGCGGAAATGCGGGCGAGGTTTTGATAAGCTTCCAGCAGAATCATTCCATTTTCTTTCAGACGCGGTAGAAGTTTAGGGAATTTTTTGGTTGAGCAGTTTTTGTTTGCTGTCCGGCGAGAGAAACCGCATATTGTTCGAGCCGTTAGACGCTGAACAGCTCAGCCCTGATCGGCTCATTGGCGTTAAATGAAAATTTTTGAATTTTCGGGATAATTTTGAGTTGAATCCTGCCATTCTTTCCCTCAGAGGAGACGTGATGCACGTCGAGATGGATTTCGACCAGATGTGAAGGTGTTCGCCGCCAGTATTCAGGCAACGAACACGAGGTTATCAAAGGTATCGGCTTGGTCAATTGCGTTTATTACAACCCGCAACTCGACCGCTTTTGGGTAGTTGATTATCGCATCTTCGACCCGGAGCGCGACGGCAAATCGAAGCTCGACCACGTTTCAGAAATGCTCGATATGCTTGAGGCGCGACAAATTGAGTTTCATTTCTGCTTGATGGACTCGTGGTATGCAACTATGCCGCTAATGACCAGACTAATCAAAGAGAAGAAGGTTTTCTATTGTCCGCTCAAGAAGAACCGGCAAGTTGACGACTCCGGCGGCGCAAATCCGTATCGGGCAATCGAAACGCTCACTTGGACATCTGAAGAACTGCTCTCAGGCAAAACTGTGAAAGTCAAAAAGTTTGCTTCCGACACCTACTTGAAATTGTTCCGGGTAACGGTTTCTACCAACCGAACGGATTATATCGCCACCAACGATATGACTCAATCAGACACCGATGCGGTTCAAAAGGCGAGCGGGCAGCGGTGGAAAATCGAGCAGTTTCACCGCGAAGCTAAACAAATCACCGGCATCGAATACTGTCAATGCCGCTTGAATCGTTCGCAAAGAAATCACATTGCGTCGGCATTGCTGGTCTGGGTAGTCTTCAAAGAACTGGCTGACAAAACCGCGCAAACAGTTTATCAGTTAAAACACGGCTTATTGTCGGATTATTTAAAACAACAGTTGCGAAATCCGGCAATCGCTTTTAGTTAGCTTGAGAAAGTCCTATGTTTATTTGTAAGGCTTCGGGCGGCGGCGCGTCCGCAAGCGATTTTGCCGATGATTTGTTAATCTGTTTCGCTGAACTCGAAATACTCGTCCCATTTTTGCGTTCGCGGATTAAAGAGTTTGACGGGTTTTCCCGTGAAATTATCAAAGTCTGTTGGTTCGACGGCTTAGATGTCGGCGTAGCGTTTGAAACCCTTGGCGTTGAAGGTCAGCAGAATTTCGATGTTGCGGGCTTTCATCGCGATGAAGATTTAAGCCTGGTGCTGCCGTTCGTTGAAAGTTACAAAATAAAAAACCGCGATGAATTTCGCGATAACAGACAGCGCGGTTTAGGATAGAAAGACAAACTGGATGATGTGAACGATAAAAGACTTATGAAAATTTTTATATATTCAGCCGTTTGCACGGCTTTATTTTTATCCGGCTGCGCCGCTGACACGCCGACGGCGAACAATTCGGCGGCGAATTCAAACGGCAATTCAAACGCACGGACGAATTCGGCGCCGGCTGCGGCAACCGCGGACAGCGGCTTGAAGACATTGAAAAGTCAGAACAATTTCGAGGAAACTTACGCGAAGCTGAAATCAGCCGTCGAGAAAAACGAAGCGTTAAAGATCATCGCTGAAATCAATCACGCGGAAAACGCCGAAAAATCGGGGCTGACTCTGCGTCCGACCAAGTTGATTATCTTCGGCAATCCGAAGCTCGGCACGCCTCTGATGCAGCAAGCGCAGACTCTGGCGATTGATCTGCCGCAGAAAATGCTCGTTTACGAAACGGAAACGGGTGAGGTTTTTGTCGCCTACAACGATCCGCTTTATCTGGCAAAACGCCACAACGTCAGCGAAAGCCGCGAAGAATTCGCCAAAATCGCCAATGCCTTGAAAACTCTGGCGGAAACGGCGATTGGCAAATAGAGAAACGCGCGCCGCTAAAATTTTGATGAAAAAATCATGACAACAAAAAATCATGACAACAAAAAATAAAGATAAAAAATTACCCGACGGTTCGGATAAGCGCGATTTCTCCGCTTTGTCGGCGCTTTACATCAATTGCACTTTGAAGCCGACCGGCGAGCTTTCGAACACCGAAGGCTTGATGAAAAAATCAATCGCCATTTTGAAAAAGCACAAGGTCAAGGTGGAAATGATGCGCGCCGTGGATTTCGACATCGCGCCGGGCGTTCAGCACGATATGACCAAACACGGCTTTGAAAAAGACGACTGGACAAAGATTTTCAAAAAAGTAATGAAAGCCGACATTCTCATTCTCGGCACGCCGATCTGGCTCGGCGAAAAATCGTCGGTCTGCTCGCGCGTCGTCGAGCGTCTCTACGCCGAATCGGGCAAGACCAACGAATTCGGGCAGTATATCTATTACGGCAAAACGGGCGGCTGCATCATTACGGGCAACGAAGACGGCATCAAGCACTGCGGAATGAACATTTTGTATTCGCTCCAGCATCTCGGCTACGCGATCCCGCCGCAGGCTGACGCCGGCTGGATCGGTGAAGCCGGACCGGGACCGTCGTATCTGGACGAAGATTCAGGCGGCGAGGAAAACGAATTCACACAGCGCAACACGACCTTTATGACGTGGAATTTGGTGCATCTCGCTTCGATGCTCAAAGAATACGGAGGATTTCCCGCTTACGGCAACCAGAAAACCGAATGGGAAGCCGGAACGCGCTTTGACTATCCCAACCCGGAATATCGCTAAAAGGGAATTTTTCGGTCGCTTTTCGGAATGATTGATAAAAGTTATGACAAACGAAAAAATCAGCTTCAAAAACGATTCGGGCACAGAACTTTCCGCCAGACTGGAATTGCCCGCCGACCGCAAGCCGCATAATTACGCGATCTTCGCGCATTGTTTTACCTGCAACAAAAACTTTACCGCCGTCCGACGCATCAGTCAGGCGCTGGCGGCGGAAGGGTTCGGCGTTTTAAGTTTTGACTTTACCGGCTTGGGCGCAAGCGAAGGCGATTTTTCCGAGACGAACTTTTCCGGTTCAGTCAATGATCTGGTGAGCGCGGCGAATTTTCTCAAGGAAAACTACGAAGCTCCCGTTTTGATCATCGGGCATTCGCTCGGCGGCGCGGCGGCTCTTTTGGCGGCGAGCGAGTTTGAAGAAATCAAAGCCGTCGCCACGATCGGCACATCGTCCGCCGTTCAGTACGTCGCCAAACTTTTGACAGGCGGCATCGAGGAGATCGAGCAAAAAGGCGCGGCGGAAATCAACATCGGCGGCAGACCGTTCACGATCAAACAGCAGTTCGTCGAAAATTTGAAAGACCAGAATCTGCTGAACGTCGTCCGCAAAATGCGGAAGGCGTTTTTGTTTCTTCATTCGCCGCAGGACAAAATCGTCGGCATCGAAAACGCCGCCGACCTTTACGAAGCGGCGTTTCACCCGAAAAGCTTTATGTCGCTCGACGGCGCGGATCATCTTTTATCCGAACCGGCTGACGCGCGCTACGCCGGCGACGTGATCGCGGCGTGGGCGGCGCGCTACATCGAACTACCGGAAAAACCGGAGCTTTCCACCGAAAAGCATATCGTCGCTCGTCTCGCAAGCGAGGCGAAATTCACGACCGAGATCAGGACGGGACGCCATCACCTGACCGCCGATGAGCCGGAAAGCTTCGGCGGCAACGATTTCGGTCCGTCGCCCTATGCGCTCGTCGCCGCGGGTTTAGCCGCCTGCACCGCGATGACTCTCAGAATGTATGCCGACCGCAAAAAATGGGATCTGCGCGAAGTTTACGTTCACATCTCGCACGAAAAAACTCATCTCGAAGACTGCCGGAACTGCGTGACGTCAGACGCGAAGATCGACCATTTTTCCCGCGAGATCGAATTGATCGGCGAACTGGACGACGAACAAAAAACGCGCCTGCTGGAAATCGCCGACAAATGCCCGGTGCATAAAATGCTCGAAAGCAAAGTGCATATTTCGACCGAATTAAAAAAAGATTGAGCGAACGCGCGTTCGGCGGAATATTTTTGACGCTGCCGGAAATTATAGAATAATGGATTGGCAGAGCATACAAAACTGGTTTCTCGGTCTGGGCGCAGAATACGGCGTCAATCCTTTGATTTTCGGCGCGATCTACGTCGGCGCGATTCCGTTTTTCTCGCTTTCCATCGCGTGGCTCGTCAGGAATTATCGTCGGGGAAAATCCGTCGCCGTGCCCGCGCTGTCGGCGATGTTTTTCTTTATTTCGGCTTATATCTATCTGATTTTCGCCGGAAAAAACGTTCCGTGGTGGGTTTACGGCGCAGTCGTTTTACTGATCATCGGCGGGGCGTATTCGACCATTCTAAAAGTGCGGCGGCAGATCGGCGAAGGCGCGGAAGAAAAAGAAAAGCCTGCTGAAACGGCGGTCGAGGATGGAAAATAAATGTCTGAAACTTATGATCTGATCGTCATCGGCGGCGGTTCTGCCGGATTAGTTGCGGCGGGCGGCGCGGCAACGTTGGGCGCGCGGGTCGCGCTCGTCGAAAAACGCGCGCTCGGCGGCGATTGTCTTTATACTGGCTGCGTGCCTTCGAAAACTCTGATCAAATCGGCGCGTTTCGCCCACGAAGCGCGTCAGGCGCAAAAATACGGCTTTCAAACTCTGGAGCCGAAATTTTCGGATGATTCGTTCGCTTCGATCACCAATCGCGTGCAAAACGTCATCGAGATTATCGAACATCACGACGCGCCAGAAGTTTTCGAAAAAATGGGCGTCGAAGTCATCTTCGGCAGTCCGAATTTTTTAAATTCCAAAGAAATCGAAGTCGCGCTCAAAGATTCCGGCGAAAAGCGCGTGATGCGGGCGAAACGATTCTGCATCTCGACCGGCTCGCGCCCGTTTACGCCGCCGATCGAAGGCTTAAAAGAAACGGGCTACATTACGAATGAAGATGTTTTTCATCTCAAAACGCTCCCGAAACGTCTGTTCGTTCTCGGCGCGGGCGCGATCGGCATCGAACTCGGTCAGGCGGCTCCGCCTTCGGATAAAAAATCGTTTACAGGATCAATAATGAGTAAAGCAGTTCGCCCGCGCGGATAAAGCATTCCGGTTTCATCCTTTGCTAGATAAGTGGCATTGCTTCCGCGTTTTGTCTCTGAATTTGTAGTGTTGCTTTCTAGATTCATAAAATTCCTCCCTCTTACTTTTTATTACTTTTAAGTTACTTTTTGGGATTACTCCGTTTTTGTTCGGCTAATCTCTTTCGGTTACAAGTTTTGCCTCGCTCTAAACCGAACAAATTAAAACAGTTCGTTTAATTTATCGCGGAACAAGGTCAAGGCTATTTTGCCGCCCTCCGGCTGACCTTTTATCAGCGCTTCGGCAAATTCGCTCGCCTGCTGCATTGAAATTTTGGCGGGCATCGGCGGCTCGTTCGGGTCAACGTAAATCTCCACTACCGAAGGTTTCCCGGAAGCGATGGCTTGCTGCAAAGTAGGGCGAATGTCTTCCGGTTTTTCGACAGTAAAGCCCAAGCCGCCGCACGCCTCGGCAAATTTGGCGAAGTTGATGTCGTGAAGCTGGACGCCGTATTCGGGATTTCCCAAAAAGACGATTTGCTCCCACTTGATTTGTCCCAAAACGTTGTTTTTGATAATCACCACAATTATCGGCAAGTCGTATTTGACCGCCGTTGCGAAATCGCCCATCAGCATCGTAAAACCGCCGTCGCCGACAAAGGCGATTGATTGGCGTTCGGGAAAAGCGATTTTCGCGGCAATCGCGTATGGCAAACCTGGAGCCATCGTCGCCAAGGTGCCGGAGCAGGAAAATTTTTGATTTCCTCTGATTTTGAACTGGCGGGCAATCCAGGTCGTAATCGTGCCGGAATCGGTCGAGATGATCGCGTCGTCCGCAGCCAGTTCGGACAATTCCCAGGCGACTCTTTGGGGTTTTATCGGAGTGTCGTCACGCATCGCGCGCGTTTTCATCAGTTCCCACCAGTCGTTCATTTCCGACTGGGCGTTTTCCAGAAACGAGCGGTCGTCTTTGCGCTCGATAAACGGCAAAAGCGCCGCGCAGGTTGGCTTGGCGTCGCCGACCAGAGCGACTTCAACGGGAAAGCGCAAGCCGATGCGCTCCGGCTTATCGTCAATCTGAACGCCTCGCGCCTCGCCGGGTTTCGGCAGATATTCCATATAGGGAAACGAAGTGCCGATCATCAAGAGAGCGTCCGCTTCTTCCATCGCGTTCTGCGAAGGCGCCGTTCCGAGCAGTCCGAGTCCGCCGGTCGTCAGCGGATGGTCGTCTGGCACGACTTGTTTTCCCAAAAGCGCTTTGACAATCGGCGCTCCCAAACGGTCGGCGATTTCGATGACTTCCTCGCTCGCGCCTATTGCTCCCTGCCCGACGAGCAGAACCGGCTTTTTCGCTTCGTTTAAGATTTGCGCGGCACTTCGCAAATCGCTTTCCGGCGGCGTGATGACGGGCGGCGACCAGCGCGAGTCGGTCGAGCCTTTGACCTTGTGCATCGAAGTTTCTTTGGTGATTTCCTTTTCCTGATAATCAACCGGAAACGTAATGTGAGATACGCCCCGGCGACTGAGCGCGTGGCGGCAGGCTTCGTTGACGAGCATCGCGACCTGATTCGGGTTGATGACTTCCTGGTTGTAAACGCTGACATCTTCAAACAGCAGCGTCATATTGACTTCCTGCTGAAACTTGCTGCCTTTTAAATCCGAAAATGTTTGACCGGTGATTGCCAGAACCGGAGCCTGATCCATTTTCGCGTCATACAGTCCGTTTAGAAGATGAATTCCGCCCGGACCGGAAGTGGAAAGACAGCAGCCGAGCCGTCCCGTGTATTTGGCGTAAGCGCAAGCCATAAACGCGGCTGATTCTTCGTGTCTGGTCTGCACGAAGCGAATTTCGTCCTGCCGCACGCGCAGGGCTTCCATAATGCCGTTAATGCCGTCGCCGGGAATGCCGAAAACCACTTCCACGCCCCAGTCGATAATTCCTTCAATCAATACTTCAGCCGCAGTTTTTGCCATTAAGCTCTCCTTTTCGATTAAAAAATAGTTTTAATCGATTACTATCCCAACTCCTTTGCCCGGTTCAGATAAGCATTTATCGTCTTGACCGCTTCGCCTTTTATCAACCTCCAAGTAATGTTACCGCACCGCCGATTATCACTACTCCAATGATAGCGGCTAATGAAACCGTCAGGCTCGGTGAACGGCGATGCGCTTCGGGTAGCAAATCGCTGGTTGCGGTATAGAGAAAAAAACCTGCTGCCAATGCCAGAAATACGGCGAGCGCCGTTTGCGAAGGAAGGAAAACCAGTGCCAGTATTCCGCCGAATACCGGCGCAACCGCGTCCAAGATAAGAAAGATGATGTCGCCTTTAGCCAGCGGTTCGCCGCGCGTGATGATGAGAATTGTGTTTAAGCCGTCGCTTGAATCGTGCGCGACGACGGCAAGGGCGACCAGCAGTCCGGTTTGCCAATCGATTAGGGATGCCGCGCCGATTGCCATCCCGTCAAGCGTGCTGTGAGCAATCAGTCCAATCGCGCCCATTTTCCCGATTTGTTTATGCGCTTCATTTTCGCAGTCTCCCTCAGGGCAGGCGTGCAGAATCAATAACCGCTCGATTAAATAAAATCCCAGAAAACCGATGATAACAATGCCGAGAATGAATTTTGAGTTCCACTGCTGCTCCTGAGCGATTGATAAGGATTCGGGCAAAAGGTCAAAGAAAGTCGCGCCGAGCAGAACTCCGGCGCCGAACCCCATCAGCAGATGAATGCGGCGGCGGGCGTAAATCGCCGCAAATCCGCCGGCAAGCGTTGAAAGCATAGCGAGCGATGTTAGGAGGATCGTCAGCATAACCGTCAGCTTATATTAAAAAATAAATGTTTGCGGGGGTATTGTCAACTTAACTTTGAATTAAAACAGATTTCCCCCTGCAAGTTATGGAAAGCCGGCTTTCACCTGACAAATTGCCTCTCAAATTGCTGTTTGAATTGCCGTCACTTCCCGCCACACATTGAATC
>MWVV01000751.1_pt1 | contig 11725 bp, 9 predicted proteins | sample 1047281 | NCBI WGS metagenome assembly MWVV01 (sample SAMN06349986, study PRJNA376086) | soil metagenome | isolation source: PT-2 sample Antarctic (ecotone) soil | place: Antarctica | collected 2015-01-13 | reverse complement strand
TCCGTAAATTTTCGATACAGAATAGCCTTTTCTTTGATATATTTTGGCGAATTTTCACCAATTACTTTGATCAGAAAATCGCTGCCGCCAACTTTTCTTAAAGAATTCTTATTTTTCAAAGTCAAATAAACTACCCCGCAGCAAGCTGACGGGGTATTAAAAGAGCCGAAGTTGACCGTCGTCATCTAAATTGCCTTGTTGCTCGATATAGTTCTTTATCATCTTTTCGTTACCGTGTGCGCCAACTGTGCTGACGAAGTATCCTTCCGACCAAAACTTACCGCCCCATAAGTATTTCTTGACTTCCGGGCAGGCTTTGAAAACTTCTCGCGCCGTGCTGCTTTTGATGATTTGCACCAGTTGTTTCGGACTATACAGCGGCACACTCTGCACGAGAAAATGAACGTGGTTGTCATCAGTTCCGATTTCCAGAAATGTTATTTCATACCGTTTCTGAATTTCGGCACAAATTTCTTTGACTTTGGCATCAACCGTTACCGAAAACACGGCTCGCCGATATTTTGTCGGGCAAACGATGTGATACATCAAAACCGATACGTTGCGCTTTTTGTGAATGAACTTGCTCATTCACACATTATAAAGCCGCAGCAAGCTGACGGGGTATTTAACCCAGAGTGAATCAAAATTTATACCACGCTTACGAACACCAGTTATTAATTGTTCGTTAGATTCTTTTGCATTTTTATTAATGCGAGAAGCAGAAGTTAGTTTTGACAATATATCATTGAAGCTCAAGGAGTTTTCTTGCTGGGCTTGAATTTGTTGATGACCAATCAGAAAGACGAAAAAGCCGATAAAAATAGCCGAAATTATTTTTTTGTAATAAACATAGCTAGAACTCCTTTGTAATCTATAATTTGTGATCATCTTCGGCTTGAATTCGCGTTTCGTTCGAGCGACATCCTTTATCTTGAACAATATTTTGTCCGATAATTAGCTACCAAATGATACAACCATATTTTCGCCGCCGCCGAAACTATTCGTTCTGCCACCCTCGAGTCCGATTTTCTGATTGAAAAATGCCTGAACGATATAGAGTTTCAAAAGAAGACGAGCGTCTTCGCGTTGAAATCGATCGGTCATATTTCGCAAGCGGTCGATGTCGGCATTGGCGAGCAGATTTAATTCTTTGCCGTATTGAAAAATACTGTTGCCGACGCGCGGAAGTCCGCGTGTTAAAACCATTTCGCCGTTTTTGAAGGCGGTGTTTTTTTTGTCGTATTTGGCAAGCAGCGCGGCGGCAGTCACGATTTCGCTAGCTTGACTGGCAAAAGCATCAAGCATTGAAAAGGCAGTGTTCGGGTCAACGTAAGCATAACCGCTTGCCACTCGCAGATAATCGTTGATCGCGTCTTCGTCCTGCGGCGTATCGTCAGTCAAACGGCGCGCTTCGTCCATTAGTTTGAGCGCAAATTCTTTGTCTTCTTTGGTGTTTTTGGCTTGAAAGTTGATTGCCATCTGGACAATTCGTTCGATTTTTTCCTTGTTCGACGAAAGTTTGTCAATAATTTTCCGCGCTTCTTCAATTTTGCCATCTTTAATTTTTGTTTCAGCAACTTTTGAATCCAGATAAGCCAGTGCATCATCGCGTTCTTTTCCCGGCGGCGCTTGATTCAAAGCTTCACGCGCTTTTTCAACCGTTCCGCTTTTAACCGCTTCATCAATCGCGCCTTTATACATCATTCCGCGCAATTGAGCCGGCATTTTCGCGGAACTAGCAATTGTTTTTTCGGGCGCTCTGTTGGTGCTCGGGTCAAACGCATCGTCGTCAAACATTGAAAAACTCTCGGGCAGAGATTTTTTCATCGCGTTTTGTTTTTGTTTAATCAAAGCGGCGCGCTCAGGAATAATTTTTTCTAAAATAGGAGTTATTTGGCGAAACTGAAAGTAATTCTCCATTCCTTTGCTCGCATCGAGCTGCAACAAATAATCAGCCATTTTATTAGCCAAATCTTTAGCGAGTTTCTCCTCGATTTTGATTGGTTTGACCGCATCTTTATTAAGTTTTGTTTCGTCGGCAGATTTTCCCGAAGATTTATCCGAATCCAGATAAAATTGTCGCAGGAAACTGGAAAAGACATTTCTTTCGCTGTCTTTTTTGGCAAAATCGGTGTCAAGAAGTTTTTGACCGATTTCTTTGACCAGCTCAGTTGCTAGTTCACTGTCTTTTTTATTTATTTTATCGACCGTTTGAAAAACCGAACTGGTGACGCCGTTTTTCGCTAAACTTTCACGAAGCAGTTTGGCAGCGCGTTTCGGGTCTTTTTCGGCAGCTTGCGCGGAGAAACTTTGCTCAAGCTGAAGTTCCTGGCTGGCAAGAAATTTACCTTGACTTTCTTCCATCCTCGAAGCGGGGTTGCTCGGCTGTTTCTGACCGGCGGGAAGATCAGTCTGCGTCCTTGCCGCAAGAGCCGAAACCACATTTGGCGGACGAGTCGCATAAAGAAGCTCGAGAGCTAATTCGGGATCGTGTTTAGCAATTGTCAATAAAATTTGTTTGCGCGGCGAGGCGTTTGCAAAAACCCCCATAAAAGGGTTTGCAGAATTATCTGCGGGTAGATTATTGGCTTGGATGATTTCTTCCGCCGCTTGACGAAAAAACTGACGCGCGCGTTTTTCATCGCGCTTCCACATCAAATCGCCCGCCGAAGCCGTCACCAAAGCACGATTGTCAGGGAATTTGAGCAGAGATGTTTCGCCAACTATTTGTTCAAGCAGCGCGACGGCTTTTTTTTCAAGTTCCAGACGCGCTTTTTCCTTTTCAGTATTTGATTCGGTTGGTGAAGTCTGCGCAAAAATTGAAAATGAAAATAGTGAAAACAACACAAAAAAAGATGTAAAACGGATGATTAGCATAATTTCGTCCTTATAAAACAGTAATAAAAATTGGTTCGGAATAAAATGTTAGCATAAGATATTAGAATCAAGAAGAATTTTGGGTTGAAACCAACTTCCCGATACTTACGAATAAAAAAGTATGGTTATAAAAAAGCCAAACGAAATAAAATCCAGCAAAATCACGGATGAGAAAACATATCTTAATCGTCGCAATTTTATGCGCGCGGGACTGCTTGCCGGAACGACTTTAGCGACTACCGGTTTGTACCGCTTTATCAATCTGCCACCGGCGAAAGAAGTCGTAACAGCCGAAATTGAGAATGTCGCTAAGCCGCAAAATTTGGTATTAGCTGCCGAAGATAAGCTAAATTCCTTTCAGGAAATTACCAATTACAACAATTTTTACGAATTCTCAACCAGCAAAACCGCCGTTGCGCGCAAGGCGGAAAAATTTGTGACGCGTCCGTGGACGATTGAAGTTGGCGGGCTTGTTCAAAAACCGCTAACATTCGGCATCGAAGATCTCTTAAAATTTGAACAGGAAGAAAGAATTTATCGTTTTCGCTGTGTTGAAGGTTGGTCGATGGTTATTCCGTGGGTCGGATTTCCTTTGAAAACTCTGTTCGAAAAAGTTGAACCGCTCGGCACAGCGAAATACGTCGCGTTTGAAACGCTTTATGACGCGAAACAAATGCAGTCGAGTTTTTATGCGGGCATTGCTCTTCCTTATGTCGAAGGTTTAAGGCTGGATGAAGCGCTTCATCCGCTGACAATTTTGGCGACGGGACTTTACGGAAAACTGATGCCGAATCAAAACGGCGCGCCTATTCGTCTGGTCGTGCCCTGGAAATATGGCTTTAAGAGCATTAAATCAATTGTCAAAATTACTCTGACGGAAAACGAACCACCGACTACTTGGAACATCGCTGCGCGAAGTGAATACGGATTTTACTCGAACGTCAACCCCGACGTGCGCCATCCACGCTGGTCACAAGCAACAGAACAGCGCATCGGCGAATACAAACGCCGCAGCACTTTAATGTTTAATGGCTACACCGATGAAGTTGCGAAACTTTATGAAGGAATGGATTTGAAGAAGTTTTTCTAGTGGTAAACGGTAAGTGGTAAACGGTAAGTGAAAGAATTAACTTACCGTTTACATACCAATATGAATGACGTAAAGTTCAATAAAATCGTTATTTCTGTCAACAGCCTGGTGCCGCTTGCATTGCTTGCCTGGGACGCATTGTTTGGAAAAATCGGCGCTAACCCGATTGAGTTTTTTCTTCGCACAACCGGCGTTTTAACACTCGTATTTTTATTTATCACGCTTTCCGTCACGCCGCTCCGCAAATATTACGGTTGGAATCAATTGGTAAAATTCAGAAGAATGCTCGGTTTATATTCTTTCTTCTACGGCTTTCTGCACCTGATAACTTACAGCATCTTCGACAAAAGTTTGAGTTTTTCGGGGATTGTCGGCGATGTTTGGGAGCGTCCGTTTATCGCGGTTGGAATGATTAGCTTTTTTCTGCTCGTTCCGCTGGCGATTACTTCAACCAACAGAATGATCAAGCGTCTCGGCGGAAAAAATTGGCAGAAACTTCACCGTTTAACATACGTTGCTGCGATTGGCGGAGTTGTGCATTTTTATATGATTGTGAAATCCGATGTAACTTATCCGCTTTTGTTTGGATTAGTTTTAGCGGTATTGCTCGGCTACAGAGTTTACGCCAACAATTCACCAATTCAAGCAACGAAAACAAATTTACAAGAATGAAATGAATAGACAGGAATAAAAGAATAGTTTTTGTTAAATCCCTTTATCCTCTTTATCCCTGATAATAATTCTCTAACGATTTTTTTTGATTGGCGTAACCTGGTCGAATGTCCGGCGAAAATCTTCGCCCGTGATGGCGACTGTTTTGCACATTTCAAAAAGGCGCGAACGCAGGCGAACGCCGATTCTGTCTTCAAGCGTTTCATCACGTTCCGTGCGGCGTTCGTCCAAATAATTCGTCGTAAAGATTGTGAGTTTTTTGTCGTTGTAGCGCGTGTTGATAATGTGCGCCATTGTGTCGCGTACCCAATCAGTCGGTTTTGAAGCGCCTATTTCATCAAGAACCAGAACTTCAGCGTCGAAAACGGGCTGCAAAACCTTCAGTTCGGATGTTTGCGACACCGTATTATACGAATCCTGAATTCCTTTTAAAAGTCCCCCAAATTCATAAAACAGACAGGTAAATCCGCGTTCGGTCAAGCCTTTCAAGATCGAAACCGCCAGATGAGTTTTACCGACCCCGACGGTTCCCGTCATCAGCAGCCCGCGCTCAACCGCCGGATATTCCATTGTCAGCCGCGAAGCAAATCTAAATGCGCGATCTTGCGAGGGATTCAAAATTCGATAACTGTGAAAATGACAATCGGTGTAGCGTTTCGGAATGCGCGCCTTTTCGATTAGATTTGAATGCGAATTTTGCTTACGGCACTTGCAGGCGCGCGCGCCCTTTCCGGCGACGACCTCCATTCCCGAACCGTAGCAGAGTGGACAGACTTCCGGTTCGACACCTGTTTCGGGTTTATCGTAAAAATCCTGTGCAGGCGCGCTTTCAACCGTATTCGGAACGGCAAAAAGCGGATGTATTTTTGCTTTTTCTCGTGGCATTCAGACTTTGAACAAATTTTGGATTACTAAACAAAGACCCTTGTTCGTTTGTATTTCCGGGCGAGTTTCCTTAAATCAGTGTCGAAACTGTTTTGGATTATAACACCAAAAAAAAGGATTTCAAGTTTTATTTCGTATTCTATACTTCAATTAAATCCGTGCTTTGAATGTTTGTTAAAAGTTCTCAAATGCGAAGTTGATGAAAACACACGACTTAATTTTTAACAAAAAATTAATACAAAGTTAGAAAAATTTGTTTGCCGAATTTTTCGCTCCTTTTCACTGTGCTATATTTAATTTTTCGATAAAAGAAATTTTTATAAATTATGAGTATTTTTAACACTTTATTAATAAAACTCGGCTTGGCAGATTTGAAGGCTGAACGTAATCCGATTACAGTTTTTCTGCTCGATGATGATCAGAGAAGACATCGTTGGTTCATCAAAAGATTTGAAGGCGACGATATAGACATTGCCGAAACGGTTGATGACGCTAAAGAATTTTTGAGTCAATACGCTTACGACGCGATTTTTCTCGACCACGATTTGCTTCCCCATCATTACGAATCAAATAACCACGACGATTTTGCCAGCACCGGGTATGCAATTGCGGAATGGCTTTATGAAAACAAAAATTTGCAGCGTGCGGCAACGGTAATAGTTCACACGCGAAATGCCGACGGAGCTTTCCGGATGGTTGAAAAGCTGCGTGAATCAGGCAGGCACGTCGAATACGTTCCGTTTCCGATGCTCGACTTAAAGATTAAAAATTACTGGAAAAGATAGATGTTTTCATAATGCCCAAACATCTGTATAGTGGAAATCATTTGAATATTGGCTATTGGCAAAATCGTATTTACGTCAACAGCTAATATTTTACAGCGAACGCTCATCTAACACGCTTCTCAATTTGTTGTGAAAAATTTTGAAATAGCTAGCTTTGATTTATGTTAATTCCCATTTGTTTCAATTTCTGCCTTAACAGTTTGATACAATTGCGAGTCAAGAGTTGATTTACCTGATTTTAGTAGAAATTTTTCTACTAAGCGTTGGGAATCGGTAAAGTAATAGCTTGTGCCATTAATGTTATAAATGACCAAACCTTTGTCAGCTGTAATTTTGGATTTACGTGATGCGGAATGTGTCAATTCTACTTGAAACCCGTTGTATCCTAATCCGTCTAACGAAGAAGTAGAGTCTGATTTTGGCAACTCGTTAATTTTAGTAACCAGTTGGTTAGCATTCTTAGTGGACAAAGCCCAAGTTGGGTTTGGTCTTCCGCTAAAAATATTCAACATAACTTTAGCTTTCTTTACCTTCAATGTTGGTTGCTCAAATATGGAATCAACTGCATCACAATTTGCAACTGCTAGAAATACAAACAGAATTCCGAACAGAGTGATTTTTTTCATATAGTTTTTACTCTATAAAATTTAGAGAACTCTCCAATTTTTGTCATAATCCTGCCAAATTCCATTTACGGACAACTTCATTGATTAAATTAGCAACTTTGTCGGTAACTTTGATGAAATATTCGTCCGCTTTCTTCTGTTCAAATTTTGGATAGCCCTGACCTTTTTGGTAAAGCCCGATAGAAGACGGAAAAGGCGTTGCCGACCACGTTCCGGCTGGCGGATATGCAGTTGCCAGGTCGCTGTTGTATCTTTCCGCGTGAACAAGTGTCGGGTCAATTGCCTGAATAAACGCCGTTTCGTTAAGTCCGGCGTGCCCGCCGTCTTCTCCGAAAACTTCCTTTGTTTCATCGGAGGCAAACGACCACCAATTGATAACCAGTGTTTTGACCTTTTTCTCAACGGCAACTTCTGCTGCAACGCTGTTGAGAACTGCCGTCTGTCCGCCGCCGTGACCGTTTAAGATAATAATATTGCGGAAACCGTTTTTGGCAAGTCCTTCCAAAATTTGTTTGACAAACGGACGATAAGCGGCTTCGTTGATCTGGAACGCGCCCGGGTATGCTTCCATACTGCCCGTTATTCCGTAGGGCAAGGTTGGCGCAATCAGCGCGTTAACGCGCCGGGCAATTTTGTGCGCAATCGCTGTCGGCGCCGTGTTGTCGGCGCCATTGTTAATGACGCCGTGCGGCTCGAGCGTTCCGGTAGAAAGCAGAACAGTCTGAATTTTCGATGGCACGGCTTCGCGGAATTCCATCCAGTTGATTCTGTCCATTTCGCGGGTTGAGACAATATCTTTTCCCGTTTGATTTTGTGAAATCTTTTTTTCAGCCGTCTGCGCGAACAGCAAATTCTGAAGTGTTGCCGCTAACAAGATTAATGTGATGACTTTAGGCATTTTTAAACTCCTTGATATTTTGTATTTTGAATAAATAATGAATATTAAAATTAAAAGCAATTTAAATCTAAGGTTCAAAAGCAAATTGAATCTTGCGTCTGCCAATTGTCGGAGTCAATTGTTCTGATTGTCGAAAATAAAAGTATGAGACATCCGATCTTCAGACACTGCCTCGCAAATAATAAATTATTTTTTATAATGTTGCACAAAACAAAAAAAGGTGACGCCGAAAGAGTCACCTTTTTTCTGTTTTAATTTAATGGGGGCTAGCCAAATTTTTGAAAATTGAAACTTATTGCCTTTAGGTTGCCAGTGTTAAGGGATAAAAGCTGCTTGAACAGTTTTGTCAGTAGCTACTCCGAAGTCGATACCGGTAAAACCATCTCTACTTCTCTGGATATACCACGTTCCATTTCTAAACACTGCGACGTCCGCTTTGCCGTCGCCGTCATAATCCGCCGGTGTCGGAATGTCTGTCGAGAGTCCGAAGGCGATGCCCGTAAAACCCAGTTGGCTTCTCATTAGATACCATGTTCCGTCTGAGGGTCGGAAGACAGCTACGTCAGTTTTACCGTCGCCGTCGTAATCTGCCGGAACGGGTTTGTCTGTCGAGGTACCAAACTGAACTCCGGTAAATCCGTCTCTGCTTCTCTGGATATACCACGTTCCACTTCTAAAGACAGCCACATCAGCTTTACCGTCGCTGTCGTAATCAGATGCAACCGGAATATCTCCGGCTTGTCCGAACTGGATGGAACTAAATTGATTATTTACCAGATTGTAGATATACCAGCCGCCGTCCGACGGGCGAAACACAGCTATCTCCGCACGTCCGTCGCCGGTAAAATCTGCCGGCATCGGAATATCGGTAGCAGCGCCAAAAGCAATGCCGAGAAATCCGTCTCTACTTCTTTGCAGATACCACGTGCCGCCTCGATAAACAGCCACATCTGTTCGACCGTCGCCGTCATAATCGGCGGGAACGAGTTTATCTGTCGAGTCACCGAACTGAACACCGGTAAATCCATTTGTCGATTGGTTTAGATACCAGGTGCCATTGTCGGGTCGAAACACACTGACATCTGCTTTCCCGTCGCCGTCAAAGTCAAACAACGTTCGGCTAATAGTTGATCTGGGAGAAATCGTAAAATTGGTATCGGAAATGTCGAAAAAGATATTGCTCACCGCTTCGATTTTAATTCGCGCCGTCGTTGTTGACACATCCGGTATGGCGACGGTTTCCGAACCATCGTTAGTGGTATTGTTTACTAAAACTATAGGGAAAGTTTGTCCGCCGTCGGTAGAAAGCAAAATTCGCACGCTTGCCGCGTTGACCGGCGGGTTGGAGGTATTTGCCACATTCCACGATACTGTTTGGTTAGAAAGTCCTGACCAGGTCGAATTGGTATTCGGCTGGGTCAATTGAAACGGTCCGCTGTTTCCATCAACGTTCACAGAAACAGTTAAAGAATTGATGGCGCCGGCGCCGGTGTGATTGTCACGAATAGTAACTTGAAAATTCATCGTGCGCGTAATCGAAGGCAGAGCTTCACCGACGATGCAGGTGCGACCGCTGCAATTATAGGTGGAGGGCGGAACGTTGGCGTTATTTAAAATATATTGCAATTTGGGAAATGTTCTCGAAGGATCGACCGTTGGCGGATACGAGCGAAAAATCGGGCGTGGCGCGCCGTCCGCGTCCGAATCCGGCGGCGACGGAGGACCTAAATCATACTCTTCCCAACCATACGTTAGCGCATCGCCGTCCGCATCGCTTCCGGCTGCGGTCAAAACAAAAGGCGTTTGTTTCGGGATGTTATAACCGGTTGCGCCGTTTGCAATCCCTACATTTGGCAGAGTGTTGCCGGTCGGCGTGCTAACCGAACAAGTTCCTGCAGAACTAACAAAATTAACAATTTCTTCCAGGCTTCTGACGTGAAAGTAATCGTTGCCGCGGCTTTGTGTGCTTTGCGGATCGCAGAGTCCGGCATAACCCATAATTGTCGTTCCGCTTCCGGGTTCATACGCGGAACTCGAAACGCGAGTTCCGCCCGCACAACCGCCACTTGAAGCGTTAAAAGTATGATTGGCGCCGAATTGATGCCCCATTTCGTGGGCAACAAAATCAATCGCAAAATAATCGCCGCTCGGATTCGATAATCCGGTTACGCCGCGTGCTTTTGAATTCGGATTGCAAGGGGTATTCCGAGATGCGATGCCACCGCCGCCGGTACTGAAAACGTGACCGATGTCGTAATTCTGTGTTCCGATAGTCACGTCTAGATTAGTTTGATTTTGTCCGAGCATCGCCGAACCGTTGTTGTTGGTGTAAGGGTCGGTTTGCGGGTCAGTGTAAATTATTGAATCCGTGTTGGCAACCAAAATCATGCGGATGGCGAGTTCGCGTTCATACACGGCGTTAACGCGATTCATCGTCGTATTCATCTGCGCCAAAGCTCTTGCCTTTGCTTGCGCGTCGGTGTCGCCCGGCTGCCGAAAAAAATTTGTGTATTCGGCGGTTGCGGCAAGTGCCAGACGATAAATTCGCAGATTCGCGCCGTTCGGAACCATTTGATTCAACTCCGTGAGAAAACTAAAAGGCTCGACTTCGATATCAATCAAATCGGCACCCACTAAACACCGAAATTGATTTCCTTCGTCCGCCAAATCCCGCTTGTTGAAAGTAATATAATTCAACGTGTCGCCCGCAGCGTATGGTTCGATGAAAACCGTCCCGTCGTTGGAAATAATCATTCCGCGCAAGCCGTTCGGCGAGAAATCAAACCGTGTCGTCGCTGTCGGATTATCTATTCCCTGCCCCAAATAGCTGTTGATTTCGGGATATTTCGCCGCGAGTTTTGGCTCCATAATCGAAGACTTTTTCACACTGAAGCGCGCCAAGTTGCCGTCGGGCAGCGGCAAAGTCAAAATAATTTCTTTGTTTTGCTCAACAATGGAAAATTCCTGCGGCGCGCGACTGAGAATTTCCAGTAAGGCGGATTTATTCAAACGAAAAGTTTCATACTTGGCGGGAGTTATCGCTTTTGCCGCCTCGCTTCGTTGCGGCACAGCGGATTTGTCAATCTTTCGCCAAACATTATCCGACGATTTATTTTGCGCCCAAACCGTACTGGTCAGCAAAGCGACAACTGTCATCAAAAAAATAAACGGAGAAAGTTTTCTATGCATTAATATAAACCTCTTAATTTTTGACCTGTAGATTTTGGACTTGTGTGAGTATTGTTATTAATCATACAGAAAAAGACCTTGTATAGTAAAGGAATAATAACTCCTGGAATCAATAACGCAACAAAGAAGTAAGTTTTATACCAAAAAATTCGACATAATTTTTGTTGGCGTGATAAGTTGCGCAAAATAAGGATTAGGTGAAAATTGTCAGACCCGGACACGATAAATGAAGATGATTTTCTTGAAACGTTAGACGGTCAAGATTTGGATAAACCAATTCCCGAAGTTTATGTCGAGAACTCAAACGCCTTGCGGGTTATCATCGGCATTAACGAAAGATTGAATCATATGGCTCTAAGACACTATCGGCTTATGGAACATCACGAAATGTGAATTGTGGGCAATTACAGATAACAGAAAGAAGTTCAACAACTGTTTCGCTTCTTGGTGAATACTGAATTTTTAGTTTTATTATTTCAAAATCAAAGACATATTCGAGAAGCATTAAAACTGAAAGTGTCCAACAGAGTGTCCAAAAACGAAAAAGGCTACTCATAAAGTAGCCCTAACTTATTAATTTTAATGGTGGCTAGAGACGGGGTCGAACCGCCGACACGCGGATTTTCAGTCCGCTGCTCTACCAACTGAGCTATCTAGCCATTACTTTCGTTATTAACAAAAGCCAAGTGAAATAGTGTAAATA
>MWVV01000750.1_pt1 | contig 11740 bp, 12 predicted proteins | sample 1047281 | NCBI WGS metagenome assembly MWVV01 (sample SAMN06349986, study PRJNA376086) | soil metagenome | isolation source: PT-2 sample Antarctic (ecotone) soil | place: Antarctica | collected 2015-01-13 | reverse complement strand
TACCAGTAGTGTACAGGCAAGAGTGATGGAAAAACAAAAACCGCCTATTCGTATTATTTGTCCTGGGCGGGTTTACCGTAACGAAACCATTAGTGCAAGGGCACATTGTTTCTTTCACCAGGTGGAGGGATTATATGTTGACAATAATGTAAGCTTTGCTGATTTAAAGCAAACCCTTTACTTTTTTGTGCAGGAGATGTTTGGCAAAGAAGTAAAAGTCAGGTTCCGCCCAAGTTATTTTCCTTTTACAGAACCAAGTGCCGAAATGGATATTAGCTGTACAGTTTGTGGAGGTAAAGGGTGCAGTCTTTGTAAACATACCGGATGGGTTGAGATATTAGGTTGCGGAATGGTGCACCCGAAAATGTTGGAAAACTTTAAAATTGATCCTGATGAATTTACTGGTTTCGCCTTTGGAATGGGGATAGAACGTATTTGCCAGTTAAAGTACAGGATTAATGATCTGCGGCTTTACTCACAAAATGACATTCGTTTTTTAAGACAATTTACCGGGGCTGTATAGCAAGAAATAATAACAAGGTAAAGGAGAAAATTGAATTATTACTCTTAAGTGCTTTTGCAATACACCTGGAAAATATCAGTAGAACATCGAAACTCCTTATTCTACCCGGTTAGTTGATGGTTCATTATTTTCGCATGCTTTTTAACTAATAAATCGAAGCAGAAAATTGTTTGTGCAATTGATTAAACTTACTTTCGCACTTCTATTGAATTTTGATATAAAAATGACAGCAATTCTTATTTTCTTTTTCGCCCATTGGTTTCTATCCCTTTTTTTCCATACCTTTTTTCTGCACCGGTATGCTTCCCACCAAATGTATACTACCAGCAAAACATGGGAAAGAGTATTTTACTTCCTTACATTCCTAACGCAGGGATCATCTTTTTTGGTACCGCGTGCTTATGCCGTTATGCATCGTATGCATCATGAGTATAGCGATACAGAAAAAGACCCTCATTCGCCTCATTTTTTTAAAGATATATGGCATATGATGCTTCACACTGCGAGAATATATCAGGCGTTTTTAACAAAAAAAGAATTGCCCGATCCACAGTTTACAAAAGAGTATTTACCGATATGGGAATCTCTTGACAGGATAGGCTATAGCAACATCACCCGCTTTTTGTTTATTTCTGCTTACACTGCTTTTTACATATACTTTGCACCTTCTTACTGGTGGTTTTTATTACTGCCGTTCCATTTTTTAATGGGGCCAATACAAGGTGCTATTGTAAACTGGTTTGGTCATAAGCTGGGCTATAGCAATTTTAATAATGGTGATCATTCAAAAAACTCTACTCCCCTTGGTATTTTATTAATGGGCGAATTGTTTCAAAATAATCATCATTATGCAAAGGACGATGCCAATTTTGCTAAAAAGTGGTTTGAATTTGATCCTACTTACAACATTATGCGCTTAATGAATTTTGTTGGCATTATAAAACTTAAGCCGTCTCTTATTATGAGCAAACAACGAAACGAACGTAAGCTCGTTACATCTAAAGTTGCTTAACAATTCCTAATTTTACTCATATAAAAGTTGCAGCATAATATGCTGCTTCTTTTTTTTATATAAGTAACATGGTAAAAACAATTTGTGTTTGTGGTGCCGGTACAATGGGAAGTGGAATTGCCCATGTGGCTGCGCAAAGCGGTTTTTCAACTATTCTGTTTGATGTGAATAAGGAGATGCTTGAGAAAAGCCTTGCTAATATTGAAAAAAACCTTCAGGCTCAAATAAGCAAGAATAAACTTACTGCCGAAGAAAGTTCAACAATCTTAAGCAGACTTATTTACACAAATAATATTAAAGATTGTTCCGCTGATATTATTATTGAAGCAATAGTTGAAGACCTGGATGCTAAAGTTGATCTGGTTAATCAACTTGCCGGCATAAACAATCCCGAAACTATATTTGCAACAAATACTTCCTCTTTATCAATTACAGATATTGCTGGTAAAGTTACAGATTCAACTAAGGTAGTTGGCATGCACTTCTTCAACCCGGCCCCAATAATGAAATTGGTAGAAGTTGTAAAAGGGGCGCAGACGGATGAGGCGGTAATAAAAACAGTATATGAGCTGGCAAAGCAAATGGGAAAAACGCCTGTAATATGTAAAGATGCGCCAGGCTTTATTGTAAACCGTGTTGCCCGCCCTTATTACCTCGAAGCACTGAAGTTGGTAGAACTTGGTGTAGCAGATATTGAAAATATTGATAAGGCTTTGGAGGCAACAGGCTTTAAAATGGGACCATTTAAATTAATGGATCTAATAGGCATGGATGTAAATTATAACGTAAGCAATATTGTGTGGCAAGCGCTTTATAAACCAGACCGGCTTACACCATCCCTTATACAAAAAGCCAAATTAGATGCAGGTGAACTTGGCCGCAAAACTGGAAAAGGGTTTTATAGTTATAGTGAGTAGTTGATAAGTTGAGTAGTTGATAGGTTGGAAGGTTGAGAAGTTGCCACGTTGAAAGGTTGATAAGCTGCAAGGTTAATTAAGTAATAATTTTGATGAGGAAGTATTAATTTGGTTAGCAACAAAACCTTATCAATTAATATTAGTTGCAATCGATGACAGGGTTAGAAGTTGAGGCTTAAAAATTAGTTTAAAAGACAGTTAGTCATACTACGCAAGCTAAAAAACTTTCAAGGGTTGCCTTCCAAAATCAAGCACGATTCATAATTTGAATTTCACTAATCAAATTGTCAACCTATCAACCTTCCAACTTCTTACTTCTCAACCTTACAACCTATCAACAAATCAACCAATCAACCCCAATGATATTTGTAACCGGAGGAACCGGTCTTGTAGGTTCACATTTACTACAGGAATTAATTAAACAAGGCAAGCAGGTGAAAGCATTGTACAGAAATGTTATTCCTGAAACTCCTTTCAAAGAAAAAATACATTGGGTTAGGGGAGATATTTTAGATGTAATGGCATTGGAAGAATACATGGAAGGTGTTAATGAAGTGTATCATTGTGCAGCTATTGTTTCCTTTAATCCTAAGGCAAGGGCAGAAATGTTGAAGGTAAATGTTGAAGGTACAATCAATGTAATAAATACCTGTCTGGTATCCGGGGTTGAAAAGTTATGTTATGTAAGCTCTGTTGCTGCTTTGGGAAGAATTAGAAATAACCAGGAAGTTGACGAAACAATGAGCTGGAGTGAGGAAACGAGTAATAGTAATTACGGCAAAAGCAAGCATCTTGCCGAGGTGGAAGTGTGGCGTGGGATAAGTGAAGGGTTGAACGCAGTGATTGTTAACCCGGTTATAATTTTGGGGGCAGGAGATTGGGGCAAAGGATCCTCAGCAATTTTTAAATCGGCGTATAATGAATTTCCGTGGTATACAGAAGGTGTGAGTGGCTTTGTTGATGTTGCAGATGTTGTAAAGGCTATGATGCAATTAACGGAAAACAGTATTAGCGGACAACGGTTTATTTTAAGTGAAGGCAATTATAGTTACAAAGAAGTATTTACTTTAATTGCAAATAGTTTCGGAAAAAAACCACCGCACAAAAAAGTAACACCTTTTATGGCTGCACTGGTGTGGAGACTGGAAGGAATAAAAGCCAGGTTCATAGGTAAAGATCCTTTGTTAACCCGCGAAACTGCACGAACTGCACAGGCTGTTGTACACTTTACTAATACGAAGCTTAGTAAATTTCTCCCTCATTTTGCATACACACCTTTACATGAAACTATTAAACGGGTATGTGAAGAGTTAGAATCCCCCCGCCCCTGAAGGGAAAACCCGCTCCGCCCCTAAAGGGGAACTAATAAAGAGGTTGATATTTGTACCTTTATACACCGCAAAGGCATATAGGGAAAATTTTTTTAAATGGCCTTGCTATGTATTCTATTGTGCCTACTTGTCCCTAAGTGTTTCAAAAAACCAGAAGTTTTAAACAGCTTATTAATTTGCAAAACAAAAAACCACTTTTCGGCTGTTTTCAAAAACTGTATCTGTTCTTTATATCGTCATTTTTTTAAGATTGGCAATCAGCTCTCTCATTTCGGTATTAGTATAAAACTTATAAAGTTCAGGCGCCTTGCCTTTTTCATCAGCATCTAATGATCCGGGTATTTTAGTGAACGGTCCAAAAACTTTTGCTCCTTTATTATCAGTTATTTTAATAAGTTGATTAGGCAAAATAAGATAACTGCGTCCGGCTTTTACGTTAGCACCGGTAGTAAGTTGGGTAAGACTATCAATTTTTACCTTCAGTTCTTCTTGTGTAATGGTGCGTCCGCCAAGGTCGCTTCCAAGGTTTTGCTGACTTCCTACAATAGTATCTGTTCTAAGATTTAAAATATAAAAACCATCTTCGTTGGGAACAGTAATCGAATTTTTGCCCGCTGGGGAGGTTACCTGTAAAGCAGTTTCATCACCTAAGTCAATGGTTTTATCTGAAGAACCTGAGCTGCCTTTAAGCGTAATATTTCCGCCTTCAGCCGAGATATCCCCTTTTCCCAGGATCATTACTTTCTTTTTTACTTCGGTTTTACAAGCAGTAAGTATTATAACGGCTGCAAACGCAATTAAGGAAATTGTTTTCATGTTTATGGTTGTTATATTAAAAAACCCTGGCGTTAAACCAGGGTAGTAAATTATAAATAACTAGCGATAGCAAAAATTATTTAGCTGCATCGTAATTTTCTGCAACTTTCTTCCAGTTAATAACATTCCATACAGCAGCTAAATAATCGGGGCGTTTGTTTTGATATTTCAGGTAGTAAGCATGTTCCCAAACGTCAATACCTAAAATAGGCTTGCCTTTTACTTCGGCAACATCCATCAACGGGTTATCCTGGTTAGGTGTAGAAGATACTTCAAGTTTGCCGTCTTTTACAATAAGCCACGCCCAACCACTTCCAAAGCGGGTAGCACCCGCAGTATTTACTTTTTCTTTTAATCCTTCTAAAGAGCCAAAAGTTGAATTAATTGCTTCTGATAGTTCGCCGGTAGGGGCCTTTTCAGCATTAGGCGCTAATATTTGCCAGAAGAAACTATGGTTCCAATGACCACCGCCGTTATTACGAACTGCCGGTGTAATAGAACCTGCAGATGCTACGAGTTCTTCTAAACTTTTATTTTCATGCTCTGTTCCGGCTATAGCTTTGTTTAGGTTATCTACATAAGCCTGGTGATGTTTGCCATGATGTATTTGCATAGTTTGTGCATCGATATAAGGCTCTAAAGCTTCGTGCGCATAAGGCAATTGCGGTAATGTGAACGCCATAAATATTTGGTTTTGATGTGTGAATGAATATTATAAGAACAACAAATTTATAATCTATAATTTGAAAGTGAAATTCTTTAGTTAAATGTTTCTCATATCGAAACAGCTTTTACCTTCTCTCCCTAAAAAAATCTTTTATTAATTGTGCACTTTCTTCGGCAAGTATGTCGTAAGTAATTTCGGTTTTCGGGTGAAACGGATTTTTAGCTCCATAAAAAAAACGATAGCCTTGCTTCAAGTCCCTTGCACCAAATACTACCCTTTGTAATTTACTCCAGTACAAAGCGCCGGCGCACATGTGGCAAGGCTCTATCGTTATATACAAAGTGGCATCTGGTAAATACTTTGCACCAAGGTAACTGCATGCTGATGTAATGGCGAGAATTTCAGCATGTGCAGTTGGGTCATTAAGTCTTTCAACCTGGTTGTGTGCCCGGGCTATAATCTTGTTGTTAATTACCAATACTGCTCCCACCGGAACTTCGCCTTCTTCGTAAGCATCTTTCGCTTCACGTAAGGCCTGCCTCATAAAGTGTTCGTCATCGTATTCCAACATAGGCTCAAAAATAATTAAATGAATTGCTACAGATATCGCAAATTATGTTATCCTGTTTCTAACCATTTATTTTCTACTTTGTAATGCAATTATTGTTAACAATAGGATCGTTATGAATACATTTTTAATAGCTGACTTTGAGCAGATGAGGCAATATTTTTTGTCGGGTGTAACTAAAGATTATGCGTTTCGCAAACAACAATTACAGGTACTAAAGCAGGCGGTAAAAAAATATGAAACAGCATTAACTGAAGCATTATTTAAAGACTTACACAAATCGGCAGAAGAAGCTTTTACCACCGAGATAGGTTTTATTTATGCTGAAATATCGCATACACTTTCTAACTTAAAAGCATGGATGGAGCCACAAAGGGTAAGTACACCTATAGTTCTTTTTCCTTCATCAAGTAAAATAATCAGGGAGCCTCTTGGTGTTTGCCTGGTTATTGCCCCATGGAACTATCCATTTCAATTATTAATTGCTCCATTAATTGGGGCTATTGCAGGTGGTAATTGTGCTGTGTTAAAACCATCGGAGTTTACCAGTAACACCTCTGCTGTTATTACTGAAATGATAGAAAAGTTTTTCGACCAGAGATATATCTCAGTTGTGGAAGGAGATGGTGCCATTGTAGTTCCTCAAATGATGAATGAAAACAGGTTCGATCATTTATTTTTTACAGGAAGCATTCCTGTAGGTAAAGAAATTGCGAAACTGGCTGCTCCAAAATTAGTATCGGTCACGCTTGAGCTTGGTGGCAAAAGCCCATGTATAGTAGATAAAGATGCAGATATAGAAGTGGCTGCAAAAAGAATTACATGGGGTAAGTTTACCAATGCGGGACAAACTTGTGTAGCACCTGATTACATACTCGTACATGAAAGCAGGAAGCACGAACTGGTAAAAGGCATAAATAAAAGCATTCAATCTTTTTTTGGTGATGATCCACAAGACTCTCCTGATTATGGCCGCATAATAAATGAACGACGGTTTGATAAACTGGAAAGTTATTTACCCCAGGGGAAAGTGATTACAGGTGGAAAAGTAAACCGCACCGATTTGTATTTTGCACCTACAATAATGGAAGAGGTAAATACAGAAGCGCCTGTTATGAAGGAAGAAATATTCGGGCCTATACTTCCGGTTTTTACTTACAATAAGCATGAGGAAGCTTTTAAAATGATTGATGATAATCCTAACCCTTTATCATTATACTTCTTTGGTAACAACAATAAGATTGCGGATGAATATATCGATAAAGTTCAGTTTGGAGGAGGTTGTATAAATAATACACTTGTTCATTTGGGTAATAGCGAATTGCCATTTGGCGGTGTTGGCCACAGTGGTGTCGGCGCTTATCATGGTAAGTTTAGTTTCGACACTTTTACAAGAATGAAATCTGTTTTAAAAACTTCGACGTTAATTGATCCTTCAGTAAAGTATCCGCCTTACAAAGGCAAGCTACAAATGTTGAAATGGTTTTTTAAATAACTATGTAAAGGTTACAATAACTATATGGCAGCTTGCCGCGTTATTAATAATATTAAAACAAAAGGATATGACTATACGCCAATCGGTATTAAAAACAATTCATCCATTAATCATTAAGGCAGGCGATTGGTTTGGATTGAAATCAGGTGTGTTGCATAATGAGCAAAATATTCATCCGCCCATTTCATTTTATTCTTTAACTGCCATTGCCGGTGATGGACAAACTATCAATTTTTCTGCCTTTAAAGGTAAGAAGGTGTTGCTTGTGAACACTGCATCTGATTGTGGTTATACTGCACAGTATGATGATTTGCAAAAGGTACACGAACAGTACAGAGACAAGTTGGTAGTAGTAGGCTTTCCCGCGAACGATTTTAAAGAACAGGAAAAAGGAACGGATGCAGACATTACACAATTCTGTAAAATAAATTTTGGGGTAACCTTTCAGTTGATGAAGAAGAGCCACGTAGTAAAAGGATCGCAACAAAACGAAGTTTTTGAGTGGCTTAGTAATAAAAAGAAGAATGGCTGGAATGATAAAGCGCCTGAATGGAATTTCTCGAAGTACCTGGTAAATGAACAAGGTATTCTAATAAATTATTTTGCTCCCGCAGTTTCGCCTTTGAGTGACGAGGTGAAAAAACAGTTGGAGTAAAATGATTTATTATCCGCGAACTAATCCTTTTGGAATACTTGAAATCAACTTTTGTGTATAGGGCGTTTTAGGGTGAAAATAAATTTCTTCGGCTGTACCGGTTTCCTCAATCATGCCTTTGTTCATTACTATAATACGGTCGCTTATATATCTTACTACCGAAAGGTCGTGCGAAATAAAAACAGAGGTAAAACCGAATTCTTTCTTAAGATCGTTCAACAGGTTTAAAACCTGTGCCTGAACACTTACATCAAGTGCCGATACACTTTCGTCGCATATTACAAATGACGGTTGTAAAGCCAATGCCCGCGCTATTACAATCCGTTGTCTCTGGCCGCCGCTAAACTCGTGTGGATAGCGGTTATAATGTTCAGGCTTCAGTGTAACCTTTTCAAGTAATTCAATAACTTTTTGCTTTCGCTGCGAATTAGTTGCTGCTACGCCATGAACTTGTAATGGTTCTCCAATAGCTTCTCCAATGGTCATTCGTGGGTTAAGCGATGAGTAAGGATCCTGGAAGATGATCTGAATTTCTTTGCGGAGTTTTCGCATCTCTTCTTTTGCTGCATGAGCCAGGTCTTTTCCTTTAAAAAGTATTCTTCCACCGGTAGGTTCAATTAAACGGATAATACTTCTTCCTAAAGTTGTTTTACCGCAACCAGATTCTCCTACAAGTCCAACTGTTTCGCCGTTGTAAACAGTAAAGCTTACATCATCTACTGCCTTTATAAGTTCAGCGGGTTTACCAAACCATTTCTTCTTGCCCGGATAATAAACTTTTAAATGTTCTACAGTCAAGAGCGGCTTATTCCCTGCTTCTTTCGTTTCTTCAATTAAACGGGGAGTTTCTTCTTTTAGCCTTGCAAAAGACTGGTCGACGCTCTCCATTTTACCATTCATAAAATCACTTACTACCGGTAATCGTTCTCCTTTGGGATGTAATGCAGGCCTGCATGCAAGCAGTGCTTTTGTATAAGGATGTTTAGGGTTTGAGTAAATATCTTTTGCCGCACCTTTTTCAACAATAGTTCCTTTATACATTACAACAACTTTATCAGCGATTTCAGCAACCACACTAAGATCATGAGTAATAAATATTACTCCCATCTTGTTTTGTTGCTGAAGTTTTTTTATGAGTTGTAATATAGTTTTTTGAACTGTTACATCAAGAGCTGTGGTAGGTTCATCACATATTAATAACGACGGGCTGCAACTCATAGCCATCGCAATCATAACACGCTGCTTTTGTCCGCCGCTTAACTGGTGAGGATAACGATTGTAAATAAGAGCAGGATTGGGAAGCTGAGTGCTTTCAAATAAACTGATTGTTTTTTGCTTTGCCTCGTCTTTTGAAATTTTTTGATGAAGTATAATTGCTTCCTGCACCTGTTCGCCGCAGGTATGAACCGGGTTTAAAGAAGACATGGGTTCCTGAAAGATCATTGATATTTCATTTCCGCGTACCTGCTGTAAATACTCGCGTGAGGCTTTTATAAGATTAATGTTCTTCCCGTGTTTGTCAGTAAATAATATTTCACCTTGAACATATTTTGCAGGAGGAGAAGGCAGTAATTGTAATATAGATAATGAGGTTACAGATTTGCCTGACCCCGACTCGCCAACTATCGCAACCACTTCCCCGTTTTCAACATCCACTGTTACATCTTTAACAGCAGTAAAAGCATTGCCATCAGTAATAAAATCTACCTGTAAATTTTGTATTGATAGTAGTTTATTCAATTAAAGCAGATTCGAGAATTGTATTATAAGCCCCTTCAGGGGTTTGGGGTGTCTTGAATTTAAAAGCGTAAATGCCTTACCGTTAAGCCTCCATTAATGAGTTGCTTTAACGAAGCTATTCCGATGCTTAAATGTTTTTCAACATAAGATTTGGTAACAACAACGTCGCTTGCCTCAGTTTTTACACCTTCCGGAATCATTGGCTGATCGCTTACAAGTAACAAAGCTCCTGTAGGTATCCTGTTATAAAAACCAACCATAAAAATGGTGGCAGTTTCCATATCAATAGCATAGGCTCTTACTTTTTGCAGGTATGCTTTAAATGCATCATCATGTTCCCAAACACGCCGATTGGTTGTGTAAACAGTACCGGTCCAGTAATCAACACCATAATCGCGAATGGTGGTGGAGATGGCTTTTTGCAAAGCGAAGGCGGGCATTGCCGGAACTTCGGGCGGAAAGTAATCCAATGAGGTACCTTCTCCTCTTATAGCTGCTATTGGTAATATCAGATCGCCTATCTTATTGCGCTTTTTTAAACCTCCGCATTTACCTAAAAACAATACTGCTTCAGGCTCTATTGCCGATAGTAAATCCATTACAGTAGCAGCACCGGGACTACCCATTCCAAAATTTATAATCGTAATTCCATCCGCCGTTGCACATTGCATCGGCTTGTCTTCGCCAACAACTTCAACATTGTGAGAAATCGCGAACATTCTTATGTAATTACTAAAGTTGGTAAGCAATATGTATTTGCCAAAGTTTTCTAATTTTTCACCGGTATATCGGGGCAGCCAGTTCTTTACAATATCGTCTTTTGTCTTCATGAGCTTCTTTTTTTAGTGATGATATTTTTATCAATTCCAAAGTTTTCACCTTTAGCCTTCAGTCCAATGTAAAATAATTTTTGCTTTAACAAAAACTTATTTTACCCGCATCAATCTTGGGCTGCCTTTTGCCTTTGCTGGCACAGAACGACTGAAAAACCCGTTCACCTCTTATATGAAAAAGCAAATTTTACTGTTGATCGCAATCACAATTTCTACCCTAACTATGGCACAGCTAAAACCTGCTTTTGGTGTGCGCGGCGGTGTCTCTTCTGCTAATATGCGCGGTGATGCAGTTAACAGTTTGGGCAACATTCTTGATTTTACAAATGGCATTATAACCACCGGCAACCGCACAGGCTTTTTTGCAGGCGGGTATGCAGCCATACCTTTAGGGGATGTTATGTCGGTGGAGCCTGCCTTGTATTATTCGCAAAAAGGATATGAGCTTAAAGGTGCACTTGATGTAAAAGGCATGGGCTTTTTAGGTGCCAATGCCAAAGCAAGATTAAACGCACAATACATTGATATACCTGTGCTGCTAAAAGCTAATATAAATGGATTTCAAGTGTTTACCGGCCCCCAGGTTTCATACTTAATGGATGCCGGCTTGCGTACAACGGCAGGTGTATTTGGTATAAATTTATTGAACACTAAATTGGATGCCACAAGCCAATTTAATCGCTTAGATGCAGGTATTACAGGTGGTATAGGCTACCAATTTACTAATGGCCTAAATGTAATGGCCTCTTACGATCATGGCTTAACGAAAGTGGATGCAAACAGAAGTCTTAACTCTTACAACCGTTCTTTTAAAGTAGGTATTGGCATGAGCTTTTGATAATTCATGAGCAAGAAATTGGTTAGTAGTTATTATTAATTAATGCAAGCTGAACAGAAGCCACCAAATAAATAATTAAACATTTCGAGTCCCCCTGCTGTCTTTTGAAGCCCATGCACGTGTTATCACCACCCCGGATAATGTGATAGAAGCCGGAATTCATCAATATCCTTCTCTAAAATTTTGATGACGAGTAGTTGTATTCTTCCGGATATTAGTAGGTCGTAGAAATAAAAGGCAAAAAAAAGAAGAGGCTGTCTCTTCATTGTGAGACAGCCTCTTTAAAATACAAGGTTTGTTTCCGTTGAAGTTATACTATGAATGGTTTCACGATTGCTAATACCT